>Ga0209013_10005630_pt1 | contig 10738 bp, 8 predicted proteins | sample Cruoilmetagenom2_FD_187291 | JGI IMG/M metagenome (GOLD analysis project Ga0209013, IMG submission 187291) | Oil polluted marine microbial communities from Coal Oil Point, Santa Barbara, California, USA - Sample 2 (SPAdes) (version 2) | ecosystem: Environmental > Aquatic > Marine > Oil seeps ...
AAAATATTGCTAGAGGTGAATGGGATAAAATAGTAAGTGCAAATGGCGGATCTGATAATGCAACAACTAATGATGACAGAACCTATTATTTTGCCACCTTTCCTTCTAACAATATAGAATTAGCACTTTGGATGGAATCTGAACGGCTTCTTCACCCGGTGATTAACGAAATAGGAGTAGAAACTCAAAATGAAGTTGTTAAAGAAGAAAAGCGAATGCGAGTCGACAATAGTCCTTATGGTAAATTCGTCGAAAACATAAAAAAGAATTTGTTTAAAAAGCATCCATACCGATGGACGACTATTGGAGAAATGGAACATCTAGATGCAGCTACATTAGAGGAGTTTCAAGCTTTTAACAAGAAGTTTTATGTCCCAAATAATGCCGTTTTATCTATAGCAGGAGATCTGGATGTGAGCTCTGTTAAAAAAATGATTCAAGATTATTTTGGACCGATTCCTCGAGGCGAAGAAATTGTGAAAATATTCGAAACCGAAGATCCAATTACCGAAACTTTATTTGCAAAAGCTTACGATCCAAATATTCAAATTCCGGCTATTATGGCAGCGTACAGAACGCCTTCTTTTAAAGAAAAAGATGCTTATGTATTGGATATGATTTCAAACTATTTAAGTATTGGAAAAACTTCAAAACTTTATAAAAAATTAGTTGATGAACAAAAGCAAGCCTTAGAGACAGGCGCTATTAATTTTAGCCAAGAAGATTATGGAATGTATATTTTATATGGATTACCACTTGGTGAGGTCAATTTAAATACGCTATTAGCCGAAATTGATGAGGAAATTGAAAAAATGCATACAGAGTTAATCTCTGAAAAGGACTATCAAAAACTTCAAAATCAATTTGAAAATCAATTTGTAAATTCTAACTCAAGTATTTCAGGTATAGCTAATTCTTTGGCTAGATACTATATGTTATATGGTGATGCTAACTTAATTAATAATGAAATTGATATCTACAGATCAATAACAAGAGAAGATATTCAAGCTGTAGCAAAAAAATATTTGAATCCTAACCAACGTGCAATATTAGAATACTTACCAAAAAAAGACGATCAATAACATAAAGCATAATATAAAATGAAAACTAAAATATCTATATTAATTACATTGTTTTTATTATCAATTAGCGTAACTGCTCAAATTGATAGATCTAAACAACCTAGACCAGAACCTGCGCCAAAAATTTCTTTAGAAAAACCTGAAGAATTTCAACTTAGCAATGGCATTACTGTTCTTGTTGTTGAAAACCATAAACTACCAAGAGTTTCTTTTAATCTAACCATAGACAATCATCCTATTACAGAAGGAGATAAGGCAGGTACATCAAGCTTATTAGGAGCAATGTTGGGAAACGGGACAACTACCATTTCTAAAGATGCTTTTAATGAAGAAATAGATTTCTTAGGTGCTTCACTAAATTTTGGTTCACAAAGTGCTTTTGCAAGTAGTTTATCTAAATATTCTGAAAGGATATTAGAGCTTATGGCAGATGCTGCTATGAATCCTTTATTAACTGAAGAAGAATTTCAAAAAGAAAAAGATAAACTTATTGAAGGTTTAAAAACTCAAGAAAAAAGTGTAGATGCTGTTGCTAGTCGTGTTGGTGGAGCTTTATCTTATGGCGTAAAACATCCTTATGGTGAATTTGTAACTGAAGAAACCGCTAATAATGTAACTTTAGAAAATGTAAATGCTTTCTACCAAAAATATTTCAATCCAAATAATGCCTATTTAGTTATTGTTGGAGATGTAGATTTTGATACCATTAAAAAAGAGGTTGAAGCCAATTTTGGGAAATGGAATAAATCTATAGAGATTACTTCAAATGTTCCAACCGCAAACCCTAATGCACAATACACACAAATTAATTTTGTGGATATGCCAAATGCTGTACAGTCTAATATTTCGCTTACAAATAATGTAAATTTAAAAATGAGTGATCCCGATTATCATTCCATTTTAATTGCAAATAAAATATTAGGTGGTGGCTTTAATAGTTATTTAAATATGAATCTTCGTGAAGCACATGGTTATACTTATGGCGCACGTTCAAGAGTTGGATCTGACAAATATGTTTCACGTTTTAGAGCTGGAGCTTCAGTTCGTAACGCCGTAACAGATAGCGCCGTTGTAGAAACACTAAAAGAAATAAAACGTATTAAAACTGAGCCAGTAACAGCTCAAGCTTTAGCAAATGCAAAAGCTAAGTATGTTGGAGATTTTGTTTTAGCTCTTGAAAATCCTCAAACTATTGCTCGTTATGCTTTAAATATTAAAATAAACGATTTACCAAAAGATTTTTATACAACGTATTTACAAAAAATTAATGCTGTAACAGCAAATGATGTTAATCGTGTAGCTAATACTTATTTTAAACTAGAAAATTCTAGAATAGTTGTCGTTGGTAAAGGAAGTGACGTTATAGAAAACTTAGAGAAAGTTACTTTTGAGGGGAAAAAAGTTCCAGTAAAATATTTTGACCCTTACGCTAAGCCAGTTGATAAACCTATATATGCTAAACCTATTCCTGATGGTGTATCTGCAAAAACTGTTATTGACAACTATATTGCAGCTGTAGGTGGAAAAGATAAAGTTGCAGCTGTAAACACTGTTCTAACAAATGCAGATGTTACTATTGAAGGCGCTCCTTTCAAACCAAAAGCTGTTATTAAAGCAATGTCACCAAATAAAATTTCTATGGAAATGACTATTGAAGGTATGGGAACTGTTATGAAGCAAAAGTTTGATGGTGACTCTGGTTATCAAGAGCAACAAGGTCAAAAAATTCCTATGACAGAGAAGCAAATAGACGATAAAAAGGCTGAGAAAGGACTTTTTCCTGAGTTATATTTAGATGAGTCTATGCTAATGTTAGAAAGTGTTACTACGATTGATGGTAAAGATGTATATAAGATTAAAGTCACTCAAGGTGATGATGTGTCATATAGATATTATAATGTTGATAGTGGGTTATTAGTTCGTTCTGAAAAGACGGTTGAAGCACAAGGTCAATCAATGAGTTCTACTGAAGATATCTCAGATTATAAAGCTGTAAATGGTGTGTTATTTCCGCACTTAATGAAAATTACTTCTGGACCTCAAATACTAACTTTTAACACTACCGACATTAAAATAAATGAAGGTGTTACAACCGAGGATTTTAACTAGAGATTGTATAGATAATAATTTAAAACCGAAGTATTAATGCTTCGGTTTTTTTATGCTTTTTTTGAGATAAATACACCCCTAGTAATATTATTATGGTTGCCAAACCTTGTAACACACCAAACTCCTCGCCATCTAAGACACCCCAAAATAAAGCTACAATAGGCATTAAATATGTAACCGAAGATGCAAATACTGGCGACGAAATTTGTACTAACTTATTAAATAGCACTTTAGCTAAAGCCGTTCCAAAAAATGATAAAATGACAACATAAAATAGTGATATTTTAAACTCAGGATGGCTAAATGTAGTAACACTAAAAAAGTTAGTATAAAACAGTACTATTACGGCTGGAATAATAAGTGGTACAAAATTACCAACTGCAATAGTTAAAGGTTTTACATCTTGTAAATGACGTTTTATGATATTTACATTCGCCGCATACATTATTGTAGACACTATTACATATCCCGCATACATATAATTTTGTTCTGGATTTAATTCTGCTCCTTTTAAAATAAGTATTGCTGTCCCAATAAAACCTATTATTACCCCAATTACTTGTCGTCTAGTTGATCCTAATTTAAATACTGCAAATCCTAATAAAATAGTGTTTAATGGAACTAAAGAATTTAAAATAGAGGCTACTGCGCTATCAATTTCTGTTTCTGCAATGGCAAAGAAAAACGCAGGAAAAAAAGATCCCAAAAAACCAGAGAGGATAATCCATTTCCATTTTTCTTTTCTAATACTCTTAATACTACTATATCCTGCAAGAAATAAAAACAAACCTGTAATTATTGTTCTTAAAGCACCTAACTGACATGCTGTTAACCCTAAAAGCGATTTCTTAATTAGAATAAATGAAGTCCCCCAAATTATAGATAAAATTATTAGGTAAAACCATTTAACATTACTCCCATTCATATAAGCTATCTTTTGTAATCCAACAAATTGTGGAATAGAAGCACAAATAAATGCAAAATATTATTAGATTTGCATCCAAATCAATAATAAATACACATGAAGACATTAAGAAACATTATAGCGATTGCGGTGATTTTATTAGTCATTGTAAGCTGTAAAAACGAAACAAAACCAGAAGTTGAAACTATAGAAGTTAAAACTGCTACAGAAGCTACAGATAATAAATTAGATCTAAATGCAACATATGCTAAAGCAGAGTTTAAAATAGAAGGGATGACTTGTGCTATAGGTTGTGCTAAAACTATTCAAAAGAAAATGGCGAAAATGGATGGTGTAAAATCTGCTGTTGTAGATTTTGACAGACAATTAGCTATGGTAGAATATGATGAGGCTAAAGTAACACCTACTTCTCTTGAAGAAGCTGTAAAAAAAGCTGGTGATGATTATACCGTAAAAGAAATGAGAACTGTTGAGTCTTTCTCAGCAAAGAAAGGATGTTCTTCAGATTGTAAAAAAGCATGTTGTGCTAATAAAGAAAAGAAATCTTGTAGCGTGAAATGCTCTCCTGACTGTACAGAAAAAGATTGTGCTAAATGTGCTGCTAAAACTGCTGAATGCAAAAAGAAATGTGATGCAAAAAAAGCTGAAGCTCATGCAGACATTAAAGGTGATAAGAAAATGGCTTGTGCAAAAGGAAAGAAATCTTGTAGTGTAAAATGCTCTCCTGATTGTACAGAAAAAGATTGCGCTAAATGTGCTGCTAAAACTGCTGAATGTAAAAAGAAGTGTGATGCTAAAAAGGCTGAAGCAAATTCAGATATGAAAGGCGACATGAAAATGGCTTGCGCTAAAGATTGTGAAAAAGCATGTTGTGCAAATAAAGCTAAGGCTTAATTAACTTAATAACATTAATTAAAAAAGGCTTCTAATTAGAAGCCTTTTTTAATTTGAATTTTTAGAGGATTTCCATTTCACAGTTTCCATTATACGTTTAATATCTTGTTTTAAATAATGTGCAGCTGGAAGAATAGAATCATAATTAGGTTTGGCATAAAAATAGAGAGAACCTATTAAGAAGTGATTAGTGCTGTCTGTGACATAAAATTGAGATTGTGATGCTGCATTTCCTCCTACTTCATAAAACATTCCATAAGCCTTTCTCTCAGAATCTTCAAATGGTTGCTCTATAATTTCGTCTGCTTTTTTTGTATGCTCTTGAGTGAAATTTTGTGCGTCTCGAATAAAATCTATTAATTGTTCCTGTTTTATAACCTTTTTATATGTTAAATAAATAGTGCCATTTAGTGTCGGATACTCCAAATTAACTCCATAACTTTCATTAGTCTCTTTAAATTTTTTAAGCATTACATTTTTAGCTAACTCATTTTTATCAAATGAAAAAGGCAAACCAACTTCTGTGTTAATATATTTAGCTTTAGGGTAGTCTAAACTTAAATAAGCTTTAGGCTTAGGAATAGGGTCGGTTCCGCAAGAAGAACATAAAACCAGTATCATAGTTAAAACTAATAATTTATAAAGCCCATTGAATAATATACTATTAACTATGAAATACATTTATTGTCTCTATTTTGTTTCACTCTACTATAATGAATTTTATTGCAAAGTAACTTTAACTTGTTTAATCCTTTTTCTATCTATCGCTTCTATAGTAAAAACGTAATTTTCAAAATTTATTTTACTATTCCGTTTTGGAAAGCTGCCAGAAATTTCAAGTACAAAACCTGCAATAGTTTCTGCCTCTCCTTTTCTGCCTTCAAAAATAGAATCATCTTCTAGTTTTAGAATCTTATAAAGATCATTCAAAGCAGTTTTTCCCTCAAATACATAATTATAATCATCTAATTTTGAATATATTAAATCATCGTCATCAAATTCATCACTTATATCACCTACAATCTCTTCGATAATATCTTCAAGTGATATTAACCCCGAAGTCCCTCCATATTCATCAACTACAACAGCTAAATGTACTTTCTTCTCTTGAAATTCGGACATCAAATCATCTAACTTTTTGTTTTCAGGCACAAAAAATGGTTCTCTTAATAAACTTGACCATTCAAATTGTTTTCTATCTATATATGGTAATAAATCTTTAACATATAAAATACCTTGAATCGTATCAATGCTATCTTTATATACTGGTATACGGGAATATCCCTTACTAATAATTTCTGGTAAAATTTCTATGTATTTTTGATCTACTTGAAGTGCAAAAATATCTATTCGAGGTCGCATAACTTGTTTAGTGTCTGTATTGCCAAATGAAACTATACCTTGCAGAATTTTTTGTTCTTCTTTTGTGGTATCATGTTCACTTGTTAACTCTAAAGCTTGTGATAGCTGATCTACACTTATATTAGATTTCTTCTTCCCTAATTTGTTGTGAATAAAAAGGGTAGTCCTTTGCATTGGAAAACTAATTGGTGTACATACTACATCCAATATCTTCAATGGAAGAGCCATAAATATGGAAAACTTTATTCTATTTCTACTTGCATAAACTTTAGGTAAAATCTCTCCAAAAAGTAAGATTAAAAAAGTAATAATAACTACTTCAATAATAAATTTAAGGATGGCATTCGTAATATTTTCAAACAAGATATTACCTAAATAAGCAAAAAGTATAACAATTGCGATATTTATAAAATTATTTACTACAAGAATTGTTGCTAATAATTTTTTTGGAGAATCTAATAATTTTGAAATAATTTTAAATGATTTTGTGTTTTGTTCTGTTTCAGTATCAATGTCTGATTTTGTAATTGAAAACAATGCGACTTCAGCACCAGATATAAGTGCTGAACAGAATAAAAGTAAAAACAAAAAAACAAACCCAATAACAATAGGTAAATCTATTGTTATCATTGAAATTATTAAACTCGTGGGTTCAGGATCCAATTATTATCGTTTAATTTATTTAAAATGGAAGGTCGTTATTTACGCCTCCATCTGTTTCAATAGTTTGGCTGCTCGTTTTAGGACTTTGACTTTTTGATGGATTAGTTATGCTTCCTTCACTTTCTTTTTTAGTAGTTAAAAATTTAAAATCTGTACATTGAATTTCGGTAGAATATCTATCATTCCCGCTATCATCTTGCCATTTTCTTGTTTTAATACGACCTTCAATATAGATCCTATCGCCTTTACTCAAATATTTTTCACAAATTTCTGCGCCTTTATTTCTTACAACTATATTATGCCATTCTGTATTAACAACACGTTCATTTGTTTGCTTATTTGTATAAGCTTCATTAGTTGCTAATGGAAAACGCCCTACACATCCTCCTCCTTCAAAATAATGCATTTTTACTTCATCTCCTAAATGCCCAATTAGCATCACTTTATTTAATGTTCCAGACATAACTTTTATTATTTATAATGCAAAATTAAAGAATTGCATTACATCTATATGACTTTTATTATAATTTTTGTGAAATAGATATAATTTAAATTGAAATTAACAAAAAAATATGATTGCTCATACTTTAGGACTAAAAATTAAATGATTTTATGAAATTACTAATCAAGACAGGAACTGCATAATCATGAATTGTCTCTAAAGGTATGCCTTCTACATTTAAATTATTAATATTTACTATCCAAAATTTAGTAAATAAATGTTGATGTGATAACTTATGAATAATATCATCATTGTTGTATAAAGATAAATTAAAAGTTGCGTCTTTTACTAAATCGTTTTTCTTAAGTAATTTTTTAAATTCATTGAAACTATTACTCTTCTCAGTTTCGATTAATGGAAATTGATACAAATTTTGCCATATACCCTTACCTAAACGCTTCTCTAAAATTGTTGTACTATTTTCTGAAATAAATACAAGAAAATTAAAATACTTTTGTTTAACTTTTATCTTTTTTAGCTTAACCGGTAATGCTTCAATTCTACTTTTCTGTAAAGCAACACAACTGTTTTTCAATGGGCAAATATAACAATTTGGTTTTTTAGGTTTACACTGTACAGCACCAAATTCCATAATAGCTTGATTGAAATCTGAAGGATTTTTCTTGTCAATTAATTGTTGTGCTATCTCTTTAAACTCTTTTATTCCTTTCGAGGAATTTATAGGAGTATCAATTCCAAAAAAACGTGAAAGTACTCTATAAACATTACCATCTACGACAGCTGTGACCTCATTAAAACAGATAGATGCTATAGCACTCGCAGTATAATCCCCTACTCCTTTAAGTTTCAACAAGTCTTTATAATTATTGGGGAATATACCATCAAGTTCAGAAACAATATATTTAGATGTAGCGTGTAAATTTCTAGCTCTAGAATAATATCCTAAGCCTTGCCATAATTTTAAAATATCGCTTTCATCAGCACTTGCAAGATCAAAAACACTTGGATATGACTTTATAAATGCTTTATAATACGGTAAGCCTTGATTAACTTGAGTTTGTTGCAATATAATTTCTGAAAGCCAAATAAAATACGGCGAAGTGGTTTGTCGCCATGGCAGATGTCTTTTATTATTTGAATACCAATTTATTAAGGTTTTAGATATAATCATTTTTCAATATATACTAAGCGCAAAAATAAACGTTTATAAGGTTAAATTTAAATGAATTAGGTTTGAAATATTGAATATTAAATTCCTATATTTGCATCCCTTAATAATAGAATATATAACTTATAAAATAGCAAAAAAATGACTAAAGCTGATTTAGTAGCAAAAATTTCTGAGAAATTAGGAATAGAAAAAGGTGATGTACAAGCAACAGTTGAGACTTTTATGGATGAAGTGAAAACATCTTTAGAATCTGGAGACAACGTATATCTTAGAGGGTTTGGAAGTTTTATTATCAAGAAAAGAGCTGAAAAAACTGGTAGAAATATTTCAAAAAATACAACTATTAAAATCCCTGCTCATAACATTCCTGCATTTAAACCTGCAAAAGTTTTTGTAGAAGGTGTAAAAACCAATGTAGACATTAAATAAAACATTTAAAATAATATTAATTTAAAAAAAGAAACAACTTATGCCAAGTGGTAAAAAACGCAAAAGACACAAGGTTGCAACGCATAAGCGTAAAAAAAGAAGACGCGCTAATCGTCACAAAAAGAAAAAATAAATTAAAAAAGTAGTTACATAAACTACTTTTTTAATTTATTAAACAAAATGTTCTTTGAAATGAGTTTTAATAATACGTAATACCTTGCGTATATATAAACTCCACGGATTTAAAAACCCTGTGAAATGCCTTAACAAAAAGTTAGTCTTAAATTATTGATTAAGATTTATTAAGGCATTCTATCTGACAATTTAAAAAATACTAATTTATCAGATAAAAAAAATAATGTATAATCCATCTGTCATGCTAAAGCGTGATGGATTAAAATTAACTAAATGGATAAAGAATTGATCGTTAGATCTAGTTCAGAACATGTTGATTTTGCCTTATTAAAAGATGGAAAACTTATTGAATTACATAAAGACGAAGGAGGGAATAACTTTTCAGTTGGCGATGTGTTTATTGCCAAAATAAGAAAGTCTGTTCCAGGTTTAAATGCTGCATTTGTAAATGTAGGTTATGAAAAAGATGCTTTTTTGCATTATCATGATTTAGGCCCAAAACTTCCTACGCTTTTAAAATTCACAAAACGTGTAAGCACAGGTAAACTAAATGATTTTTCATTAAGAAATTTCCCATTTGAAAAAGATATTGATAAAGACGGACGCATTGCAGACGCCATAAAATCAAATCAATCTACATTAGTACAAATTGTAAAAGAACCAATATCTACTAAAGGCCCTAGAATAAGCTCAGAGCTTTCTATTGCTGGAAGATATATCGTTTTAGTTCCTTTTTCTGATCGTATTTCTATTTCTCAAAAAATAGAAGAAAAAGAAGAAAAAGAACGCTTAAAGCGATTGGTGAAAAGTATTACACCAAAAGGTTTTGGTGTAATTGTACGAACTGTAGCTAAAGGCAAAAAGGTAGCAGAACTAGATAAAGATTTACAAAATTTGCTTGGTCGTTGGACCGCAATGTGTAAAAAGCTACCTAAAGCACATCATCCTAGTAAAGTATTAGGAGAATTAAATAAAGCCTCGTCTATTTTACGAGACATTTTTAATGATTCTTTTAATAGTATTATTGTAGATGATGAAGAGCTTTACATTCAAATTAAAGATTACGTGCAAGAGATTGCACCAAAAAAAGAATCAATAGTTAAATTGTATCAATCGAAAGTTCCTATTTTTGAAAAACATGGAATCGAGAGACAAATAAAAACTTCTTTTGGAAAAACCGTTTCTATGGCAAAAGGTGCTTATTTAGTAGTAGAACATACTGAAGCACTACATGTTGTAGATGTAAATAGCGGCAACAGGTCTAACAAGGCAAATAACCAAGAGGATACAGCACTAGAAGTGAACTTGATTTCTGCTACAGAAATCGCTCGACAATTACGATTACGTGATATGGGCGGAATTATTGTGGTAGATTTTATTGACATGTCTAATGCTGAAAACAGAAAGAAACTCTATAATCATCTTCGTAATGAAATGAAAGATGATAGAGCAAAACACAAAATATTACCTCCAAGTAAATTTGGACTGATACAAATAACAAGACA
>Ga0209013_10005632_pt1 | contig 10735 bp, 9 predicted proteins | sample Cruoilmetagenom2_FD_187291 | JGI IMG/M metagenome (GOLD analysis project Ga0209013, IMG submission 187291) | Oil polluted marine microbial communities from Coal Oil Point, Santa Barbara, California, USA - Sample 2 (SPAdes) (version 2) | ecosystem: Environmental > Aquatic > Marine > Oil seeps ...
AGCCAGCCCGCCGATTCGCGCGTACGACACGGTCAAACGTCCGCCGGCGCACGACTCGAGCAGGGTGTAAATTTCCTCCCGAGGCTGAAAAAAATACCAGAAGTTGGTAAGAGCGCCGATGTCGACCAGGGTCGCGCCGAGGCAGACCGCGTGGTCCATTATGCGCGAGAACTCTGACAAGATCACCCGCACGACCTGGGCGCGTGGCGGCGCTTCAATGCCGAGCATCTGCTCGACGCCCAGAGCGTAGCCGACGCCGTTGATCATGCTCGAGCAGTAGTTGAGGCGGTCGGTGTAAGGGATCACCTCGCTCCAGCCGTGGGTCTCGGACATTTTTTCGAAACATCGGTGGAGGTAGCCGATTTCGCACTCGGCCTTGGTAATGACCTCGCCGTCCAATCGAGTCACGATACGAAGTGTCCCGTGAGTTGCCGGATGGGAAGGTCCGATGTTGATGATCTGAGTCTCGAACTGATCCTCGTCGTCTGTTTCGGTGACCCAATCGGGAACAAAGGTCTCGGCTTCGGTCAAAACCCATCGTTTCTCGGGATCGTAGTCCTTGCGCAGAGCGTGTCCCTGGAAAGCCTCGTGGGTGAGGATACGACGGAGGTTGGGGTGGCCGTCGAAACGTATTCCCATAAGGTCCCAGGCCTCGCGTTCGAACCAATCGGCCGCTTTCCAGATTCCGCAGGCGGTAGATACCCGCGGGTCTTCCTCGTCGACTGGAACCCGAACACGGACCCGGTGCCCTTTGTCGAGGCTGGTGAGGTGATAGACCACTTCGAAACGCTGCTCGTTCTCCGGGTAGTCAACGCCACAGACGTCAAGCAGCAGGTTGCAGTCGAGTTCCGGGCGATCGCGGAGGGCGCGCAGCACCTCGATCACTCGGCTCCGGTCGGCGGTGATTTCGGTGAAACCGTCGGCCGCGGTTACGACGGACAGTTCCTCGTGTTCCGGAAGGAACTTCGCCAACGGGTTAGGCGTTGAGACGGTCATACTGTGTCTCTCCCTGTTGGATCAATTCCTGCAGCTTGAAGATCCCCTCCATCAACGCTTCCGGCGTCGGGGGACAACCTGGGACATAGACATCGACCGGGATGAACTCATCCACGCCCTGGACCACGTGATAAGCGCGATAAAACCCTCCGGTGCACGCGCATGCACCCATCGACACGACGTATTTAGGTTCCGCCATCTGGTCGTAAATACGTTTTACGACCGGCGCCATCTTGTCCGTGATGGTCCCGGCGACGATCATCATGTCTGACTGGCGGGGCGAGAAGCGTACGACCTCGGCACCGAAACGCGCCAGGTCGTAATGCGACGAGACTGTCGACATGAACTCGATCGCACAGCAGGCGGTGCCAAAGGGCAGAGGCCACAGGCTGTTCTTTCGAGCCCACGCGAGCATCGCGGCAAGCTTGGTCGTGAGCAGCGCGGAGCTGCCGTCTGGTTGACGCATCCAGCCTCCTCAGTCATTGCGAGATCGAAGTCGCGCTCGCATTATACCCATGCCGGATCCTCTCGAGTCGGCAAATCCTACAACCTCTCGAAGATCGGAAAACATTGCATTTCGGACCTTTGCGTGATAATTTTTTAAATGGTGACCGTTGCATGCGGGGTCGTTAACCTCTTCGAATCATTGGGATTCGCCCAATTTGCGACGGCTCCGGGTGCTCATTGCAAGGAGGGGCTGAATGGAGAAGAAACTGTTCGTTGGCAACCTTCCCTACAGCGTCGGCGAACGTGAGCTCGAAGCCGCATTTGCCGAACACGGCACCGTAGTAAGCACTGTCGTTATCCGTGATGATGAATCCGGTCGGTCACGTGGCTTCGGGTTCATTGAGATGGAGACTGACGAGATGGCCGAAAGCGCAGCGGGTGCGCTCGATGGATTCGAGATTGACGGCCGTCGCCTGCGGGTCAACGTCGCGCAACCGAAGAACAACAATCATCAGCGGCGCTCTGATTTTGGAGAGCGCTGGTAGTTTCAGGAGGGCGCAGACGAAAAAACCCCGCGGAAGCGGGGTTTTTTCATTTCCATCAGCCAATTGCAGCAATTGATGTGGAAGGGCCTGAATATCCCGCCCTTATTTTGTCATCCCGACCGAGGGCCCGAAGGGTCCGAGCGGAGGGGATCTATGGAAAGGGTTGTAGTGCGCTGCTGCTTTTCCCATAGATTCCTCCGCTCACTCGCTTCGCTCGCTCGGTCGGAATGACAAACTTAGGGGGACTCTCTTGGGATGACGGTTTCCTTCAAATCGGGTGGCATATATGCCGCCACTACAGTGGACAGTCGCGACGGCCTACCTCTCCGTTAGAAATTGTATGAGAAGCCGCCAGCCACTTGGATGCTGGAAAGATCGATGGTGCCAAAGCCTGAGAAATCCTTGTTGAGCTCGTCCTCGGACCACCGGTAACGACCCTCGAAGAAGAAGCTCCAGCTGTGACTGAGTCGAAAATCGAGACCTGCGAGGGCAAAGAGCTCCCACGTCAGGCCATCTGCCCGATAGTTGCCGAAATAGATGGGAAGGTCCTCCTCGTCGGAAAAGTCGATGAAGTACCCCTCCTCTCGGAATTGCCACCACAACAGACCGCCGCCGGCGCCGATGTAGGGACGAACACTGCTGCGCCCAAACCGCAGAATATAGGCGGCAGTAAGGTCTGAGAGACCGAGCGACGTTGTGTGGCTGACGTCCTGGCCGTCTGCATCCACCCAGTCCCGGTAGGCGAGGGTCGATTTACCGTTGTAGAAGCTGACACCAAAGAGGACACCACCCTGGCGTGAGGTGCGCCACAGGTAGTCGGTGCCGAATACAAGATCATCGAAACTGGAGGGCGAGCCGTTGAAATCGAGGAAGTAGTCGTCCCAGAATAGGGAATCACATCTCGGCTCGGAGATTCCCATGAAGAAACGCCATGATCCGAAGTCGCCGGGCCTCCAGTTGCCCTGAGCTTCAGCGCTGACAGTCCACAGACAGGTGGCGACGATGATGAGGGCGAGCACCCGATATTGTTGATAGCGCATCTGGCCTCCTTCTGTCCGGTAGGCTTTGGTGTCCCGGACACTGTACCCCGTCCAATAGCAACATCGATGCCAGACGTTTGCAGCGCGAAGAACCTGCCGTTTGCGGTCGAAATCTCCGAATCGATCGTTGCGAAGCGATGCCAGGTGATATCTGGAGGGGACACAATAGGTCGAATGAGGAATTAGGAATGAGGAATTACCGTTCGCAGATCCCTCCGCTCGCTTCGCTCGGTCGGGATGACATTCCGACTGGGCTGCCAAGGCCAGCCCGTCGTCATGTCATTTCGGATTTCGGATTTCGAATTTTCCACACGCCCTCCCAGATATCTCGGGGATGGGTGGGGGAAAACTCAAAACTCAAAACTAAGAACTCAAAACTTGTGGGGTTTTCCTCTCCTTGTTTTGGGCTAGGATGTTGTCGGAGGCGTCAATGATCGATCGAATGATCCACGGCGAGGTCCACGAGCTCCGGGTGAATCGGCCGCCGGTCAATGCTCTGTCCCCGGACCTCCTGAAGTTTCTTGCCGACGAGGTGCGCCTTTCACCGGCGCAGGGCGCACGAGCGTTGGTTCTGTCAGGCAGGGAAGGTATGTTCTCCGCCGGTCTGGATGTGCCTGTGCTCATCGAGCTCGAGAGAGAAGATCTCAGCCGCGGATTGACGGCGTTTTTCGATGCGATCGAGGCGTTAGCTTCCTCCGCGGTACCAGTGGCTGCGGCGATTACGGGTCACAGTCCTGCGGGCGGCGCGGTCCTGTCGCTGTGTTGTGACCGGCGGGTGATGGCCGAGGGCGACTTCGCCATTGGCCTGAGTGAGGTGCGAATCGGTATTCCAGTTCCCAGAATCGTGGCCGACCTGGCGACACGCGCTGTTGGGCGGCGAGTCGGTGAGGCGTTGTGCGTATCCGGCAAGCTCCTCAATCCTGTGGAGGCCCTCGAGGTAGGTTTTGTCGACGAGCTCGCACCGGTTGGTGACGTCGTCGCATCGGCGCGTCGCTGGTGCGAGCGCATCATCGAGGCTCCCGCGCAGGCCCTTGCCGAAACCAGATCAGTGCTGCGAGGCGACCTCGTCGAATCGATTCGGAGCCGCAGCCAAGACGATGTCAGCCGCTTCGTTGATCAGTGGTTCCAACCCGAGCTTCAGACTGCGATGAGGGACCTTGTGGCACGCATCAAGGGCGACTGAACGCCGAATTAGGAATTAGGAATGAGGAATTAGGAATTTTCGTCCGTCCTCCCAGATATCCACGGAGGTGGGCGGCGGATAACTCAAAACTCAAAACTGAGAACTCAAAACTCGGTCTCTGTTGCGGCTGCTACCGGGATTTGTCCGAGTCAGATACAATGACCGGGCCTTTCGCCTTGGAGGACCAATGAAGATCCCTTCGCTCGTTTTGAAGCAGCTCTATACCTACGGGAGTCTGGAGAACACGCCCGATGGCGTGGTCTTTGGCCTCAAGAACCGACTCAGCGATGCGGTCGTAACCGAGATCAAGGCGATCAAGGTTGACAAGCAATCTGTTCCACTCGACGCTCTCCAGTTCTCGATGGGTGACGAATCGTTTTTGCCTGGAGAGGTGAGCGCGGACAGCCCGATCAAATTTCCCCTGGCCAAAATCATGACGGTTTTATGGAAGGGGCAGAGCCTCGAGATTGGGAAACACTCCGTCGCGGTAAGTTTTGAGTCGACCCCGTTCGGCAAGCTCTCGTTCTCGGTCAAGGATTCGATCCGCGAGACCAAAGAAGAGCGGGTCAAGGTGCCTTACGATCGCGAGGACGACTACAGCGGTGCAATTATCAGCGAGAGACGGGAGTTTTCCCGGTCATTTTCCGGCGTCGATTTCGAACACGTTTCGAAGTTCTCCTTCGAACCGGAGGAAACTCGAGGCAACATCGAGAGCTTTGTCGGTGTCGCCCAGGTCCCGATCGGATTGGCCGGGCCCATCAAGGTCAACGGCGAATACGCGCAGGGTGAGTTTCTGGTTCCGTTGGCGACCACCGAGGGCACGCTGGTTGCCTCTTACAACCGCGGCATCAAGGTGATCAACCTGTCGGGCGGCGTCACGTGTACGGTGTCGGACGACCGCATGCAGCGGGCGCCGGTCTTCGTTTTTGCTTCGGCGCGAGAAGCGAGGGAATTCCGTAGCTGGGTCACCGAACATCTAGGCGAGATCGCCCAGGCCGCAGAGGCGACCTCGAGCGTCGCTAAGCTCCTCGACATTGACATGTTCCTGGCGAGCCGCTTCGCCTATCTGCGTTTCAACTACTCGACGGGCGACGCCGCCGGCCAGAACATGGTCGGGCGCGCCACCTTTGCAGCCTGCTCGTGGATGCTGGATAACGTCGATAATGTCGAGCGTTTCTACCTCGAATCGAATCTCGCCACCGACAAGAAGCACTCGCAGATCAACATCATGCGAACCCGCGGCAAACGGGTCATCGCGGAGGCGGTTGTCAGCCGTGACGTGCTCGTGCAGCACATGCGGGTCGAACCGGAGAGCCTTCAGTATCACTCTCAGATCTCGAACGTCGGTTCATTCCTGTCGGGCGCCAACAACAACGGCGCCCACTCGCCCAACGGCATCACCGCGATGTTCATCGCTACCGGCCAGGACGTCGCCAACGTCGCCGAGTCATCGTCAGCCATCCTTTATACCGAGCTCAGACCGGACGGCGATCTCTACATGTCCCTGACCATTCCCTCGTTGATTGTCGCCACATTCGGCGGCGGCACGAGCCTTCCCACCCAGCGCGAATGTCTCGAGCTGATGGGATGCGTCGGTAGGGGCAAGGTCAGAAAGTTGGCCGAGATCATCGCCGGAGTTGCGTTGGCCGGTGAGATCTCGCTCGGCTCGGCCATCTCCTCGCTCGACTGGGTATCGAGCCACGAGAAGTACGGTCGCAATCGGTGATGACCCGTCCGGGATCTCAATGACCGAAGAGACCCCATCATCGGGGCCCGCTCCCAGGGTGCCGCGGGCGCCCGAACCGCGCCGCCGGAAGGGCCGGCGCGCTTACGTCAACATCCCGGGCCTTGCCCGGCGAGGACGCGCCACCCTAGGCCAGGTCATCGCGCTGTTGTTCGGTGGCTATGTTTCTTCTGTGGAGGTCAGCCGCCGTCGCGGCGGACGCGGGTTACTGTTCCGATTGCGGGCGATGTCGGCGTGGATCATTCGCAGATCCCTCAGTAAGGAGATCGTCAGCCAACCGTTCCCGGTCCAGCTCCGGATGCGGCTCGAGATTCTCGGCCCCACCTACGTCAAACTCGGCCAGATCCTGAGCCTGCGTCAGGACATTCTTCCGGATATTGTGACCTCCGAGCTTCGTAATCTTCTCTCTGACCTCCCGCCGGTGTCCTACGAGAAGATTCACGCGATTGTCGAGGCCGACCTCGGCAGACCGATTGATGAGATCTTCGCCGAGGTGGATGAGGTTCCGCTCGGCTCGGCCTCTATCGCTCAGAGCCACTGGGCCCGGCTGGCGACGGGTGAGCAGGTGATCCTCAAGGTCGTCAAACCGGACATCCGCGACCTCCTCTACCGCGACGCCACTTTGCTGCGAACCACGGCGCGCTTCCTGCAGTTGATCATCCCGCGCTACCAGCCGCGGCGGATCATCGACGAGTTCTGCGAGTTCACCCTGCGCGAGGTCGAAATGACCTTGGAGGCGGGGAACGCCGAGACCTTTAACGACAACTTTTCGGACATGCCCGATGTCATCTTCCCGCGGATCTACCGCGAGTTCTCGGCCGACAACGTGCTCTGCATGGAGTACCTCGACGGGCTGCGGCCCGACAGTCAGGCGGTCACCTCGTTGCCGCTTGAGGAGCGCCAGCGCTTAATCGATCTCGGCGCCGAGGCGATCATTCGCATGCTGTACCAGGACGGCTTCTTCCACGCCGACCTCCACCCCGCGAACATGCTCGTCCTGTCGGAGGTCAAGGTCGGATTCATCGATCTGGGAATGGTCGGGCACTTCGACCCCGAACTGCGCCACAACCTGCTCGAGCTCTTCTATGCGATGGTGATGGAGGACTTCGAGGGTGCGGCGCGCCACCTGGCAGCGGTCTCGCAGACTGAAGCTCGGTCGGATGTGCCGGGATTCCGGCGCGCGGTCAAGGAGGTGGCCCGCAGGTGGCGGCGGCAGGCGCGCTTCGAGGACTTCTCCGTCGCCCTCCTGATTCTCCAGTGCATCCAGCTCGGCGCCCGCTATCACCTCTATTTCCCGGTCGAGATGGTGTTGATGATCAAGGCGCTGGTCACGCAAGAGGGCGTCGGTTACCTACTCGACCCGGACTTCAATGTGGCCGAGGTGTCGCAGCGCCACATCCGGGAAATCTTCCGCCAGGAGTACTCTCCTGCGCGGCTGATGAAAGAGGGTCTCCGTGTGGCCCCCGATCTCTTCGATGCCGCCCTCAAGCTGCCTCTGCTGGTGTCCGAGGGACTCACCATGATGGAGGAGCGCACCCGCAGGAAACCGCAGCGACCCCTGAAGGGTGTCCGTGCGACCCTCTACGGTGGCGCCTGCCTGGTGGCCGGCTCGATCCTGATCGGGCTCGATGGCCCCTGGCCGCTGGCAGCGCTGCTGTTCACGATCGGTGTGTTGCTGCCGCTTCGTCACGGAGACTGACCGCGATTCGTCAAGCTGATCAGCGATCAGCTTGACGAATTGCAGTGCCACATTCCAGCCACATTTTGCCCCGAGATTGCCTCGTTCTGACATCAGGACCGTGGATTTCCCAACGATAAATAGAATCGAGCCGGGAAAGACCGTTTGGTGATTCTTCGGTTCCGGAATACCATACGACGCGAGGACTGCGGTCTTCAAGCCGGCAGGAGGGCGAGAGATGAACGAAACCGAAAGCCGTACCAGCGAATCCTCGAATCACGTCCTTTTCCCGATGGCGGTCGGGGTTTTGTTCCTCGCAGTGCTGGTGGCCGGCGCCCTCCTCGGCTGACTAGTGCACTAGGTCGATCGATTAGATTCACTCCCCAAAATCGATGACGTAATCTCCGTTGCGGATGAGGTCGAGGCTCGTCCCTCCCTCACGCTCGAGCACAACCCGAGCGGCTGAAACTCTTGGCTGGAGCGCCGGCAGATAGACGTGGTCCTGATGCATGACCGCTTCCGGCCGGGAAAAATCATCGGGTCCAACTTGACCGCCGAAATGCTCGCTGCGCCCGAAGGCGAGGTGAAGTCCGAGCTTTTCGTCCAGCAGGACGACGCCGATGGGTTTGATCCCGAAGTCGGCGAGGACGCCGAGACCCAGCTCTGCGAGATTGCCGCGTGCCGGTTCGGCGGCGAGCCGAGCGGCCTCAGCTTTGGATTCGGGTCCGGTGCTCGAGATCCGATGTGCACGGTTGTCTTCGATTTCAAAAATGACGACCTCCTCGCCGAACTGCACCGGCATCTGGCCGCGGCTCGCGGTTGGGTCACCTTCGATTTCGCCTTCGTAGGGCACGATGTAGGTTTCGCCCGACGGCAGATTGCCGGCGGTGCCGGGTTCGAGGAGGAGGCCACCGGAGGCGTGTGCCTTGCGATGGCGGAGGTCGAGATGGAGGTGATAGTCCGTCGAGTCGTCGACCACGAAATGGAAGTCGGCGCTGACGCAATCATCGAGCAGATCCTTAAGGAGCCACACGCGGCGGTTGATCTCGGTGTAGTCGAGGCGCAGGGCCGGCACCATCGCGGATGAAAAACCCGGCATCGTGGCACCCCTGAAACCGAGACGCGGGGCCAACATCTTGAGCGGAGCGGTGGTTGAAAACTGGGTTGGAGCGATCACGAGCTGGTGATTTGACAGCACCTGTTCCATGGGCTCTTCGAGCTGGCCGGTCATTTCTTCGATGTGATCGGGGATGGTGTCGCCAGTCCAACGCCAGGCGGAGGCCGGGAGGTCGGCGTTGTTGGAGTGGACGTTTGGGTACAGGAAGAGCGAGATCTCGAGGCCGTGGTCGGAGCGAGCTTTCAACAACTCCTGCACCCAACCGGCGGCCAGGGCGCGGCGCTCACGCCACTGCTCGGTGTCAGGAACCTCGTTGTCCGGCATGTCGACGATCACCGCCAACGCCCTGTCTTCCGGACGCGGTTCAAACACGCGCTTGATGAGATTGGTGAGTTCTTCGGCCGTTAGCCTGTCTGCTGTCATGAAGTTTTCTCCATCTTCTTTTTTTCCCGTCGCAGTCTGACTGCAACGGGAAAAAAAGAACATAGCACTTACTCCACTATCTCCACGGTGATCCTGTCATACCAATCGATTGACCCGGGAAGGCCGACGCTGATAATTCCCGAGTGGCGGCGGCGGATGCGATCGAAAGGGCTTGCACGGACCGATTGGACGAACCCGCCATCGCGCCAACCGGTAATCTCGAACATCAGGTCGGGGGGGTTGATGTCGCGGTTGCAGTTGTTTTTAGCCGTGATCTCCGTCAGTACCAGGGCCGATGGCCGGAAGACCTGAATAGTTGTCCAGTGATAGCTGACGCATTCCGAGACCCGCGGTGTCGGTGTCGGCTCCCGCCGGAGGGGTGGCGGCGAGGTCGGCCAGGGAGTCGGCGTATTCTCCAAGGTCGACACAGTGACCCAGTCCGAGGCCAGCTCAACGAGAGCTGTAGCAGTCGCTGTCGGTGTTGGCGGTGCAGTTGCCGGCGGGGGAGGGGCCGGCGTGGGTGGCAGCTCCGCGACCTCGGGCGGTCTCTCTCTGTAGATAACCGCAATCAGCACGGCCATTGCTGCGATTGTCACCGCCGCGAGGACAACCGGCGAGGGCCCGCGTTCGCGTCGCCGAGCGCTCGAAAAACGGTATCCCCTCGACGGCTGGTCCATGCCCATTCTTATAGCAGGCCTTTTCACCTGGCACCGGGTTGAGTCCCGAAGGAGCGATTGGAAATATTGGTTAAACGCCTTTACGCCATTCGGTAACGCAGTTATTCTGAATCGGCTTATGCGGTGGGTGGTCTTCAACCAGAAGGGCGGCGTCGGCAAGTCGACGATCGTCTGCAATTTGGCAGCGGTTAGCGCCCGTGAAGGGCGGCGAACCCTGGTTGTTGATCTCGACGCCCAGGCCAATGCGAGTCACTACTTACTCGGGTCCGATGTCGAGGAGGCCGATCCCAATCTGTCCCAGTTCTTTGAGCAGACGCTTGGTTTCAAGCTTTTTCGGGACGGCGCCAAGGGCTTCGTCCACCACACCCGCTTTGATGACCTTCACATCATGCCGTGCGACGCCGGTCTCGAGGACCTGCAGGCCAAGCTCGAGGCGAAGTACAAGATCTATAAGCTCCGGGACGCCCTGGATGAGCTCGATGGATATGACGAAATCTTTCTCGACACTCCTCCGGCCTTCAACGTTTACACACTGTCGGCGCTCATTGCAGCCGATCGTTGTCTGGTCCCATTCGACTGCGACGACTTCTCCCGCCGCGCCCTATATAACCTGCTCGAAAGCGTCGACGAGGTCCGCGAGGACCACAACCCAAAGCTGGAGGTCGGCGGCATCGTCGTCAATCAGTTCCAAGCCAGAGCCCGGCTGCCGCAACTCTTGGTGAATGAACTCGTCAGCGAGGGTCTGCCGATCCTGGAGCCCTTTATCTCGGCCTCGGTCAAGGTGCGAGAGTCGCATGGAGCCAGCAAGCCGTTGCCATATATGGCGAGGTCGCACAAGCTGACGGGGCAATCCGAACAGCTCTTCAGCACGATTCAGCGGCTCTG
>Ga0209013_10005633_pt1 | contig 10735 bp, 13 predicted proteins | sample Cruoilmetagenom2_FD_187291 | JGI IMG/M metagenome (GOLD analysis project Ga0209013, IMG submission 187291) | Oil polluted marine microbial communities from Coal Oil Point, Santa Barbara, California, USA - Sample 2 (SPAdes) (version 2) | ecosystem: Environmental > Aquatic > Marine > Oil seeps ...
TTATACAACTGGCTTTTTGTTGTTCCTTTTGAATACACTCGCTAATAGAAAAATTGTATCACAAAATGGATGTCCACGTGTAACTGACCGCATGTAAAGATAAAGGGAAATAGTAGAAGTGAATTTGTACGCAAACGAGAAAAAGAGAGATGCCAAATTGGCATCTCTCCAGTCAATTACATGACAGTAGCTTCAGGTTCGTAGCTGATAATTTCCCGAACGGAATTGTCCTCATTCATGATGGCTACGGTAGGTTTATGATCAATTGCTTCATTGTTCATCATATAGACATAAGACAGGATAATGACTACATCGCCTTTTTGCACAAGACGGGCAGCTGCACCGTTCACACAAATAACGCCACTACCTCTTTCACCTGAAATAATATAAGTTTCAAAACGGGCACCGTTATTGTTGTTTACAATATGCACTTTTTCATTTGGCAACATGCCGACTGCATCCAACAAGTTTTGGTCGATGGTAATGCTTCCCACATAATTTAAATCCGCTTCTGTAACAACCGCGCGGTGAATTTTCGAATTCAACATCATACGTAACAATTTTTACACCTCTTTAGTATTTAAAATAATATTGTCAATTAAACGGGCTTTTTCAAAAATTACAGCCACGGCCAAAATAACCGAAGATGTATCAGAGATTTGTGAAGTTAAATCGGGATAACTCAATAATTCTACATAATCGATTTTACCGGAGGTTGAACTTTCAATATGTTGAATGGTGACTTGTTTCGCCTCTTCAACTTGTTTAGTGATGATATAATGGTCGATACCAAGCTTGATTGCCTTGTTGATCGACGGTGCTTGTGTCCGCTCATCCGAACTCAGGAAAACATTCCTTGAACTCTTCGCCAAGCCATCGGATTCGCGAACAGTTTCAACTCTGCAGACTTCGAGAGGGAAATTGTAATCTCTGACAAGTGTCTCGATAATCGCAAGTTGCTGGGCATCTTTTTGGCCAAAATACACTCTCGTCGGTTCAACTAAATGGAAAAGCTTTGTCACCACTTTTAACACACCATCGAAGTGGCCGGGTCTCGAAGCTCCACATAATACAGTTGCCTGTTGGCCAGCCTGGATCGTGATTCCCCCATCCTGAGGATACATTTCATTCACTTGAGGGAAAAACAGCAAATCGACACCTGCTCCCTTCGCCATTGCTGAGTCTCGTTCCAAATCACGGGGATAGCGATCCAAATCTTCATTGGGTCCGAACTGGGCAGGATTTACAAATATACTCATGACAACGATATCGTTTTCTTTTCTTGCATGCTCAACAAGTGACATATGTCCTTCATGTAGATAACCCATCGTTGCCACAAAACCAATGCTTTTACCTGCAGATTTAGCTTCTTTCACGTAATTCTTTAAGTCCTTTATCAATTTTGCCTGTATCATTGTTTGCCTCCATAAAGCTGTTGATATTCATCATCTTTCATTGTGAAACGATGCTCAGGTGATGGGAATTGTCCGTTTTTCACTTCTTGTACATATTGGTCCAGACCAACGGAAATCTCTTTTCCTGCTTGAGCGAAAGCTTTGACGAACTTAGGCATATGATGACTTCCATAAGTAACGGTGTCATGAAATACTAGGACCTGCCCGTCAGTTTCCGCTCCGGCGCCAATCCCGATTACTGGAATTGTCAACGTTTCGGATATTGTTTTGGCCAATTGGTATGGAATGCATTCAAGGACCAGCATGATTGCCCCGGCCGCTTCACATGCTTTGGCATCCTCGATTAACTTCTGTGCGGCCTGTGCTGTTTTCCCTTGAACTTTGTAGCCACCTGAAACACTCGCCGACTGTGGAAGAAGACCGAGATGTCCAACCACAGGAATTCCGGTCCGTGAAAGCAGTCGGATGACATCGATTAGTTCATCTGCACCTTCTATTTTCAACGCTTGGGCATTTGTTTCCTGGAAAAGGCGAATAGCATTTGAAAGTGTCCCGTCCAGCGACCCATGATAGGAACCAAAAGGCATATCCACGACTAAGAATGTATCCGGTGCTCCCCTTCTCGTCGCTTTCCCATGGTGTATCATGTCTTCCATCGTAACAAGTACAGTAGACTCGTAACCGAGCACAACCATCCCAAGTGAGTCTCCCACGAGCAGTATTTCCACTCCTGCATCGGCTGCAAGCTTTGCTGAAGGATAATCGTATGCAGTTAACATAATAATTTTATCGTTCTCTTTTTTCATGTTCATAAAATCGGTTGTCGTTTTCATTTCCTATCTCCTCTCTTATGAGAGAAAACCAAAATAAAAACCCCTCTGGCCAAAAGTGGACAGAAGGGTATTAAAGGTAAAAGAATGGTTTCCTCCGTCCCTGTCGATTAAGATCAAGGCAGAAATATTCAATTCAAATTCATGTTTAATGGAAAAGCATGTTCATCAGGTGCAGTTCTACTCAGATACTGCCCTTCGCCTCCACTATAACAGAAATAAAAAGCACATTCCATTTTTATTTTCTGGTTAATTTTGAATTTCAATATCCGCGGAATAAATGCCGTGAATTTGTCCATCATCCGTTTTCACCTGCAAGATGCCTTCATCCGTTATTCCGAGTGCCATGCCTTCAATTTGCTGGTGAATCATGGTCGCCTTGATTCGTCTTCCAAGCGTACATGAGTAACTTTCCCATAGAATCTTCAATGGTGCAAAGCCATGTTTTACGTACATATCAGAATAGATTTCCAGATGTTGCAAGATGCGTGCAACGAGCTTTGCACGATCTACAGGTTGCCCATTGACCATTCGGATGGATGTGGCTAAGGATTGAATCTCTTCAGGGAAATCGGCTTGCTGTTGGTTCACATTCACTCCAATACCCAGAATGATTGCTTGTACTCGATCGATATCAGTTTGAAGTTCGGTCAAGATTCCGGTGCATTTTTTACCGTTTATCAAAAGGTCATTCGGCCATTTGATTTCAGCACGGACGCCTGCCACTTCTTCAATTGCCCTTGTTACGGCTACTGCGGCTACGAGTGTAAATTGAGGTGCCTTGGTTGGTGGGATGTCTGGCCGAACGATAACGCTCATCCATATCCCTTTCCCTTGGGCAGATGACCATGCACGAGCCAGGCGGCCTTTTCCCGAAGTTTGCTCTTCACATAACACAACAGAGCCGTCGGGAGCCCCGGCCTGTGCCATTTGGTGGGCAATTGGCTGGGTGGAAGCACAGGTCACCTGATAGTGAATGTTACGTCCGAACCGTTCTGTCCCCAAATATTGTTCAACTTTTGCCGCTTGAAGAGAATCGGGAGATGAAATCATAATATATCCTTTTTTCTTTATCGTTTCGATTGAATAGCCATCTTCTTCTAATTCTTTTATATGTTTCCATATAGCTGTTCTCGATATGCCGAAATCATCAGCCAGTTGCTGACCGGAAATAGGTTGTCCGTTGGCAGACAGCAATCGCTTAGTAATTTCAAACTTCACTGTTGGATTCATTCATTAGCCATTCCTTTATTTTTTCGGCATTATTTTCAACTTTTTGGTGCAATACCGCAAATTCAACTTGAGTAAGTGTTTCTTTAAGCCACGCTCCCCCAGGTTTATCGAACCATTGCATCAAATCTCGTCCTGTAATCGTCAGGTCTTTACTGGATTGGATCGGCAATGATTTTTTACGTTCGGACAACAATTCTTTCGGAATTGGTTCGTGTTTACTTCCTAAGGTTTGCGAGAGCATTTCAGCTTTGATAAGAATGTCTTCCTCAAAATGGTACAGGTCTTCTATTGTAAAGGCCCGTAAACACCGAATTTGTGTTGCTGCCACAAGCCGTCCAATTTGTCTTTGGGCATCTTTGGATAATCTGTAATCTCGGGCAAGTTCCAAAACTGATGGTTGATCCTGCAATAAACATAAAAATGCCCAGCATACCAAAACGTTTTGGGGATTCCCCAAGTCTTCCCATTTCTGGTGAGCGTACGGATAGTCACCTGGCAGCTGTGCCGCTAAATTACTCTTCACCAGATTGTTGATTCCTGTATAAAGGTTATTGCTCGTCCAAATTTTTTCAAGTTCGGCAGTCACTCGCTCCACCGACACATAGGATAAATCATGTGCACATGCTTTTATGGCTTTGAAAGTGGTAGTTTCAATAGCAAAGCCATGCTGAGCCGTGAAACGGATACCCCGGAGCATACGCAAAGCATCTTCTTTGAATCGGTTCAATGGGTTACCTACGGTCCGAATGAGGCCTTGGCGCAAATCGGCTTGACCATCGAATAAATCAATGATCTTAAAGTCCTCTGTCATCGCAAGTGCGTTCATTGTGAAATCTCTGCGCTTCAAATCTTCCTCTAGGGAGCGCACGAACTTCACTTCAGCGGGTCTACGGTGATCTTCGTATTCTCCGTCCGTCCTAAAAGTCGTGACTTCAATAGGGATGCCTTCTTCAATCACGAGCACAGTCCCATGTGCAAGACCCACGTCAGCCGTTCGTTTAAAAACACACTTTACTTCTTCAGGTAAGGCACTTGTCGCAATATCGATATCGTTGGGTTCCTTTTTGCACACATAATCACGGACGGCCCCTCCCACAAATACGGCCTCATGACCACATTGTTGGAGCGATTCAATTATTTTTTTACCGACATTCCACTCATCAGTTGTGTACATGATGATGAACTACTTTTTCGTAGAGTTTTTCATATTGTGAAACGATCAATGATGAATGGAATTTTTCGGAAACAGTTTCAATTGCAGCCTTTTTCATTCGATTATGTATGTCTTGATTCGTCAAAATCTCCAGCGCAAATTTCGCAACCGACTCCACATCATGCAATGGAACAATAAAACCATTTTCCCCATGGCTGATGACCTCCGGGATTCCTCCGACGTCCGTTCCGATACATGGCACACCGCAAGCCATAGCTTCCAATAAAACCAGACCGAATGATTCCTTTTCCGAGAGCAGAAGTTTCAGATCACTTATTGCGTAAAGCTCGGACACATTATCCTGCTTTCCTAGAAATAGGACGTCCTTTTCCAAACCAAGAGATTTGACCCGTTTTATAATATTATTCATTTCAGGTCCATCCCCTACAAGAAGTAATTTCGAATTCATTTCTCTTCGAATATATGCAAAACTGGAAATTACGTCCTGAACATGCTTCACTTTTCTGAAGTTCGATACATGAATGATGACTTTTTCATCTTCATCAATATTAAAGTATGATTTCAAATTCGAGGAATTACTTGGCATGTATTCGCGCTCGTCAACAAAGTTATAAATGGTCTCTAGCGTCTGATTCGGCTGGATCAAATTAATTGTCTGTCCTTTCAGGGAATTTGAAACGACCGTAACTGCATCTGACTTTTCAATACCGTAACGAATTGCATCTGTGAGAGACGAATCGTACCCCAATACACTAATATCAGTCCCATGGAGAGTCGTAACTATGCCGACATTCTGTCCACTCATATCACGTGCCAATACTGCACATACCGCATGCGGGATGGCGTAATGGACATGGAGGATGTCAAGATTTTCCTTTTTGATAACTTCCGCCATTTTACTTGCGAGCGCAATATCATATGGCGCATATTGAAACACGGAATAGCTGTTCACTTCAACTTGATGAAAGAAAATATTCGGGACCATTCGATTCAATCGAAATGGCATGCTCGATGTTATGAAATGAATTTCATGGCCACGCTCAGCAAGAAGTTTTCCCAACTCTGTAGCAATCACACCTGAGCCACCGACTGTCGGATAACATGTGATGCCAATTTTCAATTTCTTCATTTTTGCCACTTCCTTTCTTATGAACGTCTTTCAGCCAATAACCGCCAGTCAATGAAACCTTCCTGCAGGCCTTTCAATAATACTTCTGCTGTTCCCATATTCGTTGCCAACGGAATCTGGTAAACATCACATAATCGTATAAGAGCTGTGACATCAGGCTCATGGGGCTGGGCTGTCAATGGATCCCTGAAGAAAATAATCATGTCCATCGCATCTTGTGCTACCATTGCCCCGATTTGCTGGTCCCCACCAAGCGGGCCGGACCGATATCGAAAAACGGACAAGCCGGTCTCATCAATTATTCGCTGTCCCGTTGTTCCTGTGGCACATAGTTCATGCTCGGCCAAAATATCCCGATATGCCGTTACAAACTGAATCAAATCATCTTTTTTACGATCGTGGGCTATCAAAGCAATTTTCATGAGGTCATCATCCTATCGTCTATAAAATGTTTTCGAGTCCGTATACGAGTTCTTTCAGTTCCATTACTTGATTTATTGAAAATGAAATACCGGACATAAAAGATTGTCTATTATATGAATCATGACGCAGAGTAAACAGCTGCCCTTCTCCGCCAAATAATACTTGTTGGTGTGCGATCAATCCAGGCAAGCGGACACTATGTATCGGTATCCCATCAAAAGATGCCCCTCTTGCTCCAGGCAAAGTCTCTTTTTCTTCCGGATGACCCTGTTTATGGAATGGGCGGACTTCGGCAATCATTTGTGCTGTTTTATAGGCTGTTCCTGATGGTGCATCAAGTTTTTGATCATGATGCATTTCAATGATCTCGACATCTGGAAAATAAGATGCTGCCAGTGAAGCGAATTTCATCATTAGAACTGCGCCAATGGCAAAGTTAGGTGCTACAATGCATCCCAGCTGATTCTTTACAGCAAGTGATTTACAGATCTCCAGTTGACCATCCGTAAAACCCGTTGTCCCAATCACTGGGCGAACACCCAGTTCCAAGCATAGATTTGTATGTTCAAATACTTGATGTGGCGTCGTCAAATCAACGAAAACATCAGGTTTGATGACCGATATCAAACTTTTCAGATCTAAAAAAACAGGAACATCATAGCTAGCAGGGAATTCCGGTGACTCACTCAACAGTTCCCCAATTTCTTTATGATCAAGAACTCCCACTAGCTCCATATTCTCATTGTTCATGACTGTATGTACAGCTTCTTGCCCCATTTTACCGCGAGGACCACCTATTGCAACTCGAATCATGCCTCTTCCTCCTTCAGTGTCCATCTATCCTGATCTCTAACCCTGAACTTCTCCATTACCCGATCATGCGCTTGTTGCATATCAATATTTTCGGCATTCGCAAAACAGATCAGAACAAATAATAGATCTCCCAATTCTTCTTCCATGCTTTTTTCAGCTTCTGTCGTTTTTTTCTTTTTCATTCCGTGAACATGCTGGACCTCTCTAGCCAATTCCCCAAGCTCTTCAGTCATGCGTGCCAGCATTTCAAAAGGCGGAAAATACCCTTCTTTATACTGTCCGATATATTCATCTACCTCTTTTTGCAAGTCTTTAACCGATTTCTCATTGTTCATACGATTCACACTCCTGATTCTATCCTAATAATAAGGGTTCCTGTTGTCAAAAGACTGAAAATGAATGATAATTACGACAGGCTCTTATTAGAAATGGGGGGGTTCTATGCTGAAAGGCATTAAACTCAAAAATATCATTTTCATCATTCTTGGCTCCGCGATATACAGCTTCGGTTTTGTTCATTTTAATATACAAAATGAACTTGGTGAAGGCGGCTTTGCGGGAATTACACTAATATTATTTTTCGTCTTCAAGCTAGATCCTGCATTGATGAATTTATTATTAAATATACCAATGTTTTTCCTGGGTTGGCGGTTACTCGGACAGAAAGTTTTTGCCTACACGGTAATCGGTACAGTTTCAGTGTCTGTGTTCTTGAAAATTTTCCAGATTTATGAAATCAATATTCATATTCAGGATGATTTATTTTTGGCTTCACTCTTTGCAGGGGTATTTGTCGGTGTTGGTCTTGGGATTATTTTCAGATATGGCGGGACTACCGGCGGTGTTGATATCATTGCAAGACTAGCACATAAATATGCAGGTTGGAGTATGGGTAAAACGATGTTCATTTTTGATGCAGCAGTCATTTTAGTCTCATGGCTGACATTTTTGGATTCACGTTCGATGATGTATACACTTGTAGCGGTGTTTATCGGGGCAAGAGTCATTGACTTTGTTCAGGAAGGCGCTTATGCGGCACGTGGTGCTTTTATCATATCAGAATTTCAAAGCGAGATTGCCGATCGAATATCCGAAGAAATGGATCGCGGCATAACAGTTTTAAATGGACATGGTCACTTTACCAAGAACAGTCGCGAAGTCCTTTATTGTGTCGTTGGCAAAAATGAAATCGTCCGTTTAAAAAATCTCATCATGTCGATTGATCCGCACGCTTTTGTGTCAGTCACTGAAGTTCATGATGTAATGGGTGAAGGATTCACTCTTGACGAACAAAAGAGACCATTGGATTAAAAAAACTCACGGACAGGTATCACTGTCCGTGAGTTTTTCATTTCTAATCTTCTTGACTCATCCCCGTGTAAATTAATACCAAGCGTACCAATTCGAGTACAGCCACTGCAGCTGCGGCAACGTATGTCATTGCTGCGGCATTCAGTACTTTGCGAGCATGACGCTCTTCTTCGTTGCGAATTATTCCATGTGATACGATTTGAGTCATCGCTCGATTCGATGCATTGAATTCAACCGGAAGTGTTACAACCTGGAAGACTACACCTACTGCCAATAACACGATCCCCAAAAGCAACATTCCGGACATTTGAGCGAAAATCCCGATCATAACGAAAATCCAAGATGCATTCGATGAAATATTAGCTACCGGCACTAACATATGGCGCAATTTCAAAAACGAGTAAGCTTCCTTATGCTGAACCGCATGGCCAACCTCATGGGCTGCAATCGCAGTTCCAGCAACAGATGCTTCATGATAGTTCTGTGATGATAGAGCGACAATTTTCGTCATCGGATTGTAGTGGTCACTTAAAAATCCACGGCTTTCAACCACCTTCACATCTTGCAAACCGTTTTGATCTAAAATTAAACGTGCCACTTGGGCACCAGTCATTCCAGAAGTCGAACGTACTTTTGAATATTTTTTATACGTGCTTTTAACTTTAAATTGCGCGTAGATTGGTACCAATAATATTACGGCAAAGTAAATCAGAAATTCCAAATCGACCATCCTCCTGTTTCTATCTAACTCTTATTTTATCTGCCTCAAGAGAATTGAGCAACTATTTTGACCGTAATGCCGGTGACGATATTATGACTCTAATCGCAATGATTATGCATACGATCGACAGCCAAAATGTAAAATAGCCTATGGCATGTGTATGTTCACTTAAACTTCTGTAAATTGGCATTTGGCCGAACACATAGTCGATCACGTCATTGTGCAAAGTCCATATGGCCGCAATCAATATATGGATCCATTTGAAATTATACTTGGGAATATAGAGCAAGGCTTGGACTGCCATAGCAAAATGGCTCACAACAAGCATCCACCCAACAAAGCCGATTGGACCTGCTTCAAACTGGGTCCAGATATTCATAACCACTGCCCACATACCATATTTTATCAACGTTATCAATGCGAGTGCCTCAATCAATTTGAAATGTCTTCCTATTAACCAACCGAACAACGCAATGGAAAAAAACAGGCTGGCTGTGGGACTATCCGGAACAAAAATCAGGAATATCGGCTCTGTTATTTCCAGCTGCCACTGGTACCAAATGTAACCATAGATCGTTCCAAGCGTATTTACGATCAGTAATAACCACATAAAAGCTCGATTGAAAAGCAGATACTTTAATTGAGTAAGCAATGGGCTCATTTCCTCGCGACTCCTTTTATTATGTAATGCAATCAGTTCCTGATTGCAAGGGATCGATCATATATGTAATACATCCCTTTGGTGAAGATATGCTTTCCGATAAAGGTACAAAAAAAGAGTCAGTTTCCTGACTCTTTTCAAGCTTCATTATGGAGTTAACTCATCAATAAACTGAGCTAATTTCTGTAATTCTTCATCTGTACCTTCAAAAGTGCCAGCAGGCATTTTGTCCGTACCATTTACAGCGATATCATGAATTTCTTCCGCTGTTTTATCAGTAGCTGCAAGTGATGGTCCTAGACCACCTTCAAATGCATTACCATGACAGCCGATACATGACGAACCAGAATAGATTTTATATCCTTCAGCTTCCGTGTCGAATTGTGCTTCTTCACGAATTTCCCCTTGAGCTTTTGCCGCTTCCCAGTCATGGTTAGCAACGGACTCCCAAGTCAGGAACATGATGGCTGCAATTGCAAGCAACATGAAACCTGTTGGCAATGGGCGTTTGAATGGACGTCTTTCCGGACCCTTGTCCATAAATGGTGCAAGCATAAGAGCACCAAATGCTAGACCTGGAACTACGATCGCTCCAATTACGTTATATGGACCTGAAGCAAATTCATATTTCAACAATTGATACAAGAATAAGAAATACCAGTCCGGTAATGGAATATAAGCTGTGTCTGTTGGATCCGCTTGACGCTCAAGTGGTGATGGATGTGCAACAGTTAAAATAAGGTACCCAATCAAGAATACAGCGCCGACTAACCATTCTTTTAATAAGAAGTTAGGCCAGAAAGCTTCTGTTTTCCCCGGATACTCGGAATAATCTCTAGGAATTCTTGACGTACGTGTTGCAGGTATACGAGAATCCCCGACAAATTTCATCCCTTTTCCGCGATGCATAGTGTCCCCTCCTTTTAGAAATCATCAAAGACGCTGTTTCTTACAACGGTCCTGAAATACCTTGTTTACGAATCATGATAAAGTGTGCTGCAAGCAACCCAAGCAAAGCAGCTGGT
>Ga0209013_10005634_pt1 | contig 10735 bp, 6 predicted proteins | sample Cruoilmetagenom2_FD_187291 | JGI IMG/M metagenome (GOLD analysis project Ga0209013, IMG submission 187291) | Oil polluted marine microbial communities from Coal Oil Point, Santa Barbara, California, USA - Sample 2 (SPAdes) (version 2) | ecosystem: Environmental > Aquatic > Marine > Oil seeps ...
AGCGGCCCGATTGGATCGATACCGTGGCCCTGTCCTTCCCGTCGGGCCGGACGGCCGAGGAGATCGTGCTGCGTGACGCAGCCTCGCTGGCGTGGGTCGCTAACCTCGGCTGCCTCGACCTCAACCCCCACCCGGTGCGCGCCGACGACCTCGATCATCCCGACGAGCTGCGCGTGGACCTCGATCCCGTACCGGGAGTGCCCTGGTCGGACGTGCGCCAGGTGGCCCTGGTGACGCGTGAGGCACTCGAGGCGGTCGGGCTGGTCGGCTGGCCCAAGACCTCGGGCTCGCGCGGCATCCACATCAATGTACGTATCGAGCCGCGCTGGACCTTCCCTGAGGTGCGTCGGGCGGCGCTGGCACTCGCGCGGGACGTGGAGGCCCGTGCGCCGGAGATCGCCACCAGCAAGTGGTGGAAGGAGGAGCGCCACGGCGTCTTCCTCGACTACAACCAGAACGCCAAGGACCGCACGGTTGCATCAGCCTACTCGGTGCGACCGCTGCCTGATGCGCGCGTGTCGATGCCGCTGACCTGGGATGAGGTGCCTGACGTCGTGGCCGAGGACTTCACGCTGGCGACGGTGCCGGCACTGTTCGAGGCACACGCGGACCGCCACGAGGGCATCGATGCGGCGGCGGGGTCACTCGAGGTCCTGCTGGAGCTGTCGGCGAAGCACGCGGCCGAGGGCCTGGGCGACGCACCGTGGCCACCGCACTACCGCAAGGGGGAGGGTGAGCCGCCGCGCGTGCAACCCTCGAGACGCCGCCGCAGCACCAAGCCGCTCATCGAGATCGCCCGTGCCCCGAAGAAGGCCGACGCGCTGGCCGGCCTTGAGCGCTGGAAGGTCCGTCATCCCGACGCCGCCGCCAAGCTCGAACCGGCCGATGTGCTCGTCGACGCGATGCGCGGCCGCTCTACGACGTGGACACGCATCCGCATCAGCCTCGAGCACGTGCCGGAGGGAGAGCGACCGCCACAGGAGGCACTGGACCCGGATTACGACCCTTGGTCGGAGTACAAGCAGGCCCCTCCCCAAGAATGACCGCGCGTTGACGTCGACATCATCGTCCCTGCCCGCGATCAAGACCTCGAAAGCTCAGGGTTTTCGGGCCTGCTGCTGGAAGGGCGGCGTCTGCCATCCGGAGCGTGCTCGCCGGGCCGTCGGCCCTATCGATCCGTGACTGTCAGCCCTAATATGTATCAGCCTACGCTGAGACACTCGACACTGAGATAACTCACTGGCCGGGGGGCGAGGCATGAAGCGGCAAGGAGGCACACGGACCGAGACAGACGTCATCGTCGGCTCGACACCGGACCACCGGGAGGACTGACGTCATGCGCTCACTGTTGCTGAAGCTCGAGGACTTCCGGCTGCTGCCGGTGTTCGTCGGCGTCAGCATGGCCATCGGCATCGCCATCGGCAGCCTGCTGAACATCTCGGATTTCGAGCTGACGCCGCCCATCGACGCGTTGAAGGCCATGGCCGACGGCACCTTCGACGCCAGCGTGCCGGCCCTCATCTCGCTGGGCGTGCCGCTGGGGTTGTTCGCGATGATGTATCCGGCCATGACCAACGTGCGCCTCACCGAGGTCGGTGACGCGTTCCGCTCGCCACGCCAGCTCGGCGTGGTCATGATCCTGAACTACCTCGTGGCCCCGTTCTTCATGTTCGTGTTGGCCAACCTCTTCGTCTCGGACCCCGAGCTACGTACGGGCCTGATCCTCTACGGCCTGGCGCCCTGCATCGCGATGGTCATCGTCTTCACCTACCTGGCCCGCGGCAACACCGCCATGGCGCTCGTCTTCGTCGCACTCAACTCAGTGATCCAGATGGCCCTCATCCCGGTCTACGCGCAGATCCTCATCGGCGACGTGACGTTCGACGTCATGGTCGTCTTCCAGAGCGTGCTGTTGTATCTCGGTCTGCCGCTGGCCGCGGGCGTCCTGACGCGGCAGGTGGTCGTGCGGAGGCGAGGGGAACCGGCCATGGAGTCTCTCAAGCCCTACCTCAACGGTCTGTCGATCCTGGGCCTGCTGTTCACGCTCATCGTGATGTTCGCGTTGAAGGGTGACCTCATCCTCGAGCAGCCGTCCATCGTCGTCGAGATGGCCATCCCCATGACCGTCTTCTTCGCTGTCATGTTCTTCGTGGCCCTGCTCATCGGCTCGCGCCTGCACTTCCCCTATGGGGACGGCGTGGCGGTGGCCTTCAACGCGACCGGGCGCGACTTCGAGATCGCCATTGCCATCGCCATCACCGCGTTTTCACCGACGGTGGCCCTGGCCACGGTGGTGGGCCCGCTTATCGAGGTGCCCATCATGCTGGCGCTCGTGTGGTCCGCGATGAAGCTGCGGCCACGGTTGTTCCCCGATCCAGCCGGCACGGGACCGGCGACAGAACCGGAGCCGACACATGCCCACTGAGATCATCGCCATCAAGGCGGACGAGGATGAGTCGTCTGCGCCGTGTCTGCGCCTTGACCTGCCAGTACCCGATACGGCCAACGCGGTCGCAGCGGCGTCCCTGCTGGCCGAGCCAGTCCGCGCCGGCATCCTCGCCATCCTGCGCGACGGTCCGCACTGCGTCTGCGAGATGGCCGCGACGCTTGACGTGAAGCAGAACAACCTGAGCAACCACCTCGCCCGCCTGCGTGAAGCCGGTCTGGTGCGCGCCAGCCGCCACAGAGTCGACGCGCGGTGGAAGTACTACGAACGCGACGAGGACGCCATCTCGGTCGCATCGGAGGCACTGGCACAGGTCCTCTGACGGCCCGGATGGCCAGAAGCAGAGCCATCAAGCAGCCGATCCGATCGCTGCCCTTTGAGGGAGGCGCATCGCTGGTTTGGTGTGCCAACACCGCGGGTGATTGACCAGGCAACCAATGCTTTCGGTACTTGGGCCCGGATTACAGCCCTTGGCCGGAGCACTACGAGCGACCATCCCACACACCAGAGAGGTCGTGAACGCCCGAGGTCCGGCCGCGCTCGACGGTTGACTCGTTGTCGCGATGCGGGACCACCAGCGCTACCCTTGAGCCACGTACCCAGACGGTCGTCCAGGGGCCGTGATCAATGAGGAAGGGAGCCAGCCATGCCCGTCGTTGAGTACCCCCAGGGGTCCAGGTTCCCCGGCCGCATCGGTCTGACCACGACCGATTCGTCTCCCGCATGGCCCGAACCGGTCCGCGCGCCGGAGGGAGCGCCCAACGTGCTCTTCTTCGTGCTCGATGACGTCGGCTACGGCCAGCTGTCAACGTTCGGCGGCTTGGTCGAGACCCCCAACATCGATCGCGTCGCCGAGATGGGCCTGCGCTTCGCCAACATGCACACCACCGCGCTGTGCTCTCCGACCCGCTCATGCATCCTGACCGGCCGCAACCACCACTCCAACGGCGTGGCCTCGATCATGGAGACGGCTACGGGCTACCCCGGGTATGACGCTCGCATGCCATTCGAGAACGGCATGCTCTCGGAGATCTTGCGCGGCGAGGGCTACAACACCTTCTGTGTTGGCAAATGGCACCTCAGTCCTTCGGAGGAGAACACCGCTGCAGGGCCCTTCCACCGCTGGCCAGTGGGTCGGGGCTTCGAGCGCTTCTACGGCTTTCTCGGCGGCGAGACCAACCAGTGGTATCCGGATCTCACCGAGGACAATCGCGCTATCGAGCCGCCGAAGTCACCTGAAGAGGGATACCACCTGTCGGAGGACCTTGCGGACCAGGCTATCGGGATGATCCTGGACGCCCACGTCAACGCGCCGCAGAAGCCGTTCTTCATGTACTACTCCACCGGATGTGGGCACGCGCCGCATCACGTCGCGAAGGAGTGGGCGGACAGGTACGCAGGCAAGTTCGACGACGGTTGGGATGCGTATCGTGAGAAGACCTTCGCTCGCCAGAAGGAGTTGGGAATCGTGCCCGCTCACGCCGTGCTTCCGGCGCGCGATCCCGACGTGCCCGAATGGGACTCGCTGACCAGCGACGAGCAACGTCTCTACGCGAGGTTCATGGAGGTGTACGCCGGATTCGTGTCGTTCACCGACCATCACTTCGGGCGCATCCTCGACAAGCTCGAAGAGATCGGCGAGCTGGATAACACCCTGGTCATGGTCATCTCTGACAACGGCGCCTCCGCCGAGGGCGGACCAGTCGGCTCGCTCAACGAGATGTTCTTCTTCAACAACCTCCCCGAGTCGTTCGAGGACAACCTCAAGAAGATCGACTCCCTCGGCGACACGCGGTCCTACAACCACTATCCATGGGGCTGGGCATGGGCCGGTGACACACCCTTCCGTCGCTGGAAGCGCGAGACCTATCGCGGCGGTTCCACCGATCCGTTCGTGATGTCGTGGCCCGCGGGGATGAAGGCGCGCGGCGAGGTTCGTGAGCAGTATGCCCATGCCATCGACATGGTGCCGACCGTGCTTGACGTGCTCGGCATCGAGCCGCCGGGCGCCATCCGCGGCGTTGCCCAGTCCGCGATCGAGGGCGTGTCATTCGCACCATCTTTCGACGAGCCGGCAGCCGAATCCCAGCACAAGACACAGTACTTCGAGATGTTCGGGCATCGTGCTCTCGATTTCGACGGCTGGCGCGCGGTCTGCCCCTGGCCCGGGCCCGATTTCACGACGGCAGCAGCCAAGGGGCGCAAGTTCGGATCGCCCATCCCACCTGACACGCTCGACGATCTCGAGACCGAGGGATGGGAGCTCTATCGCATCACCGAAGACCCCACCGAATCTCACGACGTCGGCCGCGAGCATCCGGCGAAGCTTCGCGAGCTCATCGCGATGTGGTGGGTCGAGGCCGGCAAGTACCAGGTCCTGCCCCTCGATGGCGAAGTGCAGACGCGCCTCGCGGCTGAGCGGCCGCAGACCTCTCGACCGCGCAGCCGATACACCTACTACCCGGGCCTCGCGGCCGTCCCGCAGCCCGCGGTGCCGCACACGCCCAATCGACCCCACAGCATCGAGGCTGATGCCACCATCCCGCCCGGCGGCGCCGAGGGTGCGCTGCTCGCCAACGGCGGCGCAGCGGGGGGTTACGTCCTCTACCTGAAGGATGGGAAGCTCCACTACACATTGAACTACGTGGCTGCGGAGTTCTTCACCGTCTCCTCGACGGAGGCTGTGCCCGAGGGCCGCCACAAGCTGCGCTTCGAGTTCGAGCCGACCGGCGAGCCTGACTTCGCCTCAGGTCGCGGCGCTCCAGGTCGTTTTCAGCTGTACATCGACGGGACGCTCGTCGGAGAAACAGACGTGCCCTACACGACGCCGATGTTCTACGAGCTCGAGGGCCTCTCGTGCGGGTACGACTCGGGCGCGCCGGTCCTGGCCGATGCATACCAGTCGCCGTTCACCTTCAGCGGCACCATCCACGAGGTCGTGATCGATCTTGAGGGCGAGCTCATCGAGGACGATGACGCAACGCAACGGAGGATCATGGCGCAGCAGTAGGAGCCTGTCTCAGCCCACCGCTGGGCGTCGGTGGATCGGGTCGGCTAGCTGCGGCGCCAGCGACGAAAGGCCTGGAGGATCATCCAGGCCACCGTAGCGATAGCGAGGATCGTGACGATCCCGACCAGGAGGAGCAGCGCTCTGCGGAACACCTCGTCGCCTGACACCAGGATGGCCGCACCCAGAGTCATCGCCAGCAGGATGGCCGTGCCCAGGATCGCCGCTGACAGGATGAGCGCCCAGGCCACCTTGTCGGCGATCCCATCGAGGCGGTCCAGGAGCCCGTCGGTGTCCGTGGGCCTGACGGCCACATTGAACTCACCGGTGCCGGCGCGCCGCAGGACCAGGTCCAGCAGGAGTGGCAGGTCCTCGGCCAGTCGGAAGTAGCGTGGGCCTGAGCGCCGAACCGCACGCTCCAGGCGCTGCTGGATCAAGCGCGGCGCCGCCTTCTCCATCGACGGCTTGGCCGCGGAGAGGAAGTTGAAATCGGGGTCGAGTGAGGTGGCTACGCCCTCGAGCGTGCCCATGGTGATGTACAGCATCGCCATCGAATCGGGCATCTGCAACCCGTAGCGTCGGACCATGCCGAACATGCGCTCGAATGTTGCGCCCATGCCGGTAGCGTCCTCGCCCGTCGCGGTGAAGGCGTCGATGAGACCCGCGACCTCGACCTGGAACGCGGCGCGGTCGAGCGAGGCTCCGGCACCGGTGGTTTCGATGAGGACCTCGGTGACGCGCTCTTCGTCAGACGCCATCAGCGCACTGAGCAGGTCCGTGAGCCGTTCGCGGTCACGCTCGGAGACGGTGGACACGCGGCCAAAATCCACGAAGCCGGCCCGGCCGTCCGTCAAGGCGAAGATGTTGCCCTGATGCAGGTCCGAGTGGAACGAGCCGATCTCGAAGATCTGCACGAAGTAAGCGTTGACGATCGTCTGTACGAACGCCTCGCGGTCGACGCCGGCCTCGTCCATGGCTTCGGGGCGTGTCAGTGGGATACCGTCGAGCTCCTCCATCGTGAGTACGCGGGAACTCGTGCGCTCCCAGTCGACCCAGGGGATCTCGATCTTCTCCTCCCCCTCGAAGCCCTCGCGGATGAGCTCCATGTTGCGCGCTTCACGCGAGTAGTCGAGCTCGGAGCGGAGGGCCTCGACGAAGCGCGCCACCACACCCGGCACGTCGAGGTCGCGTGCGACGGCCAGTCGCTTGCCCGCAGTGCGCGACTGGCGCTCCATGATGTCGAGGTCCACCGCCATCAGCTCGGCCACACCCGGTCGCTGCACCTTGACCACCACACGCCGCCCGTCGGGCAACGTGCCCCGGTGGACCTGGCCGATCGATGCCGCAGCCAGAGGTTCCTGCTCGAACGTCTCGAAGAGCTCCTCAGGTGGTGCCCCCAGCTCATCCTCGATCTGCTGCGCGATATCGGCATACGGGACTGGCGGTACATCGTCCTGGAGCTTCTCCAGCTCCGCCAGGAACGCCGGACTGATGAGATCGCGACGGGTGGCCAGCAACTGACCAGCCTTGATGAAGGCCGGGCCCAGCCGTTCGAGGGCCCGACGCACCCGGTTCTCGATGGGGTCCTCATCCACAGCGGTGGGCTCTGCGGTGGGTCGTGCGCCCGCGAAGAGCCGGTCGAGCTCGCCCGGCGTGAGCAGCTCATACAGTCGCTCGTCGGTGAGGATACCGACGATCTCCTGGTAGCGGTCGACACGCTGCCTCCGACCGATGGGCCCTACTGCTTCGGTCATGCTCCTCGGCCCTCCATCCCGGTGGCTCCGTCGCCGGGCTCGGACTCGGAATCGGTCGTCGGGTCGGCGAGCTTGGTCGCTGGCAAGCTGACCGAGAGGATGAGCAGGGCGGACCGGCGGCACTGATCCGCCGCCGCGGGCCACCGCACCGATGACCGTGCTGCCATCGGGCTCGTCTTACTCACGACCGGGCCGTTCGATCCTTTCAGCCACCTCCCGGAGCAACTTCAAGCCCCGGACCCCGTTCCATTGCCATTCATGCGGTGCTCGAGCTTGGCCCCCTCGACATCGACGTCCGGAAGGATCCGGTCGAGCCACCGAGGCAACCACCAGGCTCGCTCGCCCAGCACCGCCATCACGGCCGGGATGATCGTCAAACGAACGACGTAGGCGTCGAACAGGACGGCGACCGCGAAGGCCAGACCGATGGACGTGACCAGCGGATCCTCGGCGAGGATGAAGCCTCCGAACACGCCGATCATGACGGCCGCTGCTGCTGCGACGACGCGGGCCCCATGGCCGTATCCGGCCACCACCGCCCGGACGGCCTCCAGGCCGTGCACGTGCTCTTCGCGCATGCGTGTGACGAGGAAGACCTGGTAGTCCATCGCCAACCCGAATACGACCCCGATCAGGAAGATGGGCAACAAACTGATGATCGGAGCCGGCGTAGCACCGAAGACATCCGCGAACCAACCCCACTGGAACACCGCCACGACGACCCCGAAGGTCGCCGCGATGGTGAGCACGAAGCCGAGTGCCGCGGTGAGCGGGACGAGGATCGAGCGGAACGCGAGCATCAGCAGGAGGAAGGCCAGACCCACGACCACAATGAGGTAGGGCAGCATCGCGTCGCTCAGCTTGTCCGAGACGTCGATGGCGATCGCGGTAATCCCGGTCACCACGATGTCAGCCCCGTTCTCTGCCTCGAGATCGACTGCGGCAGCGCGGATGTCGGTGACGAGCTGCGCTGTCGCATCGGAGCTGGGCCCGCCCAGCGGGATCACGTTCAGCACCGCCGTGTCGCCAGTCTGACTGAACATGGCCGGCGCGACGAACATCACGCCGTCGAGCCCCGCGATGGCGCTGGCCGCCGTATCGGTGGCGGCCTCGGGATCAGCTTCTCCGGTGGCGTCCACGATGACGGTCAGCGGACCATTGAAACCGGAGCCGAACCTCTGCGAGATCAGGTCGTAGGCCTTGCGCTTGGTGGTTTCCTCTCCCGCGGTGCCGTCGTCGGGCAGGCCGAGACGAAGATCCAGCACGGGGATCGCAGCGATGAGCAGGATCGCGATGGCCCCGATGAGGAAGGGGATGGGTCGGCGGGTCACCGATCGGGCCCACCGCAGCCACCCGATCTCGTGCTTGACCATGAGCTCATGCCCCCGCAGACGGTCAGTCATCTTGCCCATGACGCGCATGCCGGCGAAGCCCAGGAGGGCCGGCATCAGGGTCAGGGCGACAGCTACTGCCATGACCACGGTCAGCGCCGCGCCCAGGCTCATCTGCGTCAGGATGGGGATGCCCACGATCGACAGGGCGCTGAGGGCGATGGCGACGGTCAGGCCCGCGAAGACCACGGCCGATCCCGCGGTGCCTACCGCGCGGCCGGCGGCCTCGTCGGGAGCCAGGCCGACGTTGTCGCTGAGCTCCCCCTGGTAGCGGGAGATGATGAACAGCGCATAGTCGACCGAGACCGCCAGGCCGATCATGAGCGCGAGGATGAACGAGAGGGAGCTGATTTCGAGGAACCCGGTGGCAGCGACGACCAGCCCCACGCTGATACCGATGCCGGTGACACCGGTGAGGAGTGGCAATCCGGCAGCAACGAGCGACCCAAGGGTGATGAAGAGCACGACCGCCGCGATGGCCAGACCCAAGATCTCCGCCACGCCCTGCTCGGGGATGGCCTGGAAGGCGTCGCCGCCCATCTCCACGGTCAGCCCGGCTGCCCGGCCCGTCTCGGCCGCTGCGGCCAGTGCTTCGCGGTCGGCGTCGCTGACGTCGATGAGCGTCACGGCGTAGACGACCTGCGCCAGAGCGGCCGAGCCGTCCGGGTTGACGCCGCCCGTCGCATACGGGTCCATCACGAACGCCACCTTCGGCAACGCTTGGATCTCTGCCAGCACCTCTCCGACCGCGGCCATGCTGGCTGCGTCGGTCATCGATGCGCCGTCGGGCGCCACGAAGACCACACGGGCGTGCGCACTATCCGCAGCGAGCTCCGGAAATCGCTCACGGAGCGTGTCGATCCCCTGTTGGGCCTCGGTCCCCGGAAGGGTGAACGCGCTGGAGGTCGGACCCGACAGCGTCACCGCCGCGACCATGGAGCCCACCAGCAGGACGATCCAGATCCCCGCCACGAATCGGCGGTGGATGAACGACGCCCTACCGAGGCGATAGAGGTAGCTGGCCATTGGGAGTCCCTTCTAGTACTGGTTCGTAGTCGGGCCGGATCCTCGAAGGACGCGGCGCGTGATGATCGCGATCGAGTGCACTATCCGGCCGCGCCGCGGTCGGAAGGCCGGTGGGATGTGGTCGGCCCTGACCGGATAGCCGCGCTTCGCGCTACGGCTCACGCTCGCTCGCCTGAGGTGGATGTAGGAGGTTGGCCGGTGTGCTCGTCGACATAGTCGACGGCATCCTGTACGGTCCGGATCTTCTCCATGTCCTCGTCCACGACGTCCATCCCGAACTCCTCCTCAAGAGCCATGGCCAACTCGACCAGGTCGAGTGAGTCCGCCTTGAGGTCGTCGACGAGCGAAGCCTCCGGCTTCACCTCGGACGCGTCCACGAGGAGCTGCTGTACGATGATCTCCGTGACGCGCTCGTAGGTCGTGGCCATGATCACTGATCCCTCCTGGGTCTAGGTGGATGTGTGGAGTGCGGCGACGGCACCGCACCGTCATGACCGGCCACGAGAGACGCTCCGCCACCCGGTCACTCGCGCGAGACGCGCCCTGGCGACTTCAACCGTGACCTCGGATGCTGCGGCGGCGTATTCCTTCGTGGCCGCTGTCTTGCCGTGCTTGTCCTGCTTGCTCAAGCCGAGCAACCCTCGCAAGGTCACGATGCGGGTCTCGTCCTCGGTGAACAGACCGTTCAGGAAGACCTCGACGCCGAAGCGGGTCGGTTCCATCCGCGCCAGATGGGGGAGCAGGTCCCGCCGGAAGTAGGCACGCTCCCCGGTGAGCTTGGGTCCGATGAACTCCGCGAATCTCGGCGACACGAGTTGGACGGTCGAGAAGATGGTGTCTCCGGCGGGGATCCCCAGGACAGCCCGGACGTCGCCCTCCAGCATCGGCTGCAACAGCGCACGCACGTGATCGTGATCCAGATTCGTCAGATCGGCATCGAAGAAGGCGACGATGTCCCCGTCGGCTCTTCGGATCCCTTCCGCCAATGCGGCACCCTTGCCCCGGTTCGACGGTAGATCGATGAGCACGATGCGATCGCCGAACTGCTCCAGGATGTGCAGGCTGCGATCGGTCGAACCATCGTTGACGCACACGACCTCATCGATGGGTG
>Ga0209013_10005635_pt1 | contig 10734 bp, 9 predicted proteins | sample Cruoilmetagenom2_FD_187291 | JGI IMG/M metagenome (GOLD analysis project Ga0209013, IMG submission 187291) | Oil polluted marine microbial communities from Coal Oil Point, Santa Barbara, California, USA - Sample 2 (SPAdes) (version 2) | ecosystem: Environmental > Aquatic > Marine > Oil seeps ...
AGTCGGAGCGAAATCGTGGCAGTGTCAGCACCGCTCCAGCCCCTGATACTCTCGCAGGGCGCAACAATTAGCTTTTTACGGTTCCTGTACTGTGTGTACTAAAACAATGGATCAATCTTATTCACCATTTTCGCTTAACCCGAAGTCCTTACTTGAAGGAATTTCCCACCTTGTCAAGATGGACACAGATTTAGCAAAAGTAATATTTGATTTAGGAGATCCACCACTATGGTCCCGTGAGCCTGGCTTTCCAACCATGATCCATATCATCCTTGAGCAGCAAGTCTCACTTGCTTCAGCAAGAGCAGCTTTCATCAAGTTAGAAGAATCTGTGGGCCAGCTTACTCCAGAACGCTTTCTTGAATTCACGGATGGGGAATTAAAAGGAATTGGTTTCAGCAAACAAAAGACGCTATATAGTCGCGAGTTGTCAAAGGCCATCCTAAAAAATGAACTCGACCTGGGAGAACTCAGTAATTTGGATGATACCTCGGCCCGAAATGAATTGATGAAAATCAAAGGGATTGGTCCTTGGACTGCTGATATATATTTACTGATGGCGTTGCTGCGCCCGGATATCTGGCCATCAGGAGATCTTGCTTTAGCTAAGGCAGCTCAGAAAATCAAAAATTTATCTTCAATACCGTCCGCGGAAGTGCTGGACGAAATTGCAGTGCAGTGGAAACCATGGCGAGCTGTCGCCGCTCGTGTATTGTGGCAATATTATTTGAATTAGCGGCGATTATCATCCAGTCAAGCAACCTCATCTCGCTTGGTTCTGACTACTGTTGTGCACCGCGTATACCTGGCGCTGTATTCATCGATTCTGTCGTGGCAAATTCATGTCTGGGTCAAGACCTTAGCAGCAGCGCTCGCAATTGTTAGGCAGCTAAAAAGAATAAAAACGAGTAAATCAAAGCAGAGAGTACAATGGCATATTTTAAAAAACTAATTGGTACTAAATGTTATCTATCTCCGTGCAGTCAGGAAGAAGCAGGTAAATGGACTGAATGGGATAATGATCTAGAAATAGCTATCCCGCTCGGTGATGAAGCTTATACACCTTACACGCTTGAAAAGATGCAAGATATTCTAGACGAAGTGAGCAAAGACCAAAGCCATATATTCAGTATATTAAATCTTGAAACGGACACAGCAATTGGACGCTGTCTGTTGTTTAATATTGATCAAGTGAATCGACAGGCAACATTGGGAATTGTAATTGGAGAAAAAGAGTATTGGGGAAAAGGTTATGGGCAGGATGCGATTAAATTATTACTTGATTACGGGTTTAATCTTCTGAATCTAAATAGCATTATGTTAGGAACTTTTTCATTCAATGAGCGAGCGCAAGCATGTTTTAGGAAAACAGGATTTAAAGAGATAGGAAGAAGGAGACAAGCGCGAATCATAGGTGAGAAGAAGTTTGATTTGGTCCTGATGGATATGTTAGCGAGTGAGTTTGAATCACCTTATGTGGTCCAAATAATTGATCAGAAAGCTAATAAGTGAAATAGATGTGTTAGTAACAGATATACTCAATCCCGCATCGAGCCGACTCCCCTTCGGCGGAGGGTATTCGGCGTGATTTGATCAAACCTGAACCAAACTTGAAGTGGTTCGGGGCAGATCGGCAAGCGACTAACGCAAACCGTAAGCTGCAAAAACATAAAGTGGAGAACAAGTGATGTCCGATTTGAATATGCAACCAGAGTCTTCAGATTCCGTTTTTTTCAGATTTTGGCAGCGCATACCTATCCTGATCCGAGCCATTGTTTCTGGTTTTCTTGTTTACTTTCTCGTTGGTTTTGTCGCATGGCTGGCGATTGTGGCTCTCATTCCAGCACCGTGGTCGCTTGTCATTATGGCAGTAGTACTGTGGATTTATTTGAAGTACTTTAGTGGCAGCTGGTGGCCAAAAACCACGGCAGCAACCAGGAGCGAATACTTCCGCGCTACAAAACTGTCGGCAGGAGTTTGGAAATGGAGCTTGATTACTGCGCTGCTTGTTGTTGCTGCTATTCAATCGAGCCTAGTAATCACCTTCCGAGTTATTGAGTTCCCTGCTGATGCATGGGCTTTAGGATTTGATTACAAAGCTGTCCCAATCTGGCTAGTCTGGCTTTATATTGTTTTGATGGCATCGGTAGCAGGGATTACTGAGGAGGTAGGTTTTCGCGGCTACATGCAGGTTCCACTGGAGAAGAGGTATAGCCCAGCAGCAGGGATCGCGATTGTTTCGATCATGTTTATGGTATTGCATCTCAATCAGGCCTGGGCGCCTTTTGTTCTAATTCACTTGTTTGTTATCGGTGTCTTGTGGGGGATTATGGCCTATACATCTGGCTCTCTTATACCAGGCATAATCAGTCATACAATTGCGGACATAATCAATTTTTCATACTGGTGGACGGACGTTGCGGGCAAATTTGATAAAAGGCTAATTTCTGAGACAGGGATTGATTCCCATTTTGGAATATGGCTTCTAATTTTCGTAGCATCTATCGCCCTGTTCGTTTGGGCTTCACGAAAAACTCTGCTTGCACGCAAAAGTGAAACTGCCCCTGCCTAGAACAGAAAACGCCATCCGCTCACACTCTCGCTACCCTCTACTACGATGTCGCCTCTGGCACCGCCAGCCAAAACGTCGAAAACGTCATTACGCTTGATAATCACATCGGAGAGATTGCAGATGACAGTGATAGCCACTAATGCAGTGTATCAGAGTGTGATAGGTATCTCACTGCTTGTTTTGCTGTTGACCGGATGCGTCAGCGTGCCCACAAGGACAATACCTGCCGCATCTTCTACCCCATCGCAGACTGCGTCGATTTCGCCGACCGACACTCCTAATCCACCACATCGAATTGGCACGCTGAGTATTATCTCCCCTCTGGAAAGCAAACAGGTGCCGGGAGGAGGTGATCTCCGGATAGCACTTTATCTCGTTGATCAGGACGATCTTCCGGTGGAGGGTGCTGCAGTTCAAGCTGAGCTATGGACTCCCGGGGGTGAGTTGTTTGTCAACCTGCCCTGCATTGACACCCTAAAAGGACGCTATCTATCAGAATATGTTAGCCTGCCCTTACGGGGAACCGGCGGTACCTGGCATCTAGTTGGCAAAGCCACCTGGAAAGATGGCCAACAAGCTGAAGTGGAGGGTACGTTTCAAGCGTCCACTTCTATCAGTGAGATGTACCAAAACCGGCACGGGTTCTGGATCGAGCCTCCTTATATCTTTGGATTAGGCACAGGTTTCTACAATCTCTCTGAGACAGGCGGATTGCATTTTGAGGATTGGCTCCACGAGGATGGCAGCGGCTATGTGATACTTGATAACTATCGGTATGTTGCACTTGGCGTCACTTTTGCAGCGCTAGAGGTCCACTGGCGAGATGTTGAGTACCCTACTGACGGAGAGAAGGCGATCGCCTATGCGCAGAGCCTGGCGGGGGCAGGCCTACATCACCAAGACCCAGATACTCCCCTTACGATGTTGACAGCAAGACCAGTTACATTTCAAGGTCGTTCGGCCTGGCAAGTTCACGGTCGGGGGAGCGAATATTACGTATCCAAGGCCGCCGCTGAGTATCCTGTCGAGTGGTTGATGTTTCATTGCCCTGGTTCAGACTGGTTGTGGTCACTGGTCCTCTCCACCGACCATGAGGCTTACATGAATCATCTGCGGGCAGTGCAAAAAACCTTTGTGTGCCCACCAATCAATCCAGATTAGTTCATAGAACAGGTCAATCTTAAGGTAATACGAGGCGGTGTACATGATAAGTTTAGGGGAGCCTGTCCAGCAGAGAGCGGACTGCCTTTTCAGCAACGTGTGGATCCCAGCGCATAAAGCTGCTTCATTGTGCTGTTGGTTTAGATAAAAGTGAATTATTAGTCGGCTTCATGTTTCCTCTGCTTCAACCAGGAGATGTAAAATGAATATTGATTCAGGAAATCCAGAGAGTGTGCCACCGCCGGGTCAGCCATTGTGCCGGCGCATCATGGGATGGCCCAGTACACGGCTCGGTTGGTGGTCAGTTGGGCTTGCGGTGGGCTTCCTGGGTTTCTTTACCCTGTTTCAAGTACTGGTAGCGTCTGGACAGCGCGGTGGTGAAACATTTTTCTCAAATCCGTGGCTTACTCTGAGCATCATGCCCGCAGCGGTTTCAGCAATCGCTGCGGGTGTAGCGGCTGCCATGGCAATTATCTGGCGACGCGAGCGGTCAATATTTAGTTTTGTAGCGCTGTTCCTGGGATTCTTCGTGGCGGTATTCGTGCTTGGGGAAATCGTCTACCCTCATTGAACATTGTAGGTGGGGGTTCCCGTCGAGTGACGTCTTGGAGACAGTGCCCTGCGCTGAGTCAAAGCTTAAGACCGCCCTGCTTGTACTGAACAAGGCTATGCACCACGATTAAGTGGCTCATCCTTCCTTTTCGTAATCGCTAATTCATCCACAGGTGGATCAATGTTTAAATAGTGCAGGTAGAAAAATCCGGTTGCCCCACAGCTGCCCTAATAGATCACGGTTGCCTGTATTTAGGAAGACATCATCGAATGCGACCAGGAATTCGCCTCCTGGACCCGCAGCTAAAGCGGATCGTCTCGTTCCTAACCCCAACAGCGATTGTCGCTGCCCCATCGTTCCTGTCGGTGATATTTCCCGGCCGCGTACATAAGAGACCACAATTGGTGGTGAGGAGTAATTGGTCCAGGTGACCAGAAAACGGTCGCCACTTTCACTACCAGCAACCGTGGGTTCAACTTCATCAGTATTTTGTCTGGAAATGTAGAAGTCAGCCGGAGCGGCGTTACCGTCGCCATAGACAAACCTCCCCATGATGTCTCTGTTATCCGCAGAGTAGTGCTGCTGCCACACCACTAAATATTGACCCTTTTCTGTCGCGGTTGGATGGGCAGCCACTGCGGGAGCCGTGCAGGATGCGGTGTAATAAGTAATCTGAATCGTTTTGCCGAAACTATTATCCGGTCGTACAACCTGGGCATAGATATCATAAATACCAGCACCTGCATTAGCGTTCTTGTCAAACCTTTGCCAAACAACCAGGTACTCATTCATCCTGCGGTTATAAGCTACATCCGGCAGCTCTTGACTGTACTGCGTTGTGCCAGTGGCGATATCGAAGTTGCCTCCGACTAGGGCACCCGTGTTGCTCACCAATTGAGCCCTGATATCGTTGGAAAGCCCCCCCTGGGTATGATTTTCCCAAACAACCAAGTAGATCCCAGCCGAGAAGGCATGCGCAACTACGGGTTTAAATCCCGAACGCAGCCCTGATTCGCTGATTTCGATCTCAACACCTTCTTTGTCACCGTTCATGGAGATACGCTGTCCCCGGATGGAGAATGCACCGGTACTTGAGTCCTCATGCTCCCAGACCACGAGATACTCATTGAAGTTAGGGTTATAGGCGATGTCCGGGTAGCGCCGTTCAGCATCCTGTCCAGCAGCTATTGCCCGCCAACCTCCGATAAGTTCGCCGGATTTAGAGATCAACTGCCCGTAGATATCATCATATCCAGGACGGTCGTTCTGCCAGACCGCCATATATTGCGCGTAGATATCGATACTGTTAAAGGCGAGTGCTGGATAGACGGTGTCAACAGATTGGTCGGCAATCGTAAACGGCCAACCTCCAATCGGGACTCCACTGCTGGATATGACCGAAAAAAGTCGGTCTGTCTTCTCCTCAACTGCTAATCTTCTAAGATCTAAAGGATCCTCGGATGCAGAGGCCTGCATTTGAATACTCAGGCTGAGGACGATAAGTATTGCCAATAGACTTAGAACAACAAGGGAAATCCTTCTAATGGTTATCATCATCCACTCCTTGACCTATGCTAAATAATTGGTGAGCGTCCCCATATTAGTATGCATCTAGCCTTGCTTCCCAGACCATAGCTCGGATCGCTCTTTTTTACATTCAATTGTCTTTCCATTTTTTAGCACGCTCGTCGATCTTTTCAACAAATTCGTCCTTCCCATTTGTATAACCTTGCGGATCATTACGATAAGTTTTGGCCAACTCCTCTTTGAGCTGACTGTAAACCAAGGCGTCTGCTGGATGTGTACGTAAGTAATCTCTGAATTGCAGGTGACGTTGAATTTCTTTATGTCCTACCTGATAAATATGAATATGCTGTGTTCTGATTCCTTCGGTGTTTTTTATAAAGAATTGTCTTCCAGGAATTCCGTTTTCTCCCAATGGTTCATATCCTAAATCTATCATTGCATTGATGTAATCACTAATCTTCATAATATTATGTACTACAACCATAATATCAATTATCGGTTTGGCCATAATCCCCGGAATGGCTGTGCTGCCAATATGATGAATCCCAAATACTTCACTTCCTAAAGCATTGGTGATTTTTTGAGCTTCGGCTTCATATAAAGTCTGCCAAAGTATGTTATACGGTACAACTTCTATCTTACGGGACATATCTTACCCTCGCTGTGCATTATATTAAATGCAAACCGCGCAATATTTGCTGATGCAGCATCTAGGATACCAGCAAACAAAAGCCAGGGTAATCCCTCTGTATTGACTAATATTCAAGAATATGGCGAAGAACCAACATTCAAATTTACCCCGATAGTATAGAGTTTATTGTGTAAAATCAGCTGCGGCCTCTGTCAAAGTAGCGACACCAGAACAGCTCCTTCATACCAGAATGGAGCAGTCTGAGGATTGGCTGACTGATCATCGTTATCTGAAATTGAATTGTTTGGAGGAATAAATACTCGTGGTCGAGCTGGCTCAACTTGTATGTGAGCCAGCTGTCACATCTTGATCTATGGGTGAGTAGGGATTTTATCCTGTTGTGAAGAAGCCGAATTTACACGCTTTCAGGCCACAACTAGCGGTTCAATCGGAGAAGATCCTCTAATTACATGCCCTCACATCGGATTGGATCTTAGCCTTTTTCGAGAGTCTCTCAATTGCCTTTGCAGCATAGGAGCGTACAACCTGAAAGTCATCAATTTTGACTACCTCACGAAGGGTGGGGATGGCTCCAGGATCGCCGATCCTTTCCAATGCTTGGATGATGGCACAGCGTACCATCCAAAAAGGATCACCCGGCAGCGCATCTAATAGGCCTGGCAGAGCTATTGGATTACCCATATCCCCTAATTGTTTGGCAGCAATTTGTCGATCGCCCCATGAAGTGTCTGAGGATAGATCCGCCAGCAGTCCATACAACTTGAGATCAGGCTGGATCCCTAATGCCAGCGGGAAGGATGTATAAGTATTGATTTTATCTACCATTTGTACATCTTGGTCTACGTGTACTGGATACATCGTTTTTCTCCTATCGCTACGATCACCTTACTTGCTAAAAAAGAGTATGTCTCCACTATATAGTATTTTGAGATCAAGGTCATCCCTCTTTTGGTAGGTAATAAGTAGGTAAATCCGGTAGAATGATAGTATTGAGTACAGTCATGATGATATAGCTGTTTAGATATTGTTCACAAGGACAAGTGATGAACAGCCACGATTTTTCCGGTGATGAAGTGTATGCCGAGGACCTGACCTGGCGTGAGCAGGATGTGCTGCGGCTGCTTGCTGAACGCCAGTCAAACCGCGAGATTGCAGAAAACCTGCATCTCGCCGAGAACACTGTCAAGGATTACGTCAGTAAAATTCTCAGCAAGCTGTATGTAAAAAACCGGCGCGAGGCAGTTGAACGCGCAAAAGTCTTAGGTCTGCTAGATAGAAGCGACGCCTCCGCAAGCAAATCAATAACCAGTTTGCCAGCAGAACCAACCCCATTTGTCGGGCGGCAGGGTGAACTAAGGGAAATTCAGCGGCTCTTAGCGGGTACGCGACTGCTAACACTTACCGGACCGGGTGGGGTCGGTAAAACCCGCTTGGCATTGAGATCAGCGCTGGAAACTTCAGGGGATTTTTCCGATGGCTGCTTTTTTATCGCTTTAGCCCCGCTGCGATCGGCCAATCCTCTCGTCCAAACCATAGCTGAATCAGTCAAATTCCCCCTGGCTACCCAAGAGGATCCCCTGTACCAGCTGCTTCGTTATCTGAAAAGCCGGCAGCTGCTGCTGGTGATGGATAACTTCGAGCACTTGCTGGATGGAGCAGCTGTCGTTAGCGAGATTATCCAAAACGCTCCGGCTGTGAAGGTCCTCGCTACATCGCGTGAAAGGCTGAACTTACGGAGTGAGACTATCCTTAATATCGACGGGATGGCTGTCCCTGACCAGGCCGCGTTAGCAGATACCCAGGACTACGATGCCATTGCTTTGTTCGTGCAAAGCGCCCGTAAAGTCCACCCTGGATTTGAGCCTGCAGCGGATGAACTGCACAAGATCGCTAATATCTGCCAAATCGTGCAGGGGATGCCGTTAGCAATCGAGTTAGCCGCTGCCTGGCTCCGCATTCTCAATGTGGCTGAGATCTACGAGGAACTTAAGCAGGGACTTGATATCCTGTCCACCGAGGCGCGTGATGCCCCCGAGCGTCACCGCAGTATCCGTTCAGTTTTTGACCACTCGTGGTCTCTGTTGGACCAGACTGAACAGGAAATATTTATGCGCCTCACAGTCTTCCGCGGCGGTTTTACTCGCCCAGCCGCTGAACAAGTTGCCGGCGCCTCACTCCCACTCTTAGCGGAGCTGGTCAGTAAGTCTTTCCTCAAGCACGAACAAGGCACAGGCCGCTTAGAGATCCACGAACTGCTTCGGCAGTACGCCCAGGAACATCTTGAGCGGTCACCCAATGACAATGTCTTAACCCTCGAAGCCCATGCCGATTACTACGCCGAGTTTATGCAGCATAGAGGACAGGATCTGCGAGGACAGCGCCAAATGCAGGCGCTTATCGAGATCGAAGCTGACCTTGAAAACGTGCGCACAGCATGGCGATACTATCTTGAGCAAGTAAATGCCCCTCAGATATGGAAGTTCATCTTTGGCCTTTGGCACGTTTGCTGGATACGCTGGTGGAACCATGCCGGCATGGAATTATTCGCCGAGGCGGTCAGGGTCCTGCAGGGTGAGCAGGCTAAGGAAGCAGAAACCACCCGAGCACTGGCAATGGCATTCCAGAGCTACTTCATGTCCTGGTTGGGTCTCGCCGAAGAAGGATATGAACTTGCTAAAGAAAGCGTGCAGATCCTAGAACAGCACGACCAACTTGAGGCATTGTTTTTCGCCTATAACAGTTTTTGCTTGAACGCGTATTTCCTCAATCTAATAGCGGAAGAAATCGATGCGGTAAACAAGATGCTCGAGATCGCTGCCGTAATTGACGATCAATGGTTGTCAGCATTTACCTTGTTTGGGGCGAGTATGGCCGCCTTGCTCCAAGATGACTATGCCGAGGCCCAGCAGCTCGCAGATTTGTATTTAAGTCTCTCTGAAGAAGTTGGCGATGTGATCAGTTCAACCATCCCATTAATCATCCTCGGGCATGTCGCCCTGGCACATGATGAGTATGAAGATGCCAGGGGTTATTATCTGCGCTGCTTGAATATATCCGAGCAGGTCGGTTTTCATTACTCGATTCAAACTGCGAGCAAATACCTCGGTAAAGTAGCCGTATCGAATGGCAATCTAAAAGAAGCCGAATACTACCTGATGAAAAGTCTAAAGATAAGCAAGGAGATTGGTTTTGTCCGCGATATCATCAACCTCTTGTATGAATTTGCCCGCTTGCGTACTGCCGAAGGTGAATTAGAGCAAGCAGTCGAAATGCTTGGCTTGGTACTGCAGCATCCCGCTAGACATCAGACCAGGTGGTTGGAAGGGAGTATCAGCCACAGCGCGAAGAGTTTGCTTGCGGAACTTGAAAGCCGACTTTCCCCAGGGACCTTTGCAGCAGCCCTGGAACGTGGTCAGGCATTGGACCTGGATGTGCTCGTCGCTGATCTGCTTAGTTAATTCGTGGCATGTATTTTCAAGCGGATCACCTCTAGAACCTTGATCAATTACTACGATTTGGGGGAGAATAATCAGCCTAACTGTTGGTCATACCGCTGTCGAATGTCTAAAGCAACTAGTAAAGTCTCTATTAGCCCATTACGCAGAACCAATCATTGTAGAGATTAATCCTCTACAAAGTAAATGAGTCCTTGTTCACCCTTGACATTAACGTAACGGCAAGGTGTATGATTATGCCTTGAGGTGACACCATGGCATACACCATCAAAGAAATCGCTGATCTGGCCGGTGTAACAACCCGCACCCTGCGCTACTACGATGAAATTGGGTTGTTACCCACAGCAGAAACCAGTGCCAACGGCTATCGATACTACGACCATGCCTGCTTGTTGAAGCTGCAGCAGATTCTCTTCTTCCGTGAACTGGACGTGCCGCTGAAAGACATCCAGCTTATTATGAACCACCCAGATTTCAACCTGCTGGATGCATTGGAAGGTCACCGCGCCTCCCTGCATAGCCAGGTAAATAGATTGAACAAACTGCTTGAGACAATTGACCACACGATTGCAGTATTTAAAGGAGAATCACACATGTCAGATGGTGAATATTTCGAAGGTTTCGATGAGACCAAGGATACTGATGAAGTCAAAGAACGTTGGGGGCACACCACCCAGTACGCTGAATCCCAGCGCAAGTGGACGAGTTATACCCAGGACCAGAAAGAGGCTATCAAGACTGAAGGTGGACGTTTAACGGTCCGCATGGTTAGCGAGGACCCCAACACCTCACCGGATGATCCTGATGTGCAAAC
>Ga0209013_10005636_pt1 | contig 10732 bp, 7 predicted proteins | sample Cruoilmetagenom2_FD_187291 | JGI IMG/M metagenome (GOLD analysis project Ga0209013, IMG submission 187291) | Oil polluted marine microbial communities from Coal Oil Point, Santa Barbara, California, USA - Sample 2 (SPAdes) (version 2) | ecosystem: Environmental > Aquatic > Marine > Oil seeps ...
TTTTTCAATAAACCGGCGTGGAATACGACCGAATCCGAGAACTCCCACAGTCTGTTTGTTAAATCGGTGGATGGGCACAGACGCTTTAAAATCCCAATTCCCTTTCTTTACTTCATTATTTAACAGTGTGATTTTGCGTGACCAAGAAAGCAACAGAGCAAGCGCATGGTTTGATACTTCTTCCATCCCGTAATCTGGAACATTCGCAACTATGATTCCTTTTTCTTTTGCCGCATCCAAATCAATTGTATTTACTCCGACACCATATCGGGAAATAATTTTTGTATTTTGAAGTGACTCAATTACCTTGCGTGATACAGGTGCGTACTGATTTAGGATCGCATCCGCCTGCTTTGCTTGTTCTATCACTTCTTCTTCCGTTTCACACTGAGCTTTAATAAACTCAATATCCAGCCCACTTTCGGCAAATACTTCTTCTTCATACTGCAAATGTTCAAATTCATAATCTGTTATAAGGACTTTAAACTTCACTGTATTTCATCTCCTTTAATTAAGCACCAATTCTTCCGACTCAAGTAAAACTTCGAGGTTAGGATTCTTTTCTGCTTCACCGATCATACTTTCCGAAACCCATATCTCGCCTATTTCAAGTGTGTTTTTAATCCGAACCACACGTACTTTGCTTAAATCAAATGCATTGCATGTTTTAATAGCTGCCTTTACGGCCAATTCCTTCGTCGCAAGTACCATAGGGAGTTTAACCACCTCTATAACCGTACTAGTGAGAGCGTTCGCATATCCTTTTTCCCAAACAATCTCTTCAAACACTGCTTGTGTCGTCATATCGGCCATACCAATGCCGTTTGCATTGCCATTGGTCTTTTTCGTCAAACCGAGTACGACGGTACGGGTTATGTCAGGACCGCCCGTTGCATAAGGGGTAGCAAAATTACCAGTAATATTCGGGTCCATTCCATCACCGGAAATATCCTTACCCAATTCATCTACAATGAGCACATCGAATTTATCAAAATAAATTCTAGGCATTAATGATTTGGCTAACTTTAGCAACTCAGGTTCAGCTGTTTCTAAATCTTCTGCAGCAACCGCAATGATTTTTGCTGGTCGATCATACGCATTTTCGAGAGAAGCTAGCCCAAAAATAATTGGGACTTGTGACAAGGATATTTTAGCCATCTCCGGGACATGTTCAGCCATGTATTTGAAGCTGAATGCATGAGCAGCTTCTGCTCCTTTTTGTTTTCCAAGCCCAATTGTAATCATCTTCATCAGACCGCTTTCAACAGGCCCTCGAAAAGAAGTATGGGGTTTTATCCGATTAATGACCACAATCTTATCTGCTTCATAAGCATATTTATCAATGTATACTGGTAGTCCGTTTGGTAGCGCACCTATCTTGACCACTTCCATGGATGAACGGATGGGAGCACCGCACGTTTCTTCAGTGACCCCCATTTGATTAAGAACATCGGTTTGTCCTTCAGCTGTTGCCCCCCCGTGACTTCCCATTGCAGGTACGATAAATGGATGGCCGCCAACTTTTTTAATTTCCTGAACCGTTTCGCGCACCAAAATTGGTAAATCTGCCACTCCTCTACTCCCTACAGCAATAGCAACGGAATCACCTTCTGTAATTTTAAGTAGCACGTTTGTTTCTTGTAAGGTTTTTCTTACTGCTTCTGCAGTATCTTCTAATTCAGGCGCATGAAATTTTTGCTTCACTTTTACCATTTTCGGTATCGGGATGTCTTTCAATATTTCATCAATGATACTCATATTTTTGCACCTCTCTCAATCCTTTTTAAGGTTAATTCATCCATTCAAGCGGTACGGTAATTATAGAAGGGAATATGACTAAGAGAAGCAGAACAATTATATGCACAAGCAAGAAAGGCCATATGCCTTTAGTCAATTCGATAATGCTAATCTTACTGATACCACAACCGACATATAAAACTGTGCCGACAGGTGGTGTAATCAATCCAATACATAAAGTGATAACCATCACAATTCCGAAATAGACCGGATCAATGTTAGCCATCTTAACAAGCGGCAACAAGACCGGTGTGAATATTAATAACGCCGGTGTTAAATCCATTACAAGACCAATTAACAATAGTAATACGATAATAAAGAGCATTAGAATCATCGGTTTATCGACTAGCCCTCCCATCATGCCGGCTAGCTCCATCGGCACATTTGCGACTGTAATAAGCCAAGCAGCAACCATAGCCGCAGCTGCTACAAACATGACTACACTGGTCGTTTTGGCAGATGCAATTAAAACTTGGTATAAATCCTTCATTTTCAGCTCTTGATATACTAGTAGTCCTACGAGAAATGCGTAAAAGGCAGCTACGACAGCGGCTTCTGTTGGAGTGAAAACTCCCCCTCGAAGTCCACCAATAATAATGACTGGAAGCAATAACGCAAAACTTGCTTCCTTAATGGCTGCAAAAACTTCCTTTCTAGATTGACGCTGAGGAAGCTCACTTTGATCTTTTCTCGACATAAAATACCAGCCGACCATAAGACCAACACCCATCATAATTCCTGGAATAATTCCGCCCATGAACAAATCTGTAATAGACACACCGGCAGTCACTCCAAAGAGGATTAATGGAATACTTGGCGGAATAACTGGAGCAATAATACCAGATGCACAAATAATACCAGTTGATGTATTGACGTTATATCCCTTTGCAATCATCATTGGAATCAAAATCGCTCCCAGTGCAGCTGTATCAGCAACAGCTGAGCCAGATAAGCCGGCGAACAAGATACTTGCAAGAATTGCAACAAACCCAAGCCCACCGCGAATATGACCGACGAGTGCCATTGCAAATCCGACAATCCGTTTTGAAATCCCTCCGGCATTCATCAGTTCTCCCGCTAATATGAAAAATGGGATGGCCATCAAAGAAAAATTATTCGCTCCATTAATCAAATTTTGAGCGACAATTTGGGTATCAAATATATCCATTACAAACATCAGTACTACACCACTTGCAAGTAAAGCAAATGCGATGGGAATTCCTAAAGCAAGAGAACCAAACAATGAGCCTAAGAATACTGCTATCATGGTGAATAACGCTCCCCTTCAACTAATTTTTGCTTGACTACAAATTCTTTGGGAACTTCCTTAACTTCCGCTAAAACATTTTTAGAAGTTTGAATGGCAGTATGATCGTTTTTTTCTGTTCTTAAAGCCTTAAACACGCTGGTCGCTATAAGTAACATCATCCAAATACCGGATAAAACACCTATTCCGTACAAGTAGGAAAGCGGCATGCCTGTGGCCGGTCCTGTGCTGTTCATATTTAATACTGACATTTTCCAGCTTCCGTCCACTACAATCCAAAGAAGGTACAAAACAAACCCGTTGCTAATCAAAAAGACCACTTTCTGAAGTTTTTTGGGAAGCGCATTAACGACAAAATCAACACCGAGGTGCATTTTTTCCTTTAAGGCTGCAACAGCACCAAGAAATACAAGCCAAACGAAAAGGTAACGAGATATTTCCTCAGACCATGTCAATCCTGAATTGAAGACATAGCGCAGTATTACATTTGATAAGACAGCAAGGGACATGGCCGCCAGTGCAAAGGCGATAGCAATATTTAATAGATTATGAGAAAAAGAACTGATTTTGTTAAACATTTACTCTCCTCCTACTCAATATGTATGTAATGACTTGGAAACCCACTTTATATTCCCAAGTCATTGCATTAATTATTATGGTGCTTCTGCGCGTATCCGTTCTGCTAAATCTTCTGCCCAGTCATATTCTGCATAAATTTCTTCCAACAGTGGTTGTGCGGCTGCTTCCATTTCAGCTGAAAAATCTGCTGAAGGAGTTGTAAATTTAACACCGTTCTCTTGCAAGAACTTTTTGTCTTCTTCATAACTTTGTTCCAGTAGTTCAAATTCATGCTCTGCTGTCTCTAGTGAAGCGGTTTCAATAATTTGCTGCTGTTCATCTGTTAACCCATTCCAGAAATCAACGTTAACAATAAAAACGTTCGGACTGAACATATGTTTCGATTCAAGTACATCACTCTGAACTTCATGCCATCCTGAAGCACGAAGAGTAGCAATTGGGTTATCTTGACCATCTACAACATTTTGCTCAAGTGCAGTGAAGACTTCAGAAATTGCAAGTGGGCTTACATTTGTTCCAAGTAATTCTCCTAGCTTAATGTAGTTAGGAATATTCGGCATTCTGATACGGAGTCCATCAAAATCTCCTAAACTCTCAATTGGTTGGTTTGAAGAGAACATTCTAAATCCATTAGCACTCCAAGCTAGTGGTTTTACTCCATGTTCTGATTCAAGGTCTTCTGTCAGTTCTTCACCAATAGGACCATTTAAGACATTTTTTGCATGCTCAAAACTTTTAAATAAGAATGGCCATTCTGGTACTCCCATTTTAGGAATGTCCGCTTGCATAATTAATCCGGGAATCCCCATTTCAATCGTTCCGTTTCGAACACCATCATAAAATTCTTTTTCAGCCCCGAGTGTATTATTTGGGAAAATCTGAACTTCTAGCTCCCCGTTACTTTCTTCTTCAATCATCGGTTTAAACTTCTCTCTCAAAGCAACGTTTTGAGGGTGATCTTCAGCAAAATAATTGGCAATCTTTATAACTTTTTTCGCTCCACTATCGCCTTCTGCTTCACCTTCGTTATTACAACCCGCTAAAAGTAAAATACTGGCAAATGATGCTACTGCAAGTCCAAAAAATTTATTCTTCTTCATACCCATCTCCCCTTCTGTAAAAAAATATATATTATGTTAACAGATTGAATTGTTCGTCTTCCAAAGAAAAAGAATCAGCTAATTGTTTTATAATATAAAACTCAATTTCTATATAACTATAAAAAGTTATATATATTTTGCTGTTCACAGTCTTCCTTCTAATGGGAGACTAACAAACCAAACCGGAAACATTTGTATAACCAAAGCTGCCACCCAACAATTATTAATGGGTGTTGTAGCGGTAATCTTCTAGATAACCAAACTATGAATATTTCCAAATGAAAACGTTTTCATTCATGAATATATAACAACTCTTAGAGTTTATAATTGAGTAGTTTTACATTATAAAACTACGTTCTATTTCCAATAGTATATGTCGATTATAAACTCACTTCAAAAACACTGTCAATTATTTTTTATAATATTACAAATATTCTGTTCAGTAGAAAAAATAATACAAAAATCGACAATTATTTACAATCTAGTTATCAGATTATTCTCTTTACCAATTCCTTTATTCCTTCCTGTTACCTATACAACCTTGTTATCAAGGAAATACAACTTATGGTTTTGTTTTTTTAAACGCGTGATATATTTCGGAATTAACAGTTGACATTAAATTTAGAATAATCTACAATCAAAGGTAAGGTAATAGTTGTTAAACATTGGAAATAAATAATTGAATACTCTTATCCAGAGTGGTGGAGGGATTAGGCCCTGTGAAACCCAGCAACCTTCAAGGTTATCCTTGACATGGTGCTAATTCCAGCAGGTAATATACCTGCAAGATAAGAGAAGGATTAAAGACCTTCTCTTCTAGGATGGTCTTTTTCTTTTGAGAAAAAATGTGAGTGTTTTATCATAAAACGTTTACCAATTGACTACCATACTATTAGCTTAACGATTTAAAGTGCTAGTGCGTTACCCAACTAAATAATCTTATCAAGAGAAGCCGAGGGACTGGCCCGTTGACGCTTCAGCAACCTCTGACTAAGTCAGAAAGGTGCTAATTCCAGCAAGAACTTTTTTCTTGGAGATAAGAGCGGGATTGACTAATTATTTATGCCCTCTTTTCTCAAATTTGAGAAAAGAGGGCATTTTTATTTCAATCGAATTGCGGAAGTCAAATCATTTCAAAAAAGAAAGGAACATGAACATGAGTGAAATTGTCATTTTATCTGGTAGTCCATCCGAGTTTTCAAGAACAGATTTAGTTTTAAAATACCTAGGTACCTTACTTAAGGAAGAAGGTTTTTCCATCACCCATTTATCTATACGAGATGTTCCACAGGAAGATTTGTTTTCAGCAAAATACAACAGTCCTGCGATCCAAGAGATCAGCGCATTAATTCAGGAAGCTAAAGGAGTGATTGTAGGATCCCCTGTATACAAAGCTGCTTACTCAGGAGTGTTAAAGGCATTACTGGATATTTTGCCTCAAGATGTGTTGCAAGACACCCCCGTCCTTCCTCTGATGACGGGTGGGAGTTCAGCTCATTTATTGGCACTTGAGTATACCTTGAAACCATTGCTTGCCACTTTAAAAGGCCAAAACTTAAAAGGCGTCTATTTGGTGGATAGCCAAGTCGATAAACTGAACCCGGAGCAGCCAATTGTGGAAGATGAAGTATTGCAAAGGCTACAAAAACAGCTGTACTACTTTGTTGACGTAATTAATAGACAAAAAGTGGCCGTAGGATAAGAAATTTATAATCTGAGGAGGAAAGAATATGACCAATAAACGAATATACTTGAACGCCTTTGATATGAATTGTGTTGGGCATCAATCACCTGGATTATGGACGCACCCGGATGATGAATCCTACAAGTACAAAGATAGTGAATATTGGATTGAACTGGCCAAGTTATTGGAAAAAGGTCATTTCGACGCAATCTTCCTTGCGGATGTTTTAGGGACATACGATGTTTACAAAGGTTCACGAGATGCGGCTGTCCGTCAAGGTGCCCAATCGCCAGTCAATGATCCGTCACTGGTCGTTCCCCTGATGTCGGCTGTGACCAAACACCTCGGATTTGGAGTGACAGCTTCTGTAAGCCATGAACATCCCTACACTTTCGCGCGCCGCATGTCAACATTGGACCATTTGACAAAAGGACGTGTCGGCTGGAATATCGTCACTTCTTATTTAAAAAGCGCCTCTGTCAACATAGGTAAGGAAGACCAAGTGAAACACGATGAACGATACGATATCGCCGCAGAATATTTAGAAGTCTGCTATAAACTTTGGGAAGGAAGCTGGGAAGATGACGCGGTTGTTGTGGATAGGAAGAACGGAGTTTATGCAGATCCAAGCAAAGTGCATGATATTAACCATGAAGGAACGTATTTCAAAGTGCCCGGCGCACATTTGACCGAGCCTTCCCTTCAAAGGACTCCGGTAATTTACCAGGCAGGCGCATCTCCAAAAGGCAGTGAATTCGCCGGCAAAAATGCAGAGTGCATATTTATCGCGGCCCCAACCATTAAAACAGCTAAGCATACGGTACAAAGACTACGGGAACAAGCCGAACTTGCAGGACGCTCAAAAGACGAAGTGAAAATCCTGACCATGATCACACCGATTGTAGGTAAAACAGAGGAAGAAGCGTATGAAAAATACAATGATTACAAAAAGCACATCAGTCATGAGGGAGCCCTTGCTTTGTTTGGTGGTTGGACAGGAATTGACTTATCCGGATACGAACCGCAACAGATTCTCGAATACGTTGAAAACGACTCCATCCGTTCAAAATTAGAGAACTTTACAAAAATCGATCCTGACAAAAAATGGACGGTGGAAGATATTAAAGAGTTTACCGGAATTGGTGGTATGAGTGCCATCACGGTCGGATCTCCCGAACAGGTTGCCGATACACTGGAAGAGTGGGTAAATGAAGCTGGAGTCGACGGGTTTAATATCGCTTATGCAATTACACCTGGAACATTTAAAGACTTTGTCGAACTGGTCGTTCCCATTTTACAAGAAAGAGGTTTGGTGAGAACTGAATATGACGGAACAAGCTTACGCGATAACTTGTTTGGCAAAGGAAATCAATTGCCGGAACATCATCCCGGAAAACAGTATGCCAAGATACACGAATTCGTATCCAATTGATCTAACATAGAGCAACCAAAACGACCAAAATAAAGCACCTTTTAAAGTTTTAAACCAAGTAGTCCAATACAATTACTATAAAACAAAACCTCAGGAGGAAAAACAAATGACATATCAAAACGAAAGCTACGATTTAGAAACGCTATTATTGCATGGAGGTCAATCACCAGATCCAACCACAGGTTCTCGCGCGGTTCCGATCTATCAAACGAGTTCTTATGTATTCCACAATACAGAGCACGCACAAAGTTTGTTTGCCTTAGATGAGCCAGGAAATATTTACTCGAGAATCGGGAATCCAACAGTTGATGTATTGGAAAAAAGAATTGCCCTTTTGGAAGACGGCGTAGCAGCAGTCGCAACTTCATCAGGAATGGCGGCAATTGCGCTGGCGGTGATGAATATCGCTAGTTCAGGTGATGAAATTGTCGCGGCTTCGAGTCTTTATGGTGGTACATATAATTTATTTTCTACAACTCTACCAAGATACGGAATTACGGTTCGCTTTGTAGATGCAACTGATCCGGAAAACTTCCGCAAAGCAATTACTCCGAAAACGAAAGCACTTTTCGGTGAAATTATTGGAAATCCTAGTCTACAGGTATTGGATGTAGAAAAAGTTGCAGATATTGCTCACGAATCAGGAATTCCACTAATTATTGATAACACATTTGCTTCTCCATACTTGTGCAAACCAATTACTTGGGGAGCTGATATTGTTGTTCACTCCGCTACAAAATGGATTGGTGGTCACGGTACAACAATTGGTGGTCTTGTAGTTGATGGTGGACGTTTTAATTGGAACAGTGAAAAGTTCCCTTCATTCACAGAACCAGACCGCAGCTATAACGGCATAAGATATGCTTTTGACTTCGGCACTCTCGCTTTTAGTACAAAGTTACGAGTTCAGTTACTACGTGATTTCGGCTCATGTTTGAGCCCACAAAATGCATTTAATCTATTACAAGGTTTAGAGACGTTACACTTACGTGTTGATAGACATAATCGAAATGCTCAAGAGTTAGCCGAGTATTTACAAACACACCCTGGTGTCGAATGGGTTTCCTACCCTGGGCTTGAAGAGCATCCTGCACATACCCTGGCACAAAAATATTTGACAAATGGCTTTGGTTCAATTGTTAACTTCGGGATTAAAGGTGGCAAAGATGCTGGCAAGAAGCTAATTGACAATGTGGCACTGTGGTCGCATGTGGCAAATGTAGGTGATGCGAAGTCATTAATTATTCATCCAGCTTCAACTACTCATCAGCAACTTAGCGAAGAAGAACTTCAGTTAACAGGAGTGACCGAGGAATTAATTCGACTTTCAATCGGGATAGAATCTGCTCGTGATTTGAAAAATGATTTAGATCGTGCATTGTTTGAAGCAACTGGACTTACACCAAATGGCAAAGATCGCAATGAAGTGGTCGTCAATGATGAAGGCGTTATTCGATGGGCTTTGCAATCACCTATCTTACATGAAACTGTAAATGGAAAAGATGAGCAACGACAAAAGACAGTAGCAGTTGTCGGGCTCAGCGGAAATCCTTCGAGACCTAGCCATCGTTTAGCTAGAAAAATGCAGCGTCTTGGCTATAAAGTCATTCCAGTCAATCCAGTGGAAACGGAAGTTTTAGGAGAAAAAGCTTATCCAGATTTAACTTCAGTTCCAGGACCGATTGATATCGTTCAAGTGTTCCGCAGTCCCGAGGCAGCTATTGCAGTTGCAAAAGAAGCTGCTGAAATTAAACCGAGAATTTTCTGGTTGCAAGAAGGAGTTATCTCTCCAGAGGCGGCTACAATTGCAAAAGAGGCAGGATTAGATGTAGTCCATAACCGATGCACGTATAAAGAAGCTCAACGATTACGAGGTTCGATTGTTACCTTTGCTTGCGAAATCTAAGGCAAAAACGAAGTTTTTTATTCTTAATTTGTTGAATCTATTTCATATAGTAAAGGTGGAGAGTTATGACAACGTTAAAGCTACAACCAACTGAGAATAAAGATCAATCTTATAATCTAGCCAACTATCAAGAAAGCTTGACGGGCTTTTCATGGAAGGAAGTCGAAAAACAGTTTAGCTGGTATCATTCCGGAAAAGTAAATATGGCGCATGAATGCATTGATCGTCATGTAGACGATGGATATGGAGATAAAATTGCCCTTCATTATTTAAATGATGAAGAAGAAATTAAGCTTACATTTTCACAACTAAAAGAAAAAACAGATCATCTAGCAACCGTTTTAAAGAATAACGGGGTAAAAAAAGGAGATATCGTCTTTATCTTTTTCCCTAAAAATCCAGATTGCTATATTGCGATGATCGCCGCTATCAAGATAGGTGCAGTTGCAGGTCCCCTGTTCGAAGCTTTCATGGCAGAAGCCATTAGGGATCGAATCGCCGACTGCAACGGGCGTTACTTGATTACCGATAGTGAATTGGTCAAACGAGTTCCAAAAGAAGATCTGCCTACACTAGAGAAAATCTTCGTCACGGCTGAGCCACAGCAATGTGGTGATCGGGAGATCTCTTTGAATGAGCTTTTAAGAACTACCAAATGTGAGGAAAATGTGACGGAATGGCTTGATTTGGAGGCTCCTCTTAATATCCATTACACAAGTGGCTCAACAGGTAAACCGAAAGGAATCATTCATGCACATCGGGCGATGATACAGCAGTACCAGACGGGTAAATGGGTGCTTGATATCAAAGAAACGGATGTTTATTGGTGTACAGCACACCCTGGTTGGGTGACAGGAACCGTTTATGCGATCTTTGCTCCCTGGCTAAACCGGGCAACTATTGTCTTATTTGGAGGAAGGTTTGGTGCGAATTCCTGGTATTCGGCCATTGAAAGAACCGGAGTTAC
>Ga0209013_10005637_pt1 | contig 10732 bp, 14 predicted proteins | sample Cruoilmetagenom2_FD_187291 | JGI IMG/M metagenome (GOLD analysis project Ga0209013, IMG submission 187291) | Oil polluted marine microbial communities from Coal Oil Point, Santa Barbara, California, USA - Sample 2 (SPAdes) (version 2) | ecosystem: Environmental > Aquatic > Marine > Oil seeps ...
TTTTTATCTTCTGTATTCATTGATTTTGTCATAGATATCTCCTCCTTAACTTAACGGTAGCATTTGTGGGATTTTAAGCCATACATCTTTTACAAAGAATAGCCCTACCAATGCTGAAAGTGCTGCAAATTTAAGCAGCGTCATATTTTCTGATTTCATGTAACTCATTCCTAGGAAGAATGGAATAATAAATCCAAGTGTCATACCAAACCAGAACTCAATGTTAAATGCACCACCTGAGTGTACATATGCTAAAACTGCTTCAGCCTCTGCAGATTTGAATGAGAAGAAATACTCAGACATATACATTGCAAAAGAGAAGAATACAGAGAAAGTAAGTACAAGTGCCAAATCTTTTCTCACTTCTTTACTCCAAGAAGCAGAGATGAAGATAAGTGCCGCTGAACCAGCCATAAGTGCTGCCCAGATCATTTGCATAACTTCAGTAGGTGCCTGCCATAACTCTCTTGCCGATGATTGTGCCATAATGATCGCTGTATATGTTGTCACAGGGATCGCTAAAAATACTAAAAATGGCATGATCTTTTCATACACTGTAGAATTATTTCTAGCTATTGCTGTCAACTTACATTTCTTACCGCCAAGCGATGGAAATGCATCTGCAACACCGATCACCATAAGCACAGTGATAAGTCCCAAGAAGATCGACGCTAACCATGCCCCAACAGTAATAGACGAAGTCCAGTGTGGGTGCAAGAAGATATTTACCATTCTGTAGGGTTGGTGCAGATCGATCAATGTAAATAATAAGAATACATTCAATGATAAAAATGCGATAATAGGCATAGTCCATCTAAGGCTTGGCATACTGTCTTTGCTATGTCTGAACCATAAGAATGCAGCTAAGAAAACAACACCCGTACCGATACTTTTTGCCCACATGTTCACAGTAATAATACTACCCCAAACAATCCCCTGGATAGGTACATCAAGTGTTACAACAGCCTGTGTTGCGTGAATTGTACTTTCTACCATCTTAGTGACCTCCCTCTTGTTCATGTGAATCTTCAGTTGTAGCTGACTCAATTAAACTTGTATTATCTACTTTTTCATGACCTACAAATGGTGCTAAAAATCTATCAAGAATTCCGTGATTTTTATCACCTACATGGTCAAGATGTGTAATGTTATTGAAAAGATTATACCCTTCAATTCTCTGATGTGCCAATGGATTAAGTGTTTGGTTACCACCACCTACATAGAAGTGTGTCGGAGATGTATGTTTCTCTGGTTTACGCACCTGTACACCACCTTGGTGTTCCATGATATAAAGAGAAATATTACTGTGGTCATCATCCAGATCACCAAAGATATTTGCTTCAACAGGACAGGCAACAACACAGGCAGGCATCATACCAGACTCGATACGGTGTGCACAATATGTACATTTATCAGCCGTATTTGTTTCAGGATCCATATAAATTGCTCCATAAGGACATGCCATCATACAACCAGCACAACCAATACATCTCGCAGAGTCAATATTGACAATACCATTTTCCAAATAGTGTAATGCAGATACCGGACAAATACGCTCACACGGCGCATTTTCACAATGGTTACAACGTAGTGGTGTAAATGATCTTGAAGTATCCGGGAATGTCCCGATATCAATATATTTAACACGTAAACGCCAAGTACTCAATGGAACTTCATTTTCCACTTTACAAGCGATCTCACAACCTTTACAACCCATACATAGGTTAAGGTCAACTAAGAAACCTAATTTCATGCTTCCTCCTTAAATTTAGCTAAACTTATAATTATTATAAGCGATCATTAATCTGGTCAAGATTGATGATTAACGCATAGATTAATACTATAAAAGTTTGGGTTAAAGAGTGGTTATTTGATCAAAGAAACTTTAAGTTTTCATGCCACTGTTTCAAAAGGAGAGTTATTTATCAAAATATTTGAATTCAACCATCATTTTAAATGTGAAAAGAAAAGACAGATCCCTGTTCTTCTTCACTCTCTATGTCCAACTTTGTACCGTGCAGTGCAAGAATACTCTTTACAATAGAGAGTCCCAGTCCCATAGAATTATCCCAAGAGTGTGTCCCTGAACGGTAGAACTTTTTGGTCACTTTGCCAATATCAGAAGAGGAGATACCGGCACCTTTGTCTATGACAGATATCTCTTTTGAATCTATCTTTACCGTTACTTCTTCTTTAGAGTATTTAAGTGCATTTTCAATCAGATTCTTTAAAACAATTTCCAACAGTGTACGGTCTGCATCTATAGCATAGGTACTACCTTCCAATACAATTTCTCTTTGCGGATATTTTTCTTCCAATGATGTTTTCACTTCCAGGGCTAAAGCATGAAGGTCAAAATTACTGGGGTGCAATGTAGCTTCACCGCTTTCAAATTTATTCCATAAGACCAGACGAGAGAGCAGTGCCTCTATCTTTATCCCGTTGTTATAAATTTTATTTAGAAATTTGTCTTGCAGTAACTGAGGTATCTCTTTATCCTCTTCCAATGTTTGTGCATATCCCATGATAGAGGCGATAGGATTACGAAATTCATGTGCTATCGCGGAGATCATATCTGCACGCTGACGGTTTTTGAGTTTGAGTTTTGCATTGTAGCGTTTCTTGATCTCTTCACGTTTTTGGGCACTGTTGAGTACGGTAATGAGATTTTGATTAATATCTTCAAACTCCTGGGTAAAAAAGTGTGCTTTATAATTTACCTTATCTACTTTGTCTATCTCAGCCAAGTATTTATTAATCATCATCAGTTCTTTTTGCATACGGTTTGCCCCGCGATAAATAGCAAAAATGAACACCGAAAAACCAACTGCAAGGAAAGTAATAGCTGTCAATGCAACCTTTTCATCCGGAACAAAAAGTACAAAAATGATAGAAAAAAGTATAAAGATGAGTACAGCTATCGTTACCAGTCTGGCCATAACATACTCTTTAAAATATGGTCGTTCAAACATTTAGGATCTCCTAGAAACCATCTGCTTTGATCTCTTTATTTTCTTTTCTTCTCAACGTCGTTAATATAACTTATAAAATCTTCCACATTAAAATATCCGATCAGATCTTCTATGACTGCTTTATCTTCTTTCATAAAGAAAATAGTAGGGACTCCCTTTACTTGCGGCATCACAGACATCGCTTTAGAGTCTTCTCTCATGATCTTCACCACAACAAATTTTTCAAGTCTTTTCTCAACTGCTTCATCTGACAAGGTACGGTGTTTCATCTTTGTACACCATCTGCAATTCTCACCCTCTACGAGTACCATCACATTTTTATGTTCTTTTTTTGCTAAGGCAAATGCAGTATCGAGATCTTTGGTCCATTCTAAAGAAAAGAGCGTACTTGAAAATACTAAAAGTCCTAATAAAATTTTGTTCATCGTTATCCTTATTTTAGTTAAATTGTTTCACTGTATCTTTGAAAACGGCATAAAGCGCCTCAACTTCTTTAATGGATGTTCTCTCATTGGGTGCATGGATCGTATCATTGATCACACCAAATTCTACAACATCTATGCCAAATGCTCCCATGAAACGGGCATCACTTGTACCGCCTGCCGTAGAAAGCTTTGTTTTCAAGCCTGTCATATTTTTGATACTTGAAGAGAGTTTTTCGACTATTTTGGAATCTCTTGTTGTCACAAAGGGGTAAGAACCCTGGGTCAACTCCAAGCTGTAATCCAAGCCATTAAAACATTTATCTATATGAAGTCTAACCTCTTCTTGTGTAGTTTTAGTGGAATTTCGTACATTGAACATTAATTTCAATGCGCCCGGAGTAACATTGGTAACTTCCATCCCGCCACGTATATCCGTGATGACCATTTGACTTGGTGCAAAATCATCATCACCGTTATCTAAGTTCACTCCTGCGATCTTTTCCAATACAGAAGCTATCTGATGTACAGGATTGATGGCTTTTTCAGGGTAGGCAGCATGTCCCTGTTTTCCTTGGACTGTCAAGTACCCATTGATAGAACCTCTTCGTCCTATCTTAATGGCATCCCCAAAAGCAGTCTCACATGTAGGCTCAGCAACGATACAGTAATCCGGTAACAACCCTATCTCTTTAAGATGTTCGAGCATAATGACCGTACCGTACTTTGCATCCCCCTCTTCATCAGAAGTAAGCAGTATGGAAAGTGTTCCCTCAAATTGCTCTACCTCTTTACAAGTTTGAACAAAAGCTGCCACACCGGACTTCATATCCTGGGTACCGCGTGCATAGATATTCCCCTCTTTGATCACAGGTACAAAGGGATTTGTCTTCCATCCGTCTCCTGCAGGAACGACATCAACATGTCCCGCAAAACAGAGATGTGGTCCTTCAGAGAATTTTTTGGTGAGGAAAAGGTTTTTTACCCCCTCTTTATTGACATAGGTTGCTTCATAGCCATCCAGATACTCTTCTATAAACTGTAAAGAACCTGCATCATCAGGTGTGATAGATTTATAACTCAATAGTTTTAAAAGTAGATCAATGACATTCATATTTACTCATTTGATTTGATTTTTTGTATTATAGAGAGATTGTGCTTTAAAATGTAATAGGAATATTTAATTGATAAGAGAATATGAGTAAAAATGTATATGAATGAGGTAGGATCGATACAATCGACCACCTAAAAAACTATCTTTTTAATTATCTTTCGATAGGACCACGATAAGAAGCAATGCCACCCACATGATTTAGAGTTGCGAGATGTCCATTTTTCTTAAATATTTTTTGAACTTCCCCACTTCTACTCCCTGTATGACAAGTAAAAATAACTGTTTTGTCTTTTGTATCGGCTAAAACTTCTTCATGCCATGCAGTAAATGTGGAAGAAGGTTTAATTATGTCAACACCTTTAAGATGTGCCATGTTGTATTCTGTGTTTTCTCTTACATCAATAAGTACAAAATCTACTTTTCCCTCATCTCTTTCATCTAACATATCATAAAGCTCTTGTGAGTTGATGATACCTTTATTCAGTAATGCTTGCATACCTATACTTCTCCTTACTTAAATCTAAGTACCCAATTATAAAGTAAAAAAGGTGTTACAAATCTTGATATTGCTCAAGATATATGAATTATGTAGTTTTATTTTTCAATTTCACCACGATAGGTCACAATACCACCAAAATGGTTGATGACACGTGTATGTCCGTTTTGTGCAAAGATATTTTGCACCTGTCCGCTTCGACTGCCCGTACGACAAGTAAATACTACCGTTTTGTCTTTTATTTCATTATAAAGTTCCTGTCCCCAATCCTGAAAAGAAGAGGTAGGTTTAAGCATATCAGCACCTTTGATATGCCCCATCTTAAACTCCATATCTTCTCTCACATCTACCAGTACAAAATCCGCTTTCCCTTCATCTCTTGCCTTCAGTAAAGCACCCAATTCTTCTGAATTGATATCATTTTTATCTAATAATGTTTGCATTTTATTTCTCCACGCTGTAAAATTTCGCGTATTATAGTGGATAATTATTATAACCTGCTTTTATGCTTCTGATGCTGCCACTTGTTTCATTTCTTCTTTGGCTAAGGCTTTAGCTTCCTGTTCTTTGATCTGCTCTTCTCTATGCTCTGGCGTACAGAAAATTTGACAATGACACGTACCTGTTTCAGGGATCTCTTTTTCTATAGCCGGTTTACACGGACAGATCCTGTCGTCTGAACTTTTGAATTTTCCTGGTTTTGATTCATCCGGATCAACCATAAAACAGGGACAAAATCTTTTACCAAAAAGCAGTCTATGACGGGCAAGGCCCATAACAACACCTTCATTGACATCTTCATTGGCAGAATATACCCATCCCTGGCTCTCACATACTTTATCTGTAAACTTCTCTGTTTTGATCATTTCGTTTTTAAACTCTTCGGAATTCATATCTAATTGCTGCATCATAATTTATCCTTAAATGGTCTTTTTTTTGCTGTAGTCTTTTGTAGTTATATCTTAAAGTAAATTAATATATAATAAGAAAAATCACAAAACACTATTATAGGGCACATAATGCAAATAGACAACACCGTTTTAGCCAAATTAGAAAAACTTTCACACCTTCGTATAGACGATTCTAAAAAAGAAGAGGTCAAAGAACAGCTCACTAACATTCTTGCTTATATAGATAACCTCAATGAACTTGATACAGATGCGCTTTCCGCTACTTTTTCAACACTTGACGGAGGGACTCCTCTGAGAGAAGATTCACCCAGAGAGTCTTCAACCATCGCTGCAGACATCCTCTCTCATGCACCTCAAGGGCAAGATGACTTTTTTATAGTCCCAGCCATTATCGAATAGTGAACCAAATATGCTAAAAATATATGGTATTAAAAACTGCGACAGTGTCAGAAAAGCCATAAAACACTTCAAATCTCGTGACATTGCTTATCAATTTGTAGATTTTAGAGAAACACCTGTAAATGCAGATACCATAGGAAGCTGGCTTCAGGCTACTGATATAAAGACTCTTTTCAATACCAGAGGAACTACCTATCGAACACTCAAACTCAAAGAACTTGATCTCAATGATGAAGAAAAACAACAATGGCTCTCAAAAGAGAATATGCTCATCAAACGTCCGGTGATTACAGTTGATAACAATGTAATAGTTGGGTATAATGAGTCTCAATATCTAGAAAACATACACTAAACAAAGGATTATCATGGCTGCTTTTGACATCAAAAAGCTACTTCAAAGTGTTGTAACACATGGCGCATCAGATCTTCACCTCGTAAGTCGTACAGAACCGCAAATCAGGCTTGATGGGGTACTTAAACCAGTCAACCTTCCTAAACTTGTCGGAGAAGACATTGAAGAGATGTGTTACTCTCTTATCACAGAAAAACAGAAACAACAGTTCGAAGAATACAATGAACTTGACTTTGCACTTCTTATTCCGGGTATTGGACGTTTTAGAGCGAACTATTACCGTACTTTGGGAGATGCAGCTGCAGCATTCAGGATCATTCCCATAGATGTTCCTTCTTTAGATGATCTGGGATCTCCTATCGTCTATAAAGAACTCATTAAAAGAGAAAAAGGACTTATACTTGTTACAGGACCTACAGGTTCAGGTAAGTCAACTACTCTGGCTGCCATGCTCAATGAGATAAACCTTCATGAACAAAAACATATTGTTACAGTGGAAGATCCAGTGGAATTTATCCACCAGAATAAAAAATGTGTCTTCTCACATAGAGGCGTAGGTGAAGACACCGCTAGCTTTGCCAAAGCACTCAAATTTGCAATGCGTCAGGATCCGGATATCATACTTATCGGGGAAATGAGGGATAAAGAAACTATAGAAGCAGGATTGACAGCAGCGGAAACAGGTCACCTTGTATTTGCTACACTCCACACCTCTTCTGCTCCGGGAACTATTAACCGTATTATCGATGTCTTTACAGGAGATGAACAACCTCAAATTCGAGCTATGATCGCTTCTTCACTGGTTGCCATCATTGCACAGGCACTTCTTCCCAAATTGGGTGGAGGTCGTGTGGCGGCTTCGGAGATCTTGGTCACGAACCATGCGATCTCAAACCTTATCCGTGAAGATAAAGTACACCAGATCTATTCACAAATGCAATTGGGTCAAGAGGGTACAGGGATGCAAACCCAAACACAGGCACTGCTTAAATTCCTACAAGACGGAAAAATATCTCGTGATATAGCGATACAATATGCAAACAGACCAGAGGAAGTAACGAAAGCAGCCATGCGTTAGTATAATGTTCTCTCAAAGCATTTTTAGAGAACTATAGATACAATACGAAAAGAGAGTAATAATATAGAGGATAATAATAATATGGATTTTTCAATGGAAAATTTTTCAATGATGGACTTTAACTACTTCGATGTCACTATTGCTTCAATAGTACTGATATTGGGTATCAAAGGTTTTATGAATGGATTTATAAAAGAAGTCTTTGGTCTTGTGGGTCTTGTGGGCGGGGTTTACTTTGCATCTAGACTGGCAGATACGGCTGCTACATTTATTGATACAAACTTTATACACTTGGAAAATCCTTCTCTGCTTAAACTTATTGGGTTCCTTGCTGTTTTAATACTCGTTTGGTCAAGTGCAGCCATTCTTGGTTCTCTGTTTTCAAAACTTACAAACCAAAGCGGTTTGGGTTTTCTCAATCGTCTTTTTGGTTTCATCGCCGGAGGAGGAAAATATTTCCTTATTTTTGCACTGATCGTCACGGCATTATCCAATGTGACGCTGGTAAAAGACAACCTGGAAAAATATGTAAAAGATTCTGTCCTTTATCCTTTCCTCCAGGAAGCAGGTTCATATCTTATCAATCTTGATCCAGCTGATATCGGGATAACAACAAGTATCGCAACAGAGCTCAATGCAACAGTATCAACACCTGTCGAGACAAATACTTCGATTACTGAAACCAATATCACTGTGCAACCGGCAACAGAGAAATAAGGTTCAATTCAATGATCGAATATCCTCTACTGTTAGAACAATTCCAGACACTGCTAAAAGAAAATACACTCAAGTTCACCAAACAAAGAGAACTTGTATTAAAGTTCCTTTATGAAAATGATGGACACTTTACACCAGAAGATATATATACCTTACTCAAACAGCAATATCCTGATGTCAATATCGGTATTGCCACTGTGTATCGTACGCTTTCTTTACTTGAGACATCACAGATCGCCTCTTCTATCTCCTTTGGTGTGCAGGGAAAGAAATATGAACTTGGGCTCAAAAAACATCATGACCATCTTATCTGTACAAAATGTGGTGATATTATAGAGTTTTTTGACGAAGTCATCGAAGAGAGACAGGAAGAGATAGCCAAAAAGTTTAATTTTCAAATGACGGACCATACGATGAAGATCGTAGGTCTCTGTGAAAATTGCCAATCATAATACGACCAATCGTATAAGCTGCCAAAAAAGCAGACTTAGCATAAGTATATGGAGCTTTGCTCTATATATATTCAATAAATAGTATACAGGAGACAGCTTGATATTTGCAAATCAATATATTCAAGAACGCATTAAAAAAGCAGAACAACTAAGAGAAGAAGGTTTTAACCCTTACCCTACAAACATCGAAAAAGGGTTGTCATCTAAAGATTTTTTAGAAAAATATGCCTATGTAGCAGAGCAAGATGCCGATGAAAAAAAAGATGATACAGTAGACGTTACACTCACAGGTAGACTCAAGTTTATACGTATCATGGGAAAAGCTGCTTTTGCCAAAATGGAAGACAGTGATGGTCTGGTGCAAATTTATTACAACAGAGATGAACTACCGGAAGGTTACTACAATAAAGTCAAAAAACTGATCGAAGTGGGTGATGTTGTTGTAGCACAAGGCTACCCTTTTGTAACACAAACAGGTGAACTTACACTGCACTGTAAGCGTTTTGAAATTGTTTCTAAATCTATCACCCCTTTACCAGAGAAGTTTCATGGCTTACAAGATCATGAATTACGATACCGTCAACGGTACCTAGATATGATCATGAACCCTGAGATCAAAAAAACATTTGTAACACGTTCCAAGATCGTTTCACTTATCAGAAGATTTTTTGAAGATAAAGAGTTCTTAGAAGTTGAAACACCTATGATGCACCCTATTCCCGGTGGAGCAAATGCCAAACCATTTATCACACATCATAATGCTCTTGATGTTGAACGTTATTTGCGTATCGCTCCGGAGCTTTACCTTAAACGTCTTATCGTTGGTGGTATGGAAGCGGTTTTTGAGATAAACAGATGTTTTAGAAATGAAGGGATGGACCATACACATAACCCTGAGTTTACTTCTATCGAATTTTACTGGGCATACCATACGTATGAAGATCTGATGAAAATCACTGAAGATCTTTATGACTACCTGTTTGACCACCTTGAAATGTCTAGAACATTAACATATGGAGAGTATGAGATAGATTGCTCTACACCGTTTGTAAAAGTACCTTATGTTGAGGCACTGACAACTATCGGTGGTGTACCTCATGATGTGGCTACGGATAAAGAAAAGGCATTGGCATATTTAAAAGAGCATAATGTACATGTAGATGCAAATCTTACACTTGGGTACCTTCAGTCAGAACTCTTTGATGAATTTGTAGAAGCAAAGCTTATCAACCCTACGTATATTACAGAGTACCCGGTAGACATTTCACCACTGGCAAGAAGATCTGATACTAATCCCGATATAGCTGAAAGATTTGAACTTTTCATGGCAGGTAAAGAGATAGCAAACGGCTTTAATGAACTTAATGACCCTCTTGATCAGTATGAAAGATTTAAAGCTCAGGTAGACACAAAAGATGCGACAGGTGATGATGAAGCGATGCATATGGATACAGACTATGTCAAAGCACTGGGTTACGGTATGACTCCTACAGCCGGAGAAGGTATCGGTATTGACAGACTTGTGATGATGCTTACAGACCAGCACTCTATTCGTGATGTACTTCTCTTCCCGGCAATGAAACCTGAAGCACCACGCCCTGAAATGGCTCCTATCTGTGCGGTAGAGAACACATGTAAAAAATGTGGTAATGAAAACCAAGACGAACTTAAACCTGCTAAAAAAGGTAAAGGGTTCTTCTGTATGGATGTTGCTGCTTGTAAAAAAAGGCAACAAGAGAAAAGTAAGTAACTTTCACTTACTCCTCTATGAAAAACTAATTTTACTACTATCTAATCTTCAATTTTAAAACCTTATAAA
>Ga0209013_10005638_pt1 | contig 10731 bp, 12 predicted proteins | sample Cruoilmetagenom2_FD_187291 | JGI IMG/M metagenome (GOLD analysis project Ga0209013, IMG submission 187291) | Oil polluted marine microbial communities from Coal Oil Point, Santa Barbara, California, USA - Sample 2 (SPAdes) (version 2) | ecosystem: Environmental > Aquatic > Marine > Oil seeps ...
ATATTTGCTTTTAAACTTCTCTACTCTACCAGCAGCATCAAGAATTTTTTCAGAACCTGTAAAGAATGGGTGACATTCGTTACAAATATCAATACTCATCTCTGCTTTTTCTGTTCTAATTTCAAACTTGTTTCCACAAGCACATGTAACTGCACATTCAACGTAATCTGGGTGAATTTCTTTTCTCATTTTCTAACCTTTTAGTTTTTTTTAGTGACAGGTAACTAGCCTGTTCTAGTCGATGACTCTTCCTTTTCTGAAAAAGGGGCATTGCAACGCTCTTCTGGCGAGACAATATAGGGCGAAATTATATCTAAATAATTTTAAAAAATTATAAATCACCCTTTATCACTGTAAGAGCGACTAAAAATCGTCATCATCGGCAAACTCTCTTTCTGCCTCTCTTTGATACGCTTCATCTTTCTCTTTTTGCAGTTGTGCATCTGTTAACACTGCTTCATGCAGAAACTCCCCAAAGAATGTTTTAGGCTCTGAATTCGCTAAAAAGAGGTATGTTCCCACAATAAGCCCGGTCACGGTTAAAAAAGTAATCACTTTTTGTATCGGATTAAAAGTTTGTATAGGCTCTTTTGTACGTACTTCACATACACCTCCAGGACAATGTACCGGATCCAGTTTAGTGAAAACTTTGTAAAATTTACAGCCTACACATATGGAAAAAGCACTTTCTAAAAATGTAAATAGAAGACAAAGCACACAGATCAAAACTTTATAAAAAGTTATATCCCAGTGTATAACAAACCACCAGACCATCGGAAGAGAAATAAACCAGCCCATTGTCCATGCAAAACGTTTTTGCAATCCGCTTACATATTCCGGTTTTTGGTTTTGTACGAAAAATTTTCCCAAAAGTAAAGAGGGAGAATAGTTCGGACTTATGACTCTTGCCGTAAAATCAAGAAACAAAAATGCCAGATAGACTCTTGCTACTATAGTATGGTTAAAACCTATACCAACAAAGATCACGATCATTCCCAGCATACCGAGTATCCCTGCCCCTGCTCTTGCTTCTCTTTCGTTAATGACTCTAACATCGTATCCGGGGACTTTTGCCCCATATTCCCATAAAAAACTTTGTAAATTCAAAAAATTTCCTTTTGTCACTTTAATATATTTTCAATCATTCCTTGAGACTAGTTGTAAGTCTCAGAAGATACTTTAATATTATCCAGCATTCTACTCTCTGTTGTTTATTTTTACCTTATTTTAAAAACAAAATGAAAAAATGTCTATGCTGAATTTAGAGTAGTATTTTTGCGGCTACTGCACACACTGCACTCTCACTTTTGAGCACCAAAGGTGTATCAAATCCTATTACTCTCTCAGGTGCAAAAAGCGCTACTTCATCCTCAGTCATACCCCCTTCACATCCGATCACGATCGTATCAATACTGATCTCTGATGTAAGTGTATGTTCTGAAAAGTTCAAAAGATAACTTTGAGGGTTTTCAGCGATAAACGCTTCAAGGCTCTCAGCCATTTCCAACTGCATCATTTCACTTCGTCCAGACTGTTGAGAAGAATTCAGCAGTATCTTTTCTAAACGTTTAAAATCCACTTTAAAACTTTTTTGAGAACGTTTACAGTAGATAAAAGTGATTTTTTCTACACCCATTTCATTCAAAGAAGGCAGTACTTTCTCAATGTTTTTAGGGTCGATGACACACCAACCTATATGTAGTGGTACTTTTGCTTTAATCTCAAGTGTTTGACTCTCTTGAAGTTCAAGGTTGACGGAGCGTTTGTCCAGATAGGTAATAAGATAACGATGAAGGAGTCCATCTTCAAGGTTACGAAGATACAGGGTATCATCTACCTTATGTCTTCGTACTTTGAAAATGTAACGATGCTCGTCTCCAACTAATGTAAGCTGAGGCTGACCTGCCTCTTTATGATAAAGATATAACATGATTATATCGCTACTACGCCTTTGGCTTTAAGTACCATAAGTACAATCATTACAACAACCAGTAGGATCTGCACTGAAGATATTTTCAAAAATGCACCTTTGAGCAACTTGTGGGCATCAGCATTTTGCAAATTGGCTATTTTGATAAGCTTATACTTCTTGATCTCTATATACATCAACAGAGCCCAAACCACTACCATGATAATAGTCGTTACTGACCAACCCAGATCACCTGCAAAAACAGCTACGATACCTGCAAATGCTATCATTGTAGCGATCGCTTGAAATATCATCGTATAGATAAAACTTGATTTTCTAAATCCTAATGGATTTTTTGCTGTCATCATCGGTATAAATAATCCTCCGACCAAAAAGCCTAAAAAAACTTTCACTAAAATACTGTGTGCTGCTAACATCTCTTCTATCATATGAATTTCCTGTAATTTTGATTTGTTTAAAAGTGGATTATACCCTATTTTGTTATAATCATCATAACTTAATTTTAAAGGTTCAAAATGCCTGTTTCTATCACTCAAGCGCTTGATATTATATATAAAAACAGCTCCGTAGTGAGCTCTGAGATACTACCTATAGAGATGGCTTTAGGACGTGTAATGAGTGAAGACTCAATCGCTACATTTGATCTGCCACGTTTTGACAACTCTGCAATGGATGGATATGCTGTTAAATGTTCAGATGCAAACAGCACAGTAGAATGTACAGATGTTATCTATGCCGGAGATGATCCAAAGATGACACTTCAGGCTACAAATGCCATTAAGATCATGACAGGGGCACCTATTCCAAATGGTTGTGAAGCAGTCATCCCCATAGAAAATGTGACTGTGAATGATACACAGATCACCTTACCTGAAGAGATCAAAAAAGATGGGCATATAAGACATGCGGGTGAAGACATTAAGAGTGGTTCTATTTACCTGCATAAAGGAGAGAAGGTCACTGCATACAGCATAGCACTTCTTGCCAGCCAAGGAGTGACACATCTACGTGTGACACGTAAGATCAAAGTTGCTGTATTTGGTACAGGAGATGAATTGCGTCCACACTTCGAAAAAATAGCACCGCATCAACTCTACAATTCAAATACACCTATGTTTCTAGCACGGGCTAAAGAACTAGGCTGTGAAGTACAATACATAGGAAGCTCTGGTGACACTATGGAGTCTTTGACATCTGCTATCAAATCTGCATTGAATGCGGATATTATCATCACATCTGGCGGTATCAGTATGGGAGACAGAGACTTCACCAAAGAAGCTTTTACAAACTTAGGTATGACACTGCACTTTGACAAAGTAGATATCAAACCGGGTAAACCTACAGCTTTTGGGACTATAGGAGAAACCGTTGTGATCAACCTGCCTGGAAATCCTCTTGCATCTATGGTGAATTATGAAATGTTTGTACGTGCTGCTATACGTAAAATGTCTGGGATGAATGCCCATTATCATCATACGATATCCACGCAGATGAAAGAAGACTTCACACTCAGAGCAGGTAAACATACCGTACGTCTAGGTACATTTAATGGCAATACATTTATGCCGTTCACCAAACAACTGCCTGGGATGATCTCACCGTTAGAACAAGCCAATGCGATGCTCATCACAACACCGGACATTGCGATACTTGAAAAAGGTAAAACTGTGAAAATACTACCGATAAATTGGGAATTGACTGCTTCTGAAAAAGAAGATTTTTTTACGCATTAACTTTAGGAAGAGGGACTTTGCCCTCTAAATGTTCTTATATTTGTGAAAGATATTCAGCTACTGCTTCAATATCTGCATCAGACATTGATGCTGCCTGACCCTTCATAAGCGTACCCATACCCGCTACATTTTTTGTACCTGCTTTGTACTCATTCATAGAAGTGATAAGTGCTGCTTTGTCCTGACCGCCAATCACTGCTGATTTTCCAAATGCTTTTGTCTTACCATCTGCACCATGACATCCTTTACATTTAGCATACGCTGCTGGCGATGCAGGAGGCGTAGCAGGGACAGCAGCTGGTGCTTCAGGTGCTGCTGGTGCTTCAGGTGCAGCAGTTGGAGATGCAGGTGTTTCTGATGTCTCCGCTGCTATAGCCGTTGTTGCAGATTCTGTTAATTCCGCTGCTTTCTCTTTGACTGCTGCCTCTGCTTCAGCTGCTTTAGCTTCCGCTGCTACTTTTGCTTCTGCTGCTTTTTCTGCCGCTGCATCTGCAATTTTTTCCGTTTCAACTTTTGCTTCCTCTGCCATCTCTGCTGCAGCTATTTTTGCTGCTGCTGTCGCCTCAGCTATCTTGATCTTCGCTGCCTCTACAGCATTTACAGTATCTTTTTTAACTGCTTCTGCTATTGCAGTTGTATTCACTTCCGATACTACTTTTTTTGTCTCTTCTCCACATGCTGTGAACAACATAGTTGCTGCTACAAGAGAAAGTAATGTTATATTTTTCATGATCTATCCTTTACATTTACTTGGCTGCTGGTTTTGCTGCTTCTGGTGGACAAGTTCCCGGTACAGGCTTTGCTGGTTCTGCCTGTGTTGCAGGAACTGCTGCCTTTGCTACTTCTGCCGGTTTTGCCGGTGTTGCAGTAGCTGCTGCTTCGGCAGGAGTTGCAGGCTTTGCTGCTTCCGCTGGCTTTGCTGGTTGGGCAGGAGTTGCAGGTTTTGCTGGTGCTACACACTCTGCTGGTTTTGGTTTTTTTGGTGAGAGTAAGGGTGCTGCAGGTTTTTCAGCTTCTATTTTTTTAGCTGGAACTTTTTCTACTGTTTTTGCTTCTTCTGCATAGGCTGTAAACAATACACTTGCTGCTACAAAAGAAAGAAATATAATTTTCTTCATAATCTATCCTTATTGTGTTAATACTTATATTATAACCAAAAATAAAGAATCTAAACCTTTTTAGGATTTTTGATGTGAGTATGATTAAGCAATTTATCCCAAAGTGTACTGTCACTCCATTCACTTTGTACTTGAGTTGAAAATACAATATCTTCAAGTTTGATAGTACCCATAAGCTCACTATGTGCATCTTCTTTAAAGCCTTGTGCATACCCAGTGTCAGTCTCATGTACGATGATACTGTGAAGCTTTACTTCTCTCTCACCATTTTGCATATCAGTACACGCCAAAACACGTTCTACCATCAAATAGATCACACGGGAAAACTGTTCTGCCGAAGGAGAGATAGGAAGTTCCACCCATCTGTTACTATACGTTTTCATGGCTTCTACATAATTTTTATCATCTTTTGACCAAAGGGTAATAGCATGATCAAACGAGTCTATCAGCTCTTTGATGTACCGTTTGGTCAGTCCAAAATCGTACACCATTTGTCCATCATCAAGATAGTTTGACTCTAAGAGTACTTCAATTTTATAAGAGTGTCCATGAATATTTTCGCTGCAGCGCTGTGTCGTACAGTCACGTACAATGTGTGCATTTTCAAATTTAAAAAGTTTTCTGATTAACATGTTTCTTCCTCAACTAGGAGTATATTTACCTGATTTTAACCAAGCTAACTAAAATTTAGGTTATACGCCCTGCGTGGTATCAAAAACACGTATATGCAGTCTATCACTGTACTTAAAATTATGTTTCATACAAAATTCAAAAACAGCCTTGTCATTTTTCCAGATGGTATCTCTGCTTTCACCCACAGGCATACAATAGACGGGAAGTTCCGGTAAAAATTGCCTGATAGACTCTATCTCATCCTCTGCGGAAGTTTTTACCAGATACGCATCAATGGTAAATTTCAAAAAAGCCTCTTTGGCATGATCTCGTATGGATTGAAGTGCCTGAGGAATGATACGTTTCTCTTCAGGTTCACCTGAATTAGCCAATTTTAAAGAGAGTGCAAAGATACAAGATTTGTATGCAGGATACTTTTCAAAATCTATCTCGATCGTACCATTGGTTTCAAAAGTAATTTCAACCTCTTCTGAAACCAACCACTGAATCACTGCATAAAATACTTTATCACTATGATACATTAAGGGCTCACCCCCCGTAATGACCATATGTGGTTTATAGCCTATCGTGCTAAATTCATTTTTAAGTCTGTCGATCAGCGTTTTGCTGTCATCTACTTTTGTCCATAATTTGGCATATACACTGTCTACCGCAAAATAAGTGTCACATCCATAACGTACTTCACCATCGACTTCATAACTTGCACCAAAACCAGGGCAGTTTAGATTACAGCCACCTGTACGTAAAAAGTACGAAGGTACTCCAGCATATTTACCTTCACCCTGGATCGAAAAAAACTCTTCAGTAAGGTAAAACATCAGCCGCCAGTTTCATAAAATGCACGTGTCGAGATCTCTTTCTCTTCATTAGGGTTATCTTCACTCCAACGGTTCTCTTTTGGTTTGTCTTTAAGTACTTGAGCCAAGACATCTGCCGCGCCTTGGATATCACCCTTTTTTACTGACTCAGCAATGCTCATCGCTTCATCAAAATAGAGACAAGGTATGAGATTACCTTCTGCCGTAAGACGTATACGATTACAGTTTTCACAGAAATCATGTTTATGCGGGTCTATCAGTCCAAACTCTGTACCGTCTTCAAGTGCATAGTTAAATGATGGACTGGCACCTTCACGCCCCAAGGCATGTATCGTATGTCCCTCTTTTACTTTTTCAAGTATCTCTTTACCGTGCATACCTTTAAGTGCCTGGTCTGCATGTCTGTTTTCCATATACTCTATGAAACGCACTTTGATGTTACGTTCTTTACAGTATGCAATAATGTCCAAGATCTCACCATCATTAATACCTTTAAGGGGTACCATATTGATTTTGACTTTTAATCCTACTTCTAACGCCTTATCTATACCTTCTAGTACTTTTCCCAGTACATCTTTACCTGCGATCTTCGCTGCGACATCTGATTTAAGTGAATCCAGAGAAATATTCAGTCTTTTCAATCCGGCATCTTTAAGTCTTTGAGCTGCTTCGGGGAGTAAATATGCATTGGTAGTGAGTGCCAAGTCTATATCCGGCTTGTAATCAGATATCATTTTGATAAAGCTATCAAGATTTTCTCTAAGCAATGGTTCTCCACCTGTAAGGCGAATTTTAGTCACACCTTCATCTATGGCAACTTTGACAAATAAAAAAAGTTCTTCAAAAGAGAGTAAATTCTCTTTAGGCACCCATGAAAAAGGTTTTTCCGGCATACAGTACTGACATCTGAAGTTACAACGTTCTGTTACTGAGATACGAAGGTAATCAACCTTACGTCCATGTCCATCTATAAGCATATAAAATCCAATGTATAATTTTTTAATATTTTTATTAGGGTAGCAGAATGTAGATAAAAAAGGGATGATGCGTATCAAGAAAGTAAGGACAAGGCAGAGCCTTGTCCTAAATGGTTAGATTAGTGTAAATCTCTCCACATTGATTTTTTCCATAAGAACGCTAAAATAGAGAATAGTACAAAGAAACCAATAACCCATGGTCCAAGTTCTTCTCTAGCTTTTTTACTAGGATCCCCTGCTTCTGTAAGATACTCTTTTACTTTCTCATAACCTTCATGATTAAGACCAACTCTAGGCATAGAAGTACCAGGGAGTTGCCCTTGAGGATTCTCTATGAATGTTTCCATAAAGTGTTCGCCTCTAGCTCTGATCATCATAGAAAGATCAGGTGGTAAGTTACCCATATAAGCTTTTACCATATCTTGCTCTTCTATTACTTTGATCTCATATGCCAGTTCATCTTTTTTATGTTTGAACTTTGGTGTATCCCCTAACTGCGTAGTCTTAGTATAACGTACTGCATGACATCTTACACACGCTTCAGTGAACGCTTCTTTAGGTGTCACTTCCCCTGCTTTGTGCTCAAGCATATAGGCTACCACATCAGCAATTTGCTGATTATCACTCAACATAGCTTTGATCGAACCCATTGGGTGCATCATCGTATCTGCATATTTATGGTCAACATTTGATGCCATCGCAGGATCTTTGATCACTGCGATAAGATAGTTCTTATCATAAATAGCACCTGCATGATCAAGATTAGGAGGGATTACACCACCCATGTTCATGTTTGCACCATTGTGACAGCCAAGACACATGCCAAAACCAGCTTCACCTGCTGTTGCATCACCTTTGAGCTTAGAAACTTCTACTACATCAGTCCAGAATGCTTTTTTAACTGCAACTCTAGCTGCATCTCCAGCACGCTCTGCTTCTGCAATATCATCTGTACCGTCATAAGTAAAGCCATGGCTCTCGATCTTTATCTCAACACCGTTTGCATCCATTTTTTTGTGCATTTCATGGTGAGCATAAGGCTCTACCAAATAGTATGTTAAGAACGAAAAGAACGCAACGATTGCAAATATTTTTAATTCTCTCATGTTATGCTCCCTTCTCTATTTTCTTCTCAAACATCGTGATGATGAACAGTGCTGGTCCCATAAGTAAGAACAACACCGCTGATACCAACCCGATAAAGGCAAATGTTGGATCTGTTGGAGGTAATTTACCCATCGCTGTAAGTACGATCATATCGATAAGCAATACCCAGAACCAAACTTGGAACAGTCCTCTTTTATGTGCCGGTGCAACATTTGGACTTCTATCGATAAACGGTAAGAAGAACAACGCAGCCTGTGCAATACCAAACGCGATCAAACCAACATCTTTAGAGAATGGACGCAAAATCTCGTAAGACCATAAGAAATACCACTCAGGGTAAATATGTGCAGGTGTTTTAAGTCCATCTGCCGGGTCAAAGTTTACAGGATCCATTGCAAAATTAAAGTTATAGAATACCAAGTAGAAGAAGAGTATGAAATAGACACCCATCACAAAGATATCTTTACTCAAAAACACTGGAGAGAACGGAATCACTTTGGATTCTTTTTTCTTACCTGCTTTATAAAGCTCTGCAGCTTCTTCAAAATCTATGTCAGCACCTTCTTGATTATTCACATGTGGAATTCTAAGTGTACCAAAATGAAGTACGATAAGCCCAATGATAACCAAAGGAATCAAGAATACATGTAACATAAAGAAACGTGTAAGGTATGCATCACCAGGCACATAATCTCCACGTATCCACTCAACAAGACCATACGCCTCAAGTGAACCACCTGAGAAGAGGTTGGTAATAACCATACCAGCCCAGTAACTCATCTGTCCCCAAGGAAGCATATAACCAGAGAAAGCCTCTGCTGAAAATGCAACAAAAAGTCCCATACCAGAAAGCCAGATAAGCTCTCTACCTCTTTTATATGAACCATAATAGATACCCACAAACATGTGAATATAAATAATAAGGAATACAATAGAGGCACCTATACCATGAATATGTCTCCATAACCAACCATAGCCTACTTCAGACATGATAGTGTAGTTGACAGAATCAAATGCCAGATTTGTATCTGGTTTGTAGTACATAAGTAAGAAAATACCGGAAACTACCAGTATTCCAAATGTTGCAGCGAGTATCATACCCATTGCCCATAAGAAGTTAATATCTTTTGGTATCCAATATTCAGTGTTTAACACTTTTTTAAGTGTATTAAGAGCTATACGCTGATCCAACCATTCGTTTAGACTATTTGCTTTTTCAAAATGTGCCATCTTATCCCCCTAAACCGTTAGACCAGCGTCTAGCATTTGTTTATACTCAGGACCTTCTTCACCAAGGATTATCTTTGTTCCCGCTATCTTAAATGGTGGTATTTCAAGTGGACTTGGTGGTGGTAATCCTGGTTCCTGTATACCTGATGCATCAAATACTCCTCCGTGACAAGCACAGAAAAATACATGTGTATCTTTTTTATATGCAGGGATACAACCTAAGTGTGTGCACAGCCCGATAGACATATGAAATCTATCTGACCCGATAACAAGATCTCTCTCATGTGCTGCCATGTCTGCTGTTTTTTTCAAAATAAAGATAGGTTTCCCTCTCCATTTTTCAACGATAAGTTCATTTGGTTTTGCAGTACTCAAATCAATAGTAGTGAAACCGGCTGCCTTTACACTTGGCAATGGATCCCACGAACGTTTTGCTGCGTAGAGTGCACCAACACCACCTACTGCAGCACATGCTCCAAGAGCCATCCCCATAAAGTCACGACGACTTTTTTCTTCATTAGCCATACTTCTTCCTCCTAATGTAAATAATTATAATACGATGTTATAGTATATACAACTAGATTTAACATGTGGTTAAAAAAAATTGTTTAAAGACAGAGGAATTAATAAATTTAGTAGAATGTTACTAGGGGTAATTTAAGACCTTAATAGTCTTAAATTATAATTGTTATTACTTATTGTTTTAATACAATACTTTCATCGTCATATTTTATGTCCTGTATTTGCATAATAATATATCATTTATTTTTTCCTTTAGGTACTTTACCTTTTTGTGCCATTTTTATATGCACATGAATAATCTCTAACGCAGCAGGTGTTACACCCGATATCTGTGATGCTGCAAATAAAGTAGGTGGTGTCGCAATTTGCATTTTCTCTATGATCTCATTACTCAAGCCTGAAATATTACTATAGACAAAATCTTCTGGTATTTTGATTTTAAGCATATCATCCATATGTAAGATCTGTTGTTGCTGTTTCTCTATATAACGGCTGTATTTTGCCTCCACAAGGATTTGCTCTATGACCTCATCATCATACTTATCAAAATCCGGCAAAAGTGTGACGAGTTTCTCTCTGTTAAAGTCTCCACGCCCTATCACATCCAGCCAATAGGTTCTGTCGTTTATCTTCACTGCACCTATGGATTCCAACTTTGCTAAG
>Ga0209013_10005639_pt1 | contig 10731 bp, 10 predicted proteins | sample Cruoilmetagenom2_FD_187291 | JGI IMG/M metagenome (GOLD analysis project Ga0209013, IMG submission 187291) | Oil polluted marine microbial communities from Coal Oil Point, Santa Barbara, California, USA - Sample 2 (SPAdes) (version 2) | ecosystem: Environmental > Aquatic > Marine > Oil seeps ...
CCTTTGATTCCATGTGTATTTACGATTTTTCCGACATTATACCAATTCATTAACATCACTCCTTAATAGAAAAGTGCAAAGGCTAAATTGCGACATCGTGCCCCAGCGGTTACTCATCGCAAAATTCAAAGCTGAAAAAATTTGTTACAAAAAAGGAAGGAACCTTAAGCTCCTTCCCTCCTTGTATTAATCTAAGATATCGACATACGTCTTTTTCTTATGGTGACTGCTCGCTGCTGAATAAACAATAGTACGAATGGCTTTCGCTACTCGTCCTTGCTTTCCAATCACTTTCCCCATATCTTCAGAATGGACAGAAAGTTTGTAGACAATACGGGTTGCATTTTCGTCAATTTCAATACGAACTTGATCCGGATAATCAACTAATGGTTTAACAATTGTTTCAATCAGCTGCTTCATTATGCTGCCCCCGATTACTTACTGTTTTTTGCGATATGGAATTTCTCCATGATACCTTGTTCTGAGAACAAGTTACGAACTGTGTCAGATGGTTTTGCTCCATCTTGAAGCCATTTTAACGCTAATTCTTCGTTAATTTTAACTTCAGCTGGTTTAGTTAATGGGTTGTAAGTTCCCACTGTTTCAATTTGACGGCCGTCGCGTGGCGCGCGAGCGTCAGCAACAACAATACGATAGAAAGGAGATTTTTTAGCTCCCATACGTTTTAAGCGAATTTTAACTGCCATGTTTAATTGCACCTCCGAATAGTTTCACACAAGATAGTATATTATCAAGATTTGATTTGTTTGTAAAGTGTTTTTTCTTAACACCTTACAAATCGCTTTAAAATTTATTTAAAAAGCGAGTCTAATCCTGGCATTCTCATCTTTTTCTTACCTTTTTGTTGCATGGATGACATTTGCTTCATCATTTTCTTCATGTCTTCAAATTGCTTAAGCAATCGGTTGACGTCTTGTATCGTCGTACCTGATCCTTTTGCAATTCTCTTTTTTCTACTCGAGTTAATGACTTCCGGATTAGTTTTTTCTTGAGGCGTCATTGCATAAATAATCGCTTCAACTCTACCCATCTGTTTTTCATCAACTTTAGCATTTTCAAGACCTTTTATTTTCCCAGCACCAGGTAACATCTTGATGATATCTTCTAGTGGTCCCATCTTTTTGACTTGATTTAATTGTTCAACAAAATCATCAAAAGTAAAGGACTGGGTTCTGAATTTTTCTTCAAGTTCTTTTGCTTTCTCTTCATCAACATTCGATTGTGCCTTCTCAATAAGTGACATCATGTCACCCATTCCAAGGATACGAGAAGCCATTCGTTCTGGATGGAACGCTTCTAGAGCATCTAACTTTTCACCCATTCCGACAAATTTAATAGGCTTCTCAGTTACCGAACGAATAGAAAGAGCAGCACCACCGCGTGTATCACCATCTAGCTTTGTTAATACGACACCGGTAATACCGAGTGCCTCATTGAAGCTTTGAGCTACATTAACAGCATCTTGACCTGTCATGGCATCCACAACTAAAAAGATTTCATCAGGCTCTTTTAATGCCCGTATATCTTTAAGTTCCTGCATGAGAACTTCGTCTACATGCAAACGGCCTGCTGTATCCACAATCACAACATCATGGTGTTCTTCCTTGGACTTTTCAAGAGCTTGACGAACAATTTCAACAGGAGAAATATCAGTTCCCAATGAAAAAACAGGTAATGATAATTGTTTTCCAAGTGTTTCTAATTGCTGAATCGCAGCTGGACGATAAATATCTGCCGCCACCAATAATGGTTTGCGATTGTACTTTTTACGTAATATATTTGCTAGTTTACCAGTTGTCGTGGTTTTCCCGGCACCTTGTAAACCAACCATCATTATAACGGTAGGTGGTTTAGTAGCAAATCGAATCGGGCTTTGTTCTCCACCCATTAACTCAGTTAACTCATCCTTAACAATTTTAATCACTTGTTGACCAGGAGTGAGACTCTTCATTACATCAGATCCAACTGCACGTTCACTTACTTTTTTTACAAATTCTTTTACTACTTTTAAGTTTACGTCTGCCTCAATTAATGCAAACCGAACTTCTCGCATCATTTCTTTTACGTCTGCTTCGGAAACTTTCCCTTTGCCTTTAATACGTTGGATGGTTCCTTGCAACCGCTCGGCTAAACCTTCAAATGCCATGCATGCCGCCTCCTAATCCCATTCTTTTAATTGATTGATAAGTTCCAAAATTTGTGGTTTTTGAACATCTTCATCCTGTAAAAGGAGATTTAGTTGTTCAATCACAATTTGTCTCTCTTGAAACTTTTCAAACAACTGCAGTTTATCTTCATATTCTTCTAACATTGCTTCAGTACGACGAATATTATCATATACCGCTTGTCTTGAGATTTCATACTCATCCGCGATCTCACCTAACGAATGATCATCTAAATAATACAAATGCATATAGCTACGTTGTTTCTCTGTAAGTAGTGATTGGTAAAAGTCGAAGAGAAAGTTCATGCGTGTTGTTTTTTCTAAAAGCATCATGATCTCCGCCTTCATCTATTATTTATTTATCATAACGAGCATGAATTCATGTGTCAAGTAATTTTACTTGTCTAAAGATTTCCATCTGCTTCTTCCTTCTCTAATCCCTCAGCAAATAAACCATATACATACTTCTCCGTATCGAAGGGTTGAAGATCGTCCATTTTTTCTCCAAGACCTACAAATTTCACTGGAATATGAAGTTTGTTTCTGATGGCTAAAACGATTCCACCTTTTGCAGTTCCGTCTAATTTCGTTAAGACAATCCCTGTTACATTTGTGGCTTCTTTAAAGGTTTGAGCTTGGATTAAAGCGTTTTGACCAGTTGTAGCATCAAGTGCAAGAAGAACCTCGTGAGGAGCACCTGGAATCTCTCTTGAAATGACACGATGAACTTTTTCTAACTCATTCATCAAATTCACTTTATTTTGCAAACGTCCCGCAGTGTCACAAATTAATACATCTACACCTCGGTTTTTTGCAGCTCGAACCGCATCATACATAACAGCAGCAGGATCTGACCCTTCGGATTGTTTGACTACCTCGACACCTACTCTGTCACCCCATACTTGTAACTGTTCAATGGCACCTGCTCGGAATGTATCACCTGCTGCTAGCATGACTTTTTTCCCTTCAGATTTTAAACGATGTGCTAATTTACCGATGGTCGTTGTTTTTCCAACTCCGTTCACACCGACAAACAAAATCACTGTTAAGCCATCTTCTTGTATGAAAAGTTCATTTGAAGTTTCTTCTCCAGATTCATAAATGTCTACTAGTTTCTCAGAAATTACGGATTGAATTCCTGCAGTATCTTTTATGTTTTTACGTTGTACTTCAAAACGTAGGGCATCCATCAATTCCATGACGGTTTCAAACCCTACATCTGCTTGTAATAAAAGATCTTCTAGTTCCTCGAAGAAATCTTCATCTACTTTTCTGTACTTAGCAACAAGATCATTTACCTTTGAGGTAAATTGATTTCGTGTTTTAGCTAGTCCATCTTTAAATTTTTCTGAAACTGAAACCGATTCTTGTGTTCCAGATAACTTTTCTTTCATTTTCTTGAAAAAACTCATGCTTTTCCGCTCCCTTGTGCTACAAGTGTAGGTTGTTCTTCTGATAGTTTTACAGAAACAAGTTTCGAAATTCCTGATTCTTGCATGGTAATACCATAAAGAACATCCGCACCTTCCATTGTTCCTTTACGGTGTGTAATCACGATAAATTGTGTGTCATGACTGAATTTTTTCAAGTATTGACTATAGCGAACAACATTCGACTCATCAAGTGCAGCTTCAACTTCATCTAGAATACAGAATGGTACTGGACGAATATTTAATATGGCAAACAACAATGCTATAGCTGTCAAGGCACGTTCACCACCGGATAATAAACTCAAGTTTTGAAGTTTCTTCCCTGGTGGTTGTGCAATAATATCAACACCTGTTTCTAATAATTCTTCTGGATTTGTTAATACTAAATCAGCTTGACCTCCACCAAAAAGCTCCCTAAATACACGAACAAATTGAGTTCTAATCGCAAAGAATGTTTCACTAAAGCGTATCGTCATTTCTTCGTCCATTTCCTTAATTGCTTCATGGAGTGTCTCTTTTGCATCTAGTAAATCTTGTCTTTGTTCCGTTAGGAAGACATGTCTTTCAGATACACGTTCAAATTCTTCGATTGAAACAATATTTACTGGGCCAAGTTCTTCAATTGATTGTTTCAAAAGTTTCACTTTCTTACGAGACGCCTCTTCATTAAACGTTTCCATGTTGGGATAATCAATTTCTTCGATACTTAGATTATATTGGTCATATAAATGTGTATGCAATGAAGACTGTTCCACATCTAATCGATTCACAATAACTTCAGCTGCTCTAAGCGCGTCTAGCTCTTGCTTATGTAACTGTTGATGCTTTTTCAAGTGAAGTTCTAGATGTGTTACTTTTTGATGAATATCTTGTCTTTTCTCTTTCCCCTCACTCACCGTTAATAGAAGGGAATGTTTCTTTTCTTGCCAGAATGTTAGCTTTTCATTGATTTCTTCTTTTGATGGACCTGATTGGCCATCACCTGAGGCATACCAAGCCATTTCTTTAGTTACTTGATCCATTTTCGATGCAATTCTGTCCAGCTTTAGTTTCAATTCAGAAACAGACTGTTCAGCAGATGCAACTTGTTCTGTTAATACAGCGATCGTTGAGCGTAATTGTGCGGATTGCTCTGTTAGCTGATCGCGCTCACTTAGACTTTTTGATTTCATCGTTGTTAAACGATTTATCGTATCGTTTATTTGTGCTAACTCCGTTTTTAATTCTTGTAATCGCAGTTCAGCTTGTTCTTTTTTCAGTATCAATTCATCTTGTCGCCCGGAAATATGTGTTTTTTCAGAATGAGAAATAAGCTCTCGCTCTTTTAACCGTTTGTAGGTCGCCTCAAGTTCACGTAAATTTGCACTCATTTCCAATTCTTTCGACCGAATGTCCTCGCCATCCACTTTCATGATTTCAAGTTCCTTCGACCTTTTATCGACTGTGCCTTTTAACTGAGTTATTTGGCTTTCAGCTTGGCGAATCGTTTCATTCATATGAGTTAACTTAGTCGATAATTCTTCTAATTCTGCTTTTCTTGAAAATACTGATGATTGTTGTTTAGTGAAACCACCTGTCAATGAACCTCCAGCATTCACAATATCACCGTCTAGAGTTACGATGCGATATCGGTACTGACAAGCTTTTGCAATTTGGGATGCTCCCTGCAAATCCTTCACAACGATAACATTTCCTAGTAAATTCTCTACAATGCTTCGAGAACTTTCGTCATATGATACAAGTTCATCTGCAGTTTGGATATATGACGGATGATCAAGAACAACACGCAACGCGTCTCTTTGTATTTTTCTTGATTTCATCACCATCTTAGGTAGGAAAGTTGCCCGACCCATTTTCTTTTCTTTTAAATAAGCAATTGCTTTTTGAGCATGTTGTTCAGTCTCAGTCACAATATGTTGCATAGATGCACCAAGCGCTGTTTCCAAAGCTTTTGCATACGCTGGCTTCACTTGTATTAATTCTGCTACAGCACCGGTAATGCCTTGTAGTTGCCCTTTTTCACGTGCCACCAAGATTTCTTTTACACCTTGAAAAAACCCGGAAAAATCAGCTTCCAGTGCTTCTAGAGACTCTTTTCGTGCTTTAAGCTGTTGCTGATGTTGATACGCTTGGTACAACATGGATTGTTTTGATTCTAATTGCTCTTTTTCTTTTGAATAAAGCTCCTGCTCATCTCTGAATTGTTTTAATTTCAATTCAAGTTGAGTTTGAATATCTGAAAGAGCTTCCGCAGATTTCACTTTACTCTTTTCAACAATCATAATTTCTTCAGAAATTTGAGAGTTTTCACCTTGCATTTTTTCTGTATGCTCTTTCTGTTGAACAATTTGCTGATCTAAATGTTTTAATTCATTTTTAACGGTCGCTTCTTCATTTAATCGTTCGATATAGGTCGTTTTCCATTCTTCCATTTCACTTTCAATTTCAGCGGAAGATTGTTTCAATATATGTTCAAACTGTTTAAGTTCAGCGCGTTCTTTATTCAATTCTTCTTGTTTCTTCTTTGAACCAATTTGCTTATCATTCAACTGTTCGAGTAATTCGGTTTTTTCCTCTTCAAGTTCCTGTATCGTTAATTGGAGTTTTTCAATTTGCTGGTCCGTATTTTGGCGTTTTTCAGCCAATAATTGTTTTCGACCATCCCATCTTTCAAGCTCCGAACTAGCTTCAATTAGTTGCTCTTGGGCACCATCGATAATCGAATCTTGATTTGTTAACTCTTGACGAATCCGTTTCACTTCAGTTTCTGTGTTCTCAATAACCGATTCTAGCTGTTGCTCATTTTTGGTGTGTTCAGCAACTTGTATATTTAACTCGCGTAATCGATCATCAATCCGTTTCACGTCAAATGCAATAACATCCAGTTCAATCCCTTTTAACTCTTCAGACATACGTAAATAATCCGTTGCAGCCGATGCTTGTATTTGAAGCGGCTCCATCCGATCATCTAGTTCATGTAGGATATCTAACACACGATGTAAATTGTCGTCCGTTTCAAACAACTTGTGCTCGGCTTTCTTTTTACGTTGTTTGTATTTTAAAACACCAGCCGCTTCTTCAAATATGGATCGTCTATCTTCTGGACGGCTATTTAATATTTCATCCACACGTCCTTGAGAGATGATAGAGAAAGCCTCTTTACCTAATCCAGAATCCATAAATAAATCTGTGATGTCTTTTAATCGACAAGATTGTTTGTTTAATAAATATTCACTGTCACCAGAACGAAATACTCGTCTCGTGACACTGACTTCGTTGTAGTCTAAAGGCAATCGATCATCTGAATTATCCAGAATGAGCGTAACTTCCGCAAAATTCAGTGGTTTACGTGAATCACTTCCTGCAAAAATGACATCTTCCATTTTTGCTCCCCGAAGAGATTTCGCAGATTGTTCTCCTAAAACCCAACGAATCGCATCAGTGACATTGCTTTTCCCACTGCCATTTGGTCCAACAACTGCCGTAACACCTGGAACGAAATCTATACCGATTCGATCTGCAAATGATTTAAAGCCAATTACTTCAAGTCGTTTTAGGAACACATTTAGCCCTCCTGTCTGCTAGAAGCTTGTTCTTGTAAATGAACGATTGCAATTTGTGCTGCTTTTTGTTCTGCTTCTTTTTTCGATTTCCCTTTACCTACTCCTAGTTCATCTGAACCTAGACGAACCGCAGAAATGAAGGTTCGATTATGTGCTGGCCCTTTTTCTTCAATAATTTCGTAAAATAAGGAGCCATTATTTGATTGTTGCACCATTTCTTGAAGCTGGCTTTTATAATCCATCACATGCGAAAAAGCACCGATTTCGACTTTTGGAAACACAACTTGTTCTAGAAACGTAACGACGGGTTGCAACCCTTGGTCTAAATATAGCGCGCCAATAAATGACTCAAAAACGTCAGCTAATAATGCTGGACGCTCACGCCCTCCTGTGATCTCTTCCCCTTTTCCTAAAAGTACGTACACACCAAAACGCAATTCATTTGCAAATAAAACCAATGATGGTTCACAAACAATTGCCGCACGTAATTTAGTTAACTCCCCTTCACTCATGGAAGGAAATTTTTGGAATAAGTATTGAGATACAGATAGTTCAAGGACAGCATCTCCTAAAAACTCTAGTCGTTCGTTATCTGTATAAAATTTACGTCGATGCTCATTCACATAAGATGAATGGGTAAATGCTTGATAAAGAAGATTCGTATTTTCAAACTGAACATTTAATTCTTCTTGCAAAGTATTAAAAGATTGTCGGACACTTTCTGAGAAAGTTCCATTTTTCTGAGGCGTTCCTCTACGTTTACCGGTCATATCTAATCTGCCTTCCTTAGTTTCTACGCTTTAGTTTACCTGTTTCAAGTACTTTGTGCAAAAGAAATAGAGACGCTTAAGACCATTCAAAGTGAATGACTAAAGCGTCTCTTTCAGGGAATTTTAAAATTACCCTTGTTTGCTTTCAATATACGATACCGCGCTACCTACCGTACTAATTTGCTCAGCATCTTCATCCGAAATCTCCATGTCAAACTCGTCTTCTAATTCCATTACAAGTTCAACAACGTCTAGAGAATCCGCACCAAGATCATCACGGAAGGAAGCTTCCATTTTCACTTCGCTCTCGTCCACACCTAGACGATCAACGATTACTTTTGTTACACGCTCAACTACTGTTGCCAATATAGTCACCTCCCCTCAAATAGTATACAAGAAATGAGTTAAATATTACATAACCATTCCGCCATCTACGTGAAGTGTTTGACCTGTGATGTAATTCGAATCATCAGATGCTAAGAATACAACTGCTTTTGCAACATCTTCAGGATTTCCAAGTTTCGCTAATGGAATTTGAGTTAACATTTGTGACTTCACTTCTTCTGGTAATTCTTCTGTCATTTCAGTAGTAATAAACCCAGGGGCTATTGCATTAACATTAATATTTCGACTTGCTAACTCTTTCGCAGTCGTTTTAGTTAAGCCAATGACTCCCGCTTTAGCGGCAACATAATTTGCTTGTCCAGCATTACCAGATACCCCTACAATGGATGCGATATTAATAATTCTTCCCGCACGTTGCTTCATCATTTGTCTAGTTACGGCTTTCGTACACAAGAAAACACCTTTCAAATTCGTGTTGATGACATCATCCCACTCGGATTCCTTCATTCGCATCAATAGATTATCTCTTGTAATACCCGCGTTATTCACTAAAATATCAATTGTACCAAAGCGTTCCATTGTAGCTGCAATCATTTCAGTTACACTAGCCGCGTCTCCAACACTTGCTTGGATGGCAAATGCTTCTCCACCAGCTGTCTCAATGGCTTTTACAACTTCTTCTGCCTTGCTTTGACTACCACTGTAGTTAACCGCAACACGAGCTCCTTCTTTTGCTAAATATTTTGCTATTTCTGCACCTATTCCGCGTGAAGCTCCTGTGACAATCGCAGTTTTACCGTCTAATTTCCCCATTATGACCACTCCTTTGAAGCTTCTATTACATTATTAATAGTTTCAATATCGTAAGCTGGATATACAGTAGCTGAACGATTGATTTTCTTAACTAACCCACTCAGTACTTTCCCTGGTCCACATTCGATAAAAATCGTTACACCTTCAGAAAGTAACGTATGAATGCATTCTTCAAAGCGAACGGGTGAATATAGTTGGTTTACAAGTAAATCCTTCATTTCTTCTGCTTTTGTAACTGAATTAGCGGTAACATTCGAAATAACAGGTATGGTGGTATCTCTCATGTTCAGTTTTGATAAAGCTTCTTGCAATTTATAAGCCGCTGGACGCATTAACTCCGAATGGAATGGCCCACTTACTTCGAGAGGAATTGCTCTTTTTGCACCTGCTTCTTTCGCTCGTTCACATGCTTGTTGAACACCTAATTTTGTACCCGAAATTACAATTTGACCCGGGCAATTTAGATTTGCTAGTTGAACAATATTACCCTCGGCTGTCACGGTATCTGTTACTGTTTTTAATGCTGATTCTTCCATCCCAAGGATTGCAGCCATAGCTCCTTCTCCAGCAGGCACTGCTTCATTCATGAATAGTCCACGTTCGTGAACAATTTGAACACCATCTTCAAAAGTTAACACCCCTGATGCTACTAATGCAGAATATTCACCCAAACTATGACCAATCGTAAAGTCTGGCTTAACCCCATTTTTTTGAAGTAAATCTGAAATCATTGTACTTGTTGTTAGTAAAGCAGGTTGTGCGTGATACGTATACGTTAAATGCTCACTAGGGCCTTCCAGCATAAGAGTTGATAATGAAAAGCCTAATTGCTCATCCGCTTTTTCATAATATGACTTGTTTAATTCACTATTTTGAACAAGTTCCGCTCCCATTCCAACCGTTTGTGAACCTTGACCTGGAAATAAAAAAGCAATCTTAGTCATGTTGTTTTCCCCCTGCGATGGTCGTGTAAATCGTACCGCTCACATCAAACTCAACCATTGTCCGTGCTTGACGAATAGCATTCATTACCGCATTTGCATTCGAAGAACCATGTGCTTTAATGACGGGTGCTTTCAAACCAAACAATGCGGCTCCACCATACTCGGTGTAGTCCATTTTGTTTTTTAACGAACGTAAGCCATCTTTCACAAGATAAGCAGAAATTTTCGACTTTGCAGAAGACATATAAACTTCCTTTAACATGCTAAAGAAACCTGCGGCCGTTCCCTCAATCGTTTTTAGTACCATATTACCCGTAAAACCATCTGTTACCACCACATCTGCAACTCCCATTAATAAGTCACGAGACTCCACATTGCCTACAAAATGGATCGGAGCACTTTTCAACTGGTCAAAGGCCGCTTTTGTTAATTCATTTCCTTTGGTTTCTTCAGTGCCGATATTTAGCAAACCAACACGAGGGTTTTCAATTCCACGAACTTTAGCTGCATAAATACTCCCCATAATGCCAAATTGGACTAAATGTTCAGGCTTAGCATCTGAATTCGCACCCAAATCAAGCATAACGAAGCCTTGCCCATCAATTGTCGGTAACGTCGGAGCTAAAGCAGGTCGATCAATACCCTCAATACGTCCGACAATAAATAATCCCGCAGCCATTA
>Ga0209013_10005640_pt1 | contig 10730 bp, 8 predicted proteins | sample Cruoilmetagenom2_FD_187291 | JGI IMG/M metagenome (GOLD analysis project Ga0209013, IMG submission 187291) | Oil polluted marine microbial communities from Coal Oil Point, Santa Barbara, California, USA - Sample 2 (SPAdes) (version 2) | ecosystem: Environmental > Aquatic > Marine > Oil seeps ...
AAAAGATTGTCGATAGGATAGAAAAAATCCCAATACTAATAAAAGGCCAAGTAGACTTTCTACAGGTGAATAGGACTTAAATATATAAAATAATGGCAAGATACAAAAAATAATCCAAACATAAATACTGATGTAGGGATTTTTCGGGAAAATTTGATACCAACTTTGCATAGAAACCTCCATTACAAGATAAGGGTTAATTGTAAATAGTATAACAGACCGAAAACATACTACGAATAGAATCGTTCCTCTTTTAACTTTATATTTCCTCGCAGGAAAAAGTAGCTATTAATATGAATTGGCCTGGTATAAGACTATTTTTGTTTGAATACGATAGTACTAGACTGAGGAGGTAATTTATATGACTGTTTTAACTAATAAAGAGGTAGTTTTGAAGAATTTTGTGAATGGGCAATGGGTTCATTCAACTGCGACAGAGTATTTAGATGTACCAAACCCAGCAACAGGTGAAGTGTTAGCAAGAGTACCCGTGTCAACGAAAGAAGATGTGGAACAAGCAGTCCAAGCAGCTAAATTAGCCTTTGAAACTTGGCGTAAGGTTCCCGTGCCAAAAAGAGCACGTATTTTATTTAAATATCATCAGTTATTAAGTGACAATCATGAAGAGTTAGCCAAAATGCTTGTGATGGAAAATGGAAAAAGCTACAAAGAAGCACACGGTGAGGTACTTCGGGGTATTGAATGTGTGGAATTTGCTGCTGGTGCACCAACATTAATGATGGGCGAGACTCTGTCTAGTATTTCAGAAGATATTGATTCAGAAATGTTTCGCTATCCTTTAGGTGTTGTTGGTGGGATTACTCCGTTTAACTTTCCGATGATGGTCCCTTGTTGGATGTTCCCGCTCGCAATTGCATGTGGTAATACCTTTGTGTTAAAGCCATCAGAACGCACACCCCTTTTAGCCAATAAACTTGCAGAATTGTTATCTGACGCAGGACTCCCAGATGGTGTATTTAACATTGTTCATGGGGCTCATGATGTTGTGAATACGTTAATAGAAAATCCAGATGTAAAGGCTATCTCATTTGTTGGCTCTCAGCCTGTTGCAAAGTATGTGTATGAAAGAGCGGCATCACAAGGTAAAAGAGTACAAGCATTATCTGGTGCGAAAAACCATCATATTGTAATGCCGGATACAAACTTAGAATTAGCAGTACAAAATGTTCTGAGTTCCTCTTTTGGAAGTGCAGGTCAACGATGCATGGCATGTAGTGCTGTTGTATTAGTTGGACATCAAGATCGTTTTGTGAATGCTCTTAAACAAAAAGCGGATGAGATGAAAGTAGGTTATGGGATGGATGAAGACGTCCTGCTTACACCTGTTATCCGGCAGTCTCATCTTGAAAAAGTTGTGGGCTTAATTGAACAAGCCGTTACAGAAGGAGCAAAACTTGTCAGAGACGGAAGACCTGAAATGAATGATCATGCAGATGGAACGTTCCTCGGAGCAACTATTTTTGACCATGTAACGCCAGAAATGGTCATAGCGAAAGAAGAGTTGTTTGCCCCAGTATTAAGCATTCTTCATGCAAAAGACTTAGACGAAGCGCTGGAGATTGTGAATAAATCTAAGTTTGGAAACTCGGCAACCATTTACACACAGGATGCAAAGGCGGTTCGTCAATTCCGAGAAGATGCGGAACCTGGAATGTTAGGAGTCAACGTAGGCGTCCCAGCGCCAATGGCATTCTTTCCATTCTCAGGAAATAAGGATTCATTTTATGGGGACTTACATGCAAATGGAAAAGACGGCGTCCAATTTTATACGCGTAAGAAGATGATTACATCTCGATATATGTAAAAAGGTTTTCAACAAAATGGGAAGGAGTTGAGAATATGCAAACGGAACAAAAGAATCATTTACAAGAAAAAGATGAGAAATATATTTGGCACTCAATGAAAAAGTACAATCCATCTACAATGGTTGTGAAATCGGGTAAGGGATCATGGATTACGGATACCGAAGGGAACAACTATTTAGATGGGATGTCGGGCTTATGGTCAGTAAATGTTGGATACGGGAGAACAGAATTAGCGGAGGCCGCCTACGAACAACTTCAAGAATTGCCATATTACCCTTTAACACAAAGCCATTTACCTGCCATTAAATTAGGGCAAAAGTTAAATGAATGGTTAGGCGATGAATATGTTATTTTCTTTTCAAATAGTGGGTCTGAAGCGAATGAAGCAGCATTTAAGATAGCCAGACAATACCATCAGCAAAAAGGGGCACATGGACGATATAAGATAATTTCTCGCTATCGCTCTTATCATGGGAATTCAATGGCAGCTCTTTCGGCAACAGGGCAAGCACAGCGAAAATATAAATACGAGCCGCTTGGACAAGGATTCTTACATGTTACTCCACCTGACAGTTATCGTTATCCGGCCTATCATACAGCAAAATCATTCAGTCAAGCCTGTGCAGAAGAGATTGATCGCACGATGAAGTGGGAACTACCCGACACGATTGCTGCAGTAATCATGGAACCAATCATTACAGGTGGCGGCGTTCTTGTTCCTCATGAAGACTATATGAAGCAAGTGAAAGGCATTTGCGAAGATAACGGAGCCTTACTCATTTGTGACGAAGTCATTTGTGGATTTGGTCGTACAGGAAAAGCTTTTGGTTTTATGAATTATGATGTCAAACCGGACATAATTACCATGGCAAAAGGTTTAACAAGCTCTTATCTGCCTTTGTCTGCAACCGCTGTTCGGCGTGAAATCTATGAAGCATTTAAAGGGACTGAGGATTATGATCATTTCCGCCATGTAAATACTTTTGGAGGAAACCCTGCTGCTTGTGCAGTAGCTCTAAAAAACCTAGAAATCATTGAACGAGAAAATCTGATTGAACAGGCAAGTCTCCTTGGAGCTCGATTATTAAGTGAATTAGCGGATCTAACCAGTCATCCTCATGTAGGGGATATCCGTGGCATGGGACTATTAATCGGCGTGGAGTTAGTAAAAGATAAAGATTCGAAAATTCCACTTGAGATAAGCAAAGTGAATGATGTAATCTATGCCTGCAAATCAAAGGGGCTAATTATTGGGAAAAATGGTGACACCGTAGAGGGATATAACAATGTTCTTACTTTAGCTCCACCATTAAGTATGACTGAGGATGATTTCTCATTCCTTATTAAAACCTTTAAAGAAGCAATACGTTCACTTTAAGCTTCCTTCCCACTTTTCTTAATGAACGAATTCAAAATAATTTCGTTTTCTTCTTCCTCTTAGACACTACATCAGAAGTTCTTCAAAAGTTAAAGCGTTATCTTTAATCTTCCATCCTGAAAAAACATTTTAAATTCCAAAAAGGGGACTTTGTCTATGACTAATAAAGTGAAAATCGGTTTAATTCAAGCATCCAACGATGTTGACGGGAATGAACCAGTTCAACTTCATAAAGAAAAAGCGATTGAAAAACATATCGAATTAGTAAGAGATGCTGCAGCTAAAGGTGCTCAAATTATTTGTCTACAAGAAATATTTTATGGACCTTACTTTTGTACGGAACAAAACCCGAAATGGTACGAAGCAGCAGAAGAAGTGCCGAACGGACCGACGACGATTCGATTCCAGGCACTAGCAAAAGAATTAGGCACAGTTATCGTGTTACCTGTTTATGAACAGGACGGCATCGCCACTTATTACAACACGGCTGCGGTCATTGATGCGGATGGAACCTATCTAGGGAAATACCGCAAACATCATATTCCACAAGTCAATGTTGGAAATGGTGGTAATGGATTCTGGGAGAAATATTACTTTAAGCCAGGAAACTTGGGCTATCCCGTCTTTGATACTCAGTTTGCAAAAGTGGGTGTATACATTTGTTATGATCGTCATTTCCCAGAAGGTGCAAGACTTCTAGGTTTAAATGGAGCCGAAATCGTTTTCAATCCTTCAGCGACTGTCGCTGGACTATCGGAATATTTATGGAAACTCGAACAGCCGGCTCATGCCGTTGCCAATGGTTATTATGTAGGCGCAATTAATCGTGTAGGAACAGAAGGGCCATGGAACCTCGGAGAGTTTTATGGACAGTCCTATTTAGTGGATCCTAAAGGAAGCATGGTTTCAATCGGAAGTCGAGATCAAGATGAGGTTGTAATCGGTGAAATGGACAAGGAATTGATTCGAGAAGTACGAAACACTTGGCAATTTTTTAGAGATCGTCGTCCAGAAACCTATGGAGCAATGTCTAGCATCAATAAGTAATTCAAAGCATTATTGCTATCTATCTCTGTATCACTAGGATGATAGGTTGATAGCTTTACTCTTTCAATGGGAGGTATGAAGATGATCGATAATCATAAAACCTTTGTTTCATTGGCAATATTAAATCGAAATTTCGATGAAGTGAAAGCAGGTCTTTCAGCGGCAGAGGCAATGGATGAATCCAATCGTTGTCTATATTGTTACGATGCACCTTGCATTCAAGCTTGTCCAACAGGGATTAATATTCCTTCTTTCATTAAAAAAATTGCTTCTGGAAATTTAAAAGGCTCAGCTACAACCATTATGGAAGAAAATCCGGTTGGGGCTAGTTGTGCGCGAGTGTGTCCGACCGAAGAACTTTGTGAAGGAGCATGTGTGTTAAATCATTCGACAAAGCCGATTATGATCGGAGATTTACAACGCTATGCGACAGATTGGGCAATTAAAAATGAACAAATTTTATTTAAAGCTGGTGAAAAGAATGGAATGAGCGTTGGCATTATCGGAGGGGGTCCAGCTGGCTTATCTGCAGCTAGAGAGCTTGCGCGCTTAGGTTACGACGTCACGATTTATGAAGCTAAAGCAAAAGCGGGCGGACTTAATACTTATGGAATCGTCTCTTTCCGCTTACCCCAAAAAGTAGCGCAATGGGAAGTTGATCAAGTAGAAAAGCTGGGTGTTCAAATCAAAACGAATATCACTGTGGGGCGAGATATATCAGTGAATGAGATTCTTGAAACATATGACTCTGTAGTTTTAGCAGTTGGAATGTCTAAAGGAGCGATGCTTCAAATTGAAGGGGAAGAGTTAAAGGGAGTTCACGATGCCATTCAGTTTGTTGAAGACTCAAAAACGAAGGAACTAACAGATGCGTTAGTTGGTAAGCGTGTAGTCGTAATCGGTGCAGGTAATACCGCAATTGATGCGGCTACATGTTCTGTAAGGTTAGGGGCAGAAAATGTAAAAATTCTTTATCGTCGTTCTCAAAAAGAAATGACAGCCTATGAATTTGAGTATGAATTTGCAAAGCAAGATAATGTGGAATTCAGATGGCTAACTGCTCCAACGCGTTTAATAGGTGATTCTAATGGTCAACTTAAACAATTGGAATGTATCAAGATGGAATTGGGAGAGCCAGGAATCGATGGTCGCCGTCGACCGATTCCAGTTGAAGGGTCTGAATTTATTATCGAAGTTGATGCAGTTATTAAAGCAATTGGTCAAACAAGATACCTCGATTTAATCGACGCTTTTGGCATCGAGCAACACAAGGGATCCGTGAAAATCAATTTAGAAACGTATCAAACATCCAATCCTAAAGTGTATGCGATAGGCGATGTCATTTTTGGTGATGGACAAGGGGAAGCGATGGTGGTTTCGGCTGCTCAACATGGAAAAAAAGCCGCTTACTCTATTCATCAAAGATTAAAAAATACCAAAAGTGAAACCGCGTGAATTAAGGATTTAGTTTGCAACGATCAATTGCTTAGGAGGAATTCAGATGGCAGATTTAAGAGTTAATCTTGCTGGAATCGAGTCACCGAATCCATTTTGGCTAGCCTCGGCACCACCAACGAACTCGGGTTACCAAGTTCAGCGTGCATTTGAAGCGGGCTGGGGTGGAGCAGTTTGGAAAACACTTGGGGAACCTATCATTAATACTTCTTCAAGGTTTGCTGCCGTTAACTTTGGAGGAAAAAGAGTTGCTGGTTTTAACAATATTGAATTAATTACAGATCGTCCAATTGAAGTTAATTTGAAAGAAATCTATGAAACAAAGAAAAGGTTTCCCAATCACGCAATTGTTGCCTCCTTAATGGTTGAACCAAGTAGGGAAAAATGGCATGAGATTGTCAAACGAGTAGAAGACGTTGGTGTTGACGGGCTAGAGTTGAATTTTGGTTGTCCTCATGGAATGGCGGAGCGCGGTATGGGTGCCGCTTCTGGACAACAGCCAGACCTGGTAGAATCACAAACCATGTGGGTGAAAGAGGTTGCCAAAACACCCGTCATTGTGAAACTTACTCCTAATATTACGGATATAACCATGACGGCTAAAGCCGCTGCAAGAGGTGGAGCAGACGCAATCAGTATGATTAATACGATAAATAGCCTCGCTGGTGTTGATTTAGATACATGGAATACAATCCCTCATGTTGCAGGTAAAGGGGCTCATGGTGGCTATTGCGGACCCGCTGTGAAACCAATTGCGCTAAATATGGTCGCTGAATGCGCGAGAAATGCGAGTATTAATGTTCCGATATCAGGTATTGGTGGCATTTCAAATTGGCGAGACGCGGTTGAGTATATGTTGATGGGTTCTACAAATGTTCAGGTTTGTACAGCTGCCATGCACCATGGATTTAGTATTGTTGAAGACATGATTGATGGACTCAATAATTACTTGGATGAGAAAAAAATACTTTCAGTAACTGAACTTATTGGGAAATCCGTAGAGAAATATTCCGATTGGGGAAATCTCGACTTGAATTACCGTGTAGTAGCAAAAATCAATACGGATGTATGTATCAATTGCAATAAATGCCACATTGCCTGTGAAGATACCGCACATCAATGCATCGATATGCTAACAGATCTGAAAGGAAATCGGTACCTTAAAGTTCGTGAAGTGGATTGTGTTGGATGTAATCTATGTGCCATTGTATGCCCTGAAGAAGGAGCAATCAGCATGATTGAGCTTCCTCGTGAAAAAATTACGATGTCTTGGAATGAGCGTCAACATGCATTAGCTAATTTAAAAAGTTAAATGTTCGTTTTCTAAAATGAAAAGGAGTTTTTTCATGAAAAAAATCATAAAAAATGGAACGATTATCACTGCTACCGAAACATTCAATGCAGATGTTCTAATTGATGATGGAAAGGTCACAGCGATTGGTTTGGATTTGCCTTCTGATGGAGTGGAAGTGATTGATGCAAAAGGTTGTTATCTATTCCCAGGTGGGATTGATCCTCATACGCATCTAGAAATGCCTTTTGGTGGAACGGTAAGCAGAGATGATTTCGAGTCAGGTACCATTGCAGCTGCTTTCGGCGGAACAACAACCATCATTGACTTTTGTTTAACAAACAAAGGAAAGCCGCTCAGGGATGCCATCCAAACATGGCATGCTAAATCCAAAGATAAGGCAGTTATAGACTATGGATTTCATTTAATGATTGGAGAAATCAATGACAGCGTTCTAGATGAAATCCCTCAAGTCATCGAGGAAGAAGGAATTACTTCCTTTAAAGTATTTATGGCTTACAAAAATGTCTTACAGGCTGACGATGAGACGTTGTTTCGGACGCTTAAGATGGCGAAAAAACATGGAGCGCTCGTCATGGTACATGCTGAAAATGGAGACGTCATTGATTTTTTAACAAAAGAAGCGCTCACTGCAGGAAATACAGATCCAATTTATCACGCTCTAACAAGACCGTCAGAAGTTGAAGGCGAAGCAACCGGAAGGGCTTGTTTATTAGCAGGACTAGCTGAATCGCAGTTGTATGTCGTGCATGTTACTTGTGAAGAAGCAGTTGAGAAAATTGCGGAAGCTAGAAACAAAGGGTTTACTGTCTATGGGGAAACGTGTCCTCAGTACCTGGTCCTAGATCAGTCCGCTCTGGAAAAACCTGATTTTGAAGGAGCAAAATACGTTTGGTCACCGCCATTACGAGAAAAGAAACATCAACAAGCATTATGGAACGCGTTAAAAAGTGGACAACTACAAACTCTAGGCTCCGATCAATGTTCGTTTGATTTCAATGGACAAAAGGATTTGGGGAAAGGTGATTTCACCAAAATTCCTAATGGAGGACCATTCATCGAAGACCGATTTAGTGTGCTTTTTTCAGAAGGTGTAAAAAAAGGAAGAATTAATCTTAATGAATTTGTCGATATCGTCTCCACTCGCTCGGCCAAGATATTCGGATTATTCCCGCAAAAAGGAACAATTGCAGTTGGAAGTGATGCAGATATCGTTATTTTTGACCCGGAGATAGAACGTACCATTTCTGTTGATACCCATCATATGGCCGTTGACTATAATGCTTTTGAAGGTTTAAGAGTGTCAGGTGAGCCTGTTTCAGTACTTTCCCGTGGTGAATTTGTCATTCGAGACAAGGAATTCGTCGGTGAATGTGGAAAAGGACACTATTTAAAACGCGGCAAACATTTAGCAAATGTCGAATACTCAAAATAAGTTCGTTCCTGTAGAAAATTTCTTCGCTAATAAAAAAACACATGAACAAAGTTTAGTTAAATAGTTAAAAAAGGGAGAAGAAGAGATGAAGCGAACTTATTTGAAATCCCCTGATTTACTTCCTATTGCTAACAAAGATAGAAAAGTTGGTATCTTTGGATTCGCCAACATGTGGATTGGGATGGCTGTGGTTTTAGCGGCGTTTGCTATTGGTGGAGCAGGAGTTCAACACCTATCCTTAGGGTGGATTATTCTAGCAACATTGATTGGGACACTAGCGATTGGTTTTTTTATTACGTTGACTGGAGATATTGGGATCGAACACGGATTGTCCTTTCCGGTTTACATGAGAGCTCCATTCGGTACGATTGGGACACACATCCCATCTATTGTCAGAGGTGTAACGGCATCATTTTGGTTCGGTATTAATACGTATTTTGGCTCTGCTGCATTAAATGGTATTTTATTTACACTATTTGGATTTGATAATTGGTTCTTATGTTACGTAATATTTGCAACGTTACAGCTTATCAATACTTCACTAGGAATTAAAGCAGTAGAACGGTTTGCTGATTTAGCAGCTCCTATAATTATTTTAATTTCAATGTGGATCTATGTATCGCTATCAGATACTGCAGTTGAACAAGGAAGAAATGTTTGGTCTTGGGTAGAGAGCCCAGTTACGGGTGCTGCATTTTTTACTGCATTTATGGTAGTCATTTTTAGTAATATGGGATTTTGGGCAACTTTAGCGGCCGATATTCCTTCAATTTCTCGATTTGTTAAGGCACCACAACATGAAAAAAATTGGTTTAAACGAAATAAAAGCCCTCTTATTGGGAATATGATTGCATTACCAATAACAGAAACGTTCATGGTTGTTATTGGTGCAGTCTCTTATATCGCTGTAAAGAACTACGATCCGATTGTTGCTCTTCAAGAAGCAGCAAGCGGAATAGTACTGGCTATCTTACTTATCATGATTGTCTTCGCTCAATGGTCAACAAACGTTGCGGCGAATTTAGTACCAGCAGCAACGATTTTCTCAAACGTTGGAGGTCCAAAGGTGCCATTTTATGTCGGTGTTCTCATGGCAGGGATTATTGGATCTGTCGTTCAACCTTGGAACTTGTTTAATGTATTAATTCCTTTCCTTTTAACGATTGGTGGTATTTTATCAGCGATTGTAGGAATTTTATATTCTGATTACTATCTTCTTAGAAAACGAAGAGTTAATGTTCCTGACCTGTACGAGAGCAATGGACAATATCGATATATGAACGGTGTAAATATGGCTGGAATGCTATCTTGGGTTGTTGGTGGTTTAGCAGCATATTGGTTATCCAACTATTCATTTCTTGTTGGCTTTGTCGTCGGTGCGGCTTGTTACTATGTATTGGCTAAGTATTGGTGGTTTAAGAAATATCCTCAAAGTGAAATACAGAATCCAAGTGATGAACTATTCCTTGGAATGACAGTAGGGAGAGATTGGATCATTTCTGAATTTGATAATGAAACAATCAGTCCATCTGTTACTAAAAAGGCTTGACCGAGGAGGATTAATGGCATGAGTTCGTTTAAAGAATTTGCATTAGAGAAAGAAAAAGTCGATTCTTATCAGGATAGAGGATATAAGATTAGTCATGTAACAGAATCACTTGACGGGGCACACGTTGAATTTGTACATCAAGAAAATGGCGAAGATAAACAGACCTTACTATTAGAGACAGCAGATGGGAGAAAATATCTTTCTTCTATCGTTTTTGAACAACAGCAGGAATATGAAGGACTCAAGCTAGATGATCAAGAACTGTAATAAGCTAAACTAAAATCTTGCTAACGATATTAACAGAAAAGCCATTCTAATAACTAAAATGGTTTCAGACTGTAGCCAACCTCTCATAAAACTTGAGGTTTGCTTGCAGTCTTTTTTTATGGAATAACTATCATTTTAATTAATACCCCTGGATGGATGAATCATTAATAATTTTCGAATGGAAGAATAGAGATTTTTAAATAATGTTATAGAAGAATAAGAAGTCTAGAATAACGTTAATTTTTCAATCACCACATATCTAATGTGAATTAAATGACCGACTCCTGTGGGAAAGCGAAGACGTCGAAATCCACTCAGGCTAAAAGCCTGAGTTAGTTCGGCGCGAGCCCACGGAAAGCGGTCATTTAATTCACTTGATATGGAAATGGTTGCAGAGACTAGCTGGTGGTGGCCAGCGGCTCCAGATGATCACGTTCTTGTTTCGAATTTTTACATATCAT
>Ga0209013_10005641_pt1 | contig 10730 bp, 8 predicted proteins | sample Cruoilmetagenom2_FD_187291 | JGI IMG/M metagenome (GOLD analysis project Ga0209013, IMG submission 187291) | Oil polluted marine microbial communities from Coal Oil Point, Santa Barbara, California, USA - Sample 2 (SPAdes) (version 2) | ecosystem: Environmental > Aquatic > Marine > Oil seeps ...
TCCCAAATCCAAAATCCCAAATCCCGAATCCCCAATCCCGAATCCGCAATCCCAAATCGAAAGCCCCGCAACCTCTCATTGCTTGTATCCGATTGCCCGCAGCAGATCTTTGCGGGCCTTAATATCTTCTTCGCTTTCAATACCTTTGGATGAAAATCCGTCAATAACACCGAGGATGCCCCGTCCCAGATCCGTTTCAGCAATGATAACCTCCACCGGATTGGCGGTGGCGCAAAAAATGCGGCATACCTCAGGTACATTTTTGATCGCGTTTAAAACATTCACCGGATACATGTCTTTCATGAAAATAATAAAACTGTGGCCGGCAGAAAGGGCCAAGGCATTATTTTTGGCCAGCCCGCGCATTTCATCGTCTGTGCCGGTGTGCCTTACCAGGCATACATCCGAGGCTTCACAGAAAGCCAACCCGAATTTAGCCATGGGTACCGTTGACACCATGGCTTCATAGATATCTTCTACGGTTTTAATAAAGTGAGACTGACCCAGTATCATATTCATATTATCCGGATTTTCGATGGCGACGGTTTTAATTTCCATGGGAACCCTCCTTTCGAAAAAAATGGCTTATATTAAAAAAAGACTTGATTTGTTGTTTTTAGCCTGCTAAATGGCAAAACTTATAGTGCCCATACTATCTGAGCCTGGATTGAAAAGCGGCAATGCACGGATGGGCATTTTGCGTAAGCCTGAGCCGTACCTAGCTTGTTGTGCGAGTAAATGTAGCCTCCCACTGCTGCGGCTCAGGCTTTTTTATGCCCTTCTATCGTTAGCCCCGCATGTAATTTACAAAACACGTATTGAGCCAGTCGTATTTTCGTTTCCAAATTTATTAATGTATTTGTGGGACACAATACTACCCACCAATGGAATGCATTTGGCCGCCTACCCGTGACGGATCTTGTACGGCAAGATTGTGGTCGGATGGCTTATGGCGCACGGCTTTAAAAAATATCTCGGCCAGTTCATTGTCTGAGCATCCGCTTCGCAGAGGTCCTTTAACATCCTCATGCCGGTCGGACAAAAGGCATGGCCTGAGCTGGCCGCGTGCAGTTAACCTGAGGCGGTTGCATCTGTCACAGAAATGATGACTCAATGCATGGATGAATCCGATTTCTCCCAAAGCACCTTCAAACCGATAGCGCTGGGCCGGGCCGTCATTGGCCGAGTTACGAACCGGTATAAGGCTGCCGAGAACGCTGATGCGTTTCTTAATTTCAGGAGCGAGCAGAAGCGGGCCGTTGCCCATTTGTGATTCGCCAATGGGCATGTATTCAATGAAACGGATATGAAACGGATAATCAAACGATAACTGCGCCATATCGTTTAACTCATCGTCATTTACGCCATTCAGGGCCACAATGTTTAATTTAATGGGATGAAATCCCATTTCCCGGGCCCCTTCGATGCCCTGCCAAACCCGATCGAAAAAATCCATTCCGGTAATTTTCTCAAATTTTTCGCGTTTGAGCGTATCCAGACTGATATTTAGTCGCTTAATACCGGCAGATTTAATTTTTTTCAGGTTATCTTTTAAGGCGACCGCGTTGGTGGTAAGAGATAGATCGGAAACCCCTGCCATACGGCTCAATTCAGTCAGGAAACCGTAGACGCCCTTTCTGACCAGAGGCTCTCCGCCGGTTACCCGGATTTTGGATATCCCCAGTTTTACCCCGACCCGCACCAATCTCAGAATTTCTTCATAGGTTAATATTTCATCGTGCGCGAGCCTTGCAATCTGATCCCGGGGGACACAATAGATGCATTTCAGGTTACATCTGTCGGTAATGGAAATACGCAGATAGTTCAAATAGCGGTTGTAAGGATCGATTAATTTTAAGTCAGCCAATTTCTATGTCCAGATAATGCATTTTGGATTTTAGATTGCGGATTTCGGATATAAAAAAACTAAAACCTTACATTCCAAGCACGAAGCCTTTAACCCGTAGCACACAACTCGAAACACGTAACGCAATCAGGTCCCATCAGTTTTTAATGTTAAATTTCTCACAATACTCGGGAATTTCAATCATCGGCGGTCTTTCGAGCCCGATAATTTTTGATACAGCCGGCTGATACTGGCTGTCGACCAGGTTGTACTGGATGATTTCATCATAAAGATTGTTTTTTAAATCGATTAAACCCGACCTTTTTTGACGATTGATAAACGTTTTTAAAATGGCAAAGGACATTCTGCCCAGGGCCTTGGTGTCCTGGTTGCGGTGAATTCGACGGTCAAGATCCACCTGGGCAATAACATCCAGACCCCACTTTTCGTAAATATCCAGAATCATGCTGGTTTCCACACCGTATCCGATGGGAAAGGGTAATTTTTCAAGTACTTCCCGATAACCGGCGTATTCGCCCGATAGGGGCTGGAGGATCTGGGTGAGTTCCGGGAAAAAAAGCGAGAACAGCGGCCTGATAACCAGTTCCGTAACACGTCCGCCGCCGGTGGGCCTGATCTTGTTTTTGCCGATGGATATCGGTCGGTCATAGAATGCTTTGGCATATTTAATTTGGTCGTATAAGAGAAGCGGGCCGATCAACCCATAGGCAAAGCGGTGGTGAATGTTTTTAATATCGGCATCGATATAAACAATGATGTCTCCTTTGGTAATGTAAAGGGCTTTCCACAGGTTTTCACCCTTGCCTTTAAATTTTTCAAGATGGGGTAGAATCTGGTTGGCGTCATAAACATCGGCCCCAAAGGATTTTGCAATTTCGACCGTATTATCGGTTGAGCCCGAGTCAATGACCACAATCTCATCCACCAGCGGGTAGCGCGTCATGAGCTCGGATTTCATGATGATGATTTCTTTGGCGATGGTTTTTTCTTCATTCAGGGTCGGCAAACAGAGAGATATTTGGAGGTTCTTTTTTTGCTTTTCCTCAACCAGGTGAAAAAGATCCTTGAAGTCCGAATAATGAAAGGTATTTTTTTCCAGCCAGTTATTGCTCATCGCAAACCCCGCCGTCAATTGCCTTTATAACGCCGATCAGCTGGGCAATTCCCTTAAACATGGGTTCAATTTCCATCGTGGCTTTGTTGGTGTAGTGATATTCCCCATAGGTGATACCCAGGGTCACCGATGGTATATTGCGGGAAAGAAAGATGGAAAGGGCCGATTCCGTCGATTTGCTGGTCGGTTTAATTCCCAGTGATTTCAAGATTGCGGCCGTGCTTTTTACCAGAGGATGGTTAAATTTCAGCCTGGCAGCCTTGAGATTGCTGATGGTTTTAATATTCAGATCCACTTCGTTTTCGTGACCGATTCCGTCGACGATTTCCTTGATGTCATTGTAAGTGGATTTTACCATTTTGTAGGAATCACTGCGAATTTCAAATCCCAGGGTGGCATCATAGGCAATTTTTCCGTGGTTGGCACCGCCTGAGATTTTTCCGACCACCACCCGGGACCGCGGTCTCTGAGGCAGACTCAGCCTCATGATGCCGTTGATGACCTCATTTAAGATCAGGATGGCATTGGGTGTGTAGGTATGCATGGCGCCTTTTTCTTCGGAAATACTGCATGAGATTTCTCCCCGGATCATGCCGTCCGAGAAATAGTTCAGACGTCCAAGATCAACACCTTCTATGCATATGCTTCCCCTGATCGGTGTCGTCCAGGTTTTCAGCAGGTGCCGAACCCCCCGTAAATTGCCTTTGCCGATGGACTGGATGGTACCGGCCAGAACGATATCGGATTCAAAAGTCATCCCCAGCTTTTTAAAAATAATAGGCAGCGAAAGCAGGACACCGACGCCCAGAGAATTGTCCAGAATTCCCGGCCCGGTAATGGTATTTTCTTTGATGGTATAATTGAGAACGATGTCTTTATCAAAAAACGTATCCAGATGGGCCACAACAAAGATCGGCGGCTTATCAGGGGAGGTTCCCCGAATGATGCCGATGGGATTGCGATAACCGTCGGTGGTCACTTCATCGACTCCAAACTCAGCCATTCGTTCCATAAAGACGATTCCGCGTCTCTTTTCTTTGAAGGTGGGCGCCGGGGTCTGTCCGATTAAAACAATGTTGGTGATGATAATGTCTTTAAGGGCTTTTATTTCGTCGACCAGGGTCGGCAGATTTTCGAGGAATTTATCCATAATGGTTCCTTGCGTTCTTATCTGCAGCTTGATTCTTGCGAAAACGACTTAATTTATAGACAGAATATGCACAAAGGTCAATAATTCTTTAATTTTATGAGTTTTATTGATACGGTTTGAAAACCGGGAGAGAAAATATTTCATGCAACCGATTGGATCTGAAACAGTTTGCAACACTTCTGACATCCGCTATGTGCTGGCCATAGATCTGGGCAGCGGTGGTCACAAGGTGGCGATCATCTCTGACAGCGGTCAGGTAATCGCCAGCGCGGATGAAAAGATAGCCACCTATCTATTGCCTGGGGGGGGAGCCGAGCAAGATCCGGAAGAATGGTGGATCGGTGCCAAAAATGCGGCCAGGAAAGTTATCCGCCAATCCAACATCCCGGCTAGGAACATTGTTGCCGTGGCCTGTGATTCCCAGTGGTCGGTGGTTGTCCCTGTCGATGAGCATGGCGAACCCCTTATGCGGGCGGTTCATTGGCTTGATCATCGCGGTGGCCCCTATAATCGCAAAATTGCTGCAGGATTTCCGAGTATTCAGGGCTACGGGTTGATGAAGTTGCTCAAATGGATAAAATTGACGGGGTTTGCACCGACTCATTCGGGCGCGGATTCCCTGGGCCATGTGCTTTTTATAAAAAATGAGCGGCCGAACATTTATGCCAAAACTTACAAATTTTTGGAGCCAATGGACTATCTGATTTCCCGGCTGACGGGGAAAATAGTCGCCACCCAAAAAACCATGGCACCGTTTATGATAGTGGATAATCGCCAATGGGGCTCATGTGAATACAGTGACGCTTTATTGAATCTTGCCGGGGTGGATAAGGAAAAATTTCCACTGCTTCTGCCCAATGACGGAATTGTCGGATCCTTGCAGCCTTCGGTGGCTGAAGAATTGGGACTGCATCCATCAACCCTGGTCCTCGCCGGCATTAGCGATTCCAATGCCTCTCTCATCGGCTCGGGAGCCGTGCAGGATTATGAATCCATTATATATATCGGCACCTCTCAGTATCTGACCTGTCACCTTCCCTTTAAAAAGACCGACATCGCCAGTTTCATGGCCTCCATTCCCAGCCCGTTTAAATCCAGATACTACCTGTTTGGCGAACAACTGACCGGTGGACAATGCATGGAATTCTACCTGAACAACCTCATCTACTTCGAAGATGAATTGGAAACCGGACCCAGGCCACAAGATTCCTATGAACGCGTTGATACCATCGTCTCCCAAACACCGGCCGGCAGCGGCGGGGTAATATTTCTACCCTGGCTAAACGGCTCGGGCGTTCCCCGAGAAAATACGAATGCCCGGGGCGGATTTTTTAACCTCTCATTGAAAAACACGCGCAACCACCTGACACGGGCTGTTTTGGAGGGTCTGGCGTTTAACAATCGATGGACAAAAGAGGCGGCCGAAAAATTCATCGGTCGCCCCATTGAACGCTTACGATTTTCAGGGGGCGGGGCGCTTTCCGGGGTGTTTTCCCAGATTCATGCGGACGTTTTAAAGGTGCCGATCCATCAGGTGGATGATCCGATCAACACCACCGTGCGGGGAGCCGCCCTGCTGGCCCTGGTTGTTCTGGGATATCGCTCGCTCGAAGAATTGCCGGATCTTGTCGGCATCAAGAATGTCTTTGAGCCTGATGACTCGAATCGGCAAATTTATGACCACATGTACACCCAATATCGCGAGCTGTTTAAAAAAAACAAGAAAGTGTTTGCGGCTTTGAATGGTTAGTGTCGTGTCCCTGAAGTAATTGTCAAAAACCCGGGCGGTCAGGTCATTTCCTGCGCAGAAAACAACCTGACCTCCCTTGGGCGGATCTAATAATACATTTATGAGCTTATCCGGTAAGTCCAAGTTACTAAAAAAGACACCTGTGGGAGCGGCTTCCAGCCGCGAAATTAAATGATCGCGGCTGGAAGGCGCTCCCACAACCAATACAACTTGTTCTTTCCAGATAGCCGGAAAAAATAATTGCTATTTCTACCAGGAAGGAGAAACAAATGTCCGACTCAACAGTTGAAAATCAAAACGCTGATCCTTTCAAACCCTATAAAGGACGTATAGAAAGTTATGTCCATCTGCCTGCCAGCGGGCGTGATAAGGATGAAATTTTTGCCGAACTTGCAGCCATGGCTGAAGAGGAAAATAAGAACTGGAACACCGGCCGGGTATCAGGGACCTTTTATCATGCCGGCGAAAAACACCGTGCCTTTCTCAACAAAATTTTTACCCTGTTTTCCCACATGAATACCATTCAGTTCGATCTGTGCCCGAGTATGTTCAAAATGGAAAGTGAAATTATTTCCATGACAGCCAAAATGCTTCATTGCGATGCGGTCAAGGAGCATCATCCGGGTGATGAAGTCTGCGGCACCGTCACCTCGGGCGGAACCGAAAGTATTATTATGGCCATGAAGGTATACCGGGACCAGGCCCGCGCCGAAGCCGGCATTAAAGCCCCTGAAGTCATTATGCCGCGTACCGCCCATCCGGCCTTCAACAAAGCCGGCGAGTATTTTGGAATCAAGATGGTATCGATACCGGTAGACCTGCCGGATTTTCGGGTTGATCCGGCGGCTGTGGAAGAGCGGATCAATGAGAATACCGTTGCCATAGTGGGCAGTGCCGGCAATTATCCTTACGGCCTCATCGACCCGCTGGGCAAGCTTTCCGACATCGCGCAAAAGCACGGCCTTGGCTTGCATGTAGACGGCTGCCTGGGTGGATTTATCCTACCCTGGATTGAAAGGCTGGGCTATGACATACCGCCCTTCGATTTTCGCCTGCCGGGCGTAACCTCCATGTCCGCTGATACGCACAAATACGGCTATGCGCTGAAGGGAACCTCGGTCGTTCTGTATCGCAACAACAGCCTGAGACGCTATCAATACTTTAACGTTCCGGATTGGCCGGGCGGGATGTACGGCTCGCCCACGGCGGCCGGAAGCCGGTCGGGGGGATTGACCGCCGCCACCTGGGCCGCCATGATGTATCTCGGAAAGGAAGGATACACCCGGGCGGCCGCGGCCATCATGAAGGTGGCCGACCGGATAAAAAAGGGGGTTGAAGAGACGCCGGAATTAACGCTTATCGGCAATCCCATCTTTGTCATCAGTTTCCGTTCGGATGATGTGGATGTATTCCATGTCAATGATTTTATGAAGGCCAAAGGCTGGAGATTCAATGTACTGCAATTGCCGCCGGCATTGCACTTTTGCGTGACCATGCCCCAGACCCAGATAGCCGATTCTGCTGAACGGTTTATCGACGATTTGCGGGCCGGTGTTGCCTATGCCAAATCAAAGGCCGGGACCATCTCCCAAACGACTGCTTTGTACGGCCTGGCGGGATCGCTGGAAGGCAACCAGCAGGTCACCGAGCTCGTGTTCGGTCTTTTTGATCATCTGTATGAGGTCTGAGGCTTAGTATCGTTGTCCGCCGGCGGATTTTGGCTAATATGGCCAGATCTTTTTGTGTAAAAATCAAGTTACCCCAAGAAATGCCTAAAATGCCTAAATTGCACTAAAGTGCCTAAGAAAAGAAATGCCTAAAGTGCCTAAATTGCCTAAAGTAAATGTATTCTATCTATTTTATGAAAATAGAAACTCACGCTAAGTTGTCATTTCATTGTTCTGATTTCCGGCCTCCCATACTGCCAGTGTCAACGACTTATACAAAAGACGGAGCGAAGCGACACCATAATTTTAGGCACTTTAGTGCAATTTAGGCATTTTAGGAATTTTAGGCATTTTTTCTGACAACTTGATTTTTACACAAAAAAATCTTGCCACGGAATGTAAAAAAAATAGCAATTAAGATACTAAAACCATGAACATCATCTTTTACTGCCAATACGTTTGGGGGATGGGCCATCTGATTCGCAGCCTGGAATTTGCGCGGGCCCTTTCAGGCCATAACGTGACGCTGATTGCCGGTGGGCAGAAAGTCGAGGTGGATTTGCCGGATCATGTTCAGCTTGTCCGGCTGCCGGTACTGTACATGGATGAAAAATTTACCCGACTGATTCCCGGCGACCCCGGACGAAGTTTAGAGCAGATTCAGCAGGAGCGCAAAAACACGCTTTACTCGCAGCTTGAAAAGAAACAGCCGGATCTTTTCATTGTCGAACTTTATCCGTTTGGCCGCTCCATATTCGGTTATGAACTCGAGCCCCTGCTGGCGGATATGCGTGCCGGTCAATTCGGCAGGGTCAAGACCGTCTGCAGTCTGCGAGATATTTTGGTGGAAAAAAAGGACCCGCCGGCCTACGAAAAGCGTGTTTTGGAAAAATTAAACCGCTACTTTGATGCCTTGCTGGTCCATTCCGATGCCGGCCTGCTGCGGCTGGATGAAACATTTACCCGGGTGGACGGCATCAATATTCCACTGGTGTACACGGGATTTATCACCCAGCACGCAACCCCGGGTGCCGGCAGCCGGATACGCCGGGAGTTGAAGATTTCCTCCGATCAAAAACTTATTGTGGCCAGCGCCGGAGGGGGTCGCTCCGGCTACAAGCTTTTAACATCCGTCATTGATGCCTGTGAATTACTTCGCAAGCGGTTGCCCTTTCGGCTGGAAGTTTTCAGCGGGCCTTTCATGGACAGCGAAGAATATAAAAAACTGTCTGCCCGCTCTACGTCCGGCTTTCGCATTCGACGCTATACCAAACGGTTTCTGGATTACCTGTCGGCTGCCGATTTATCCATAAGCCTGGCCGGCTACAACACCTGCATGAATCTGCTGGTTACAAAAGTCCCTTCCCTGGTATTCCCCTATTGGCGTCAGCAGGAGCAACCCATGCGTGCTGGTAAAATTAAAAAATATTTACCGATGAAAGTATTAAAGCAGTCGGAAATGCAACCGGCCGGTTTAAGCCGGCACATAGCTCAAATGCTTCAACAAAACAGGGTCGCTGACGTGGTGCCGATAGACCTTGACGGGGCGGCCAATGCCGCCCGGTTCCTTACGCGCATAGGGCATAGCGCATAGAAGCATAGAGTAAGGAGCATAGGGCAGGGCGCAGAGCGTTGAAAGGGAGGTAAATTATCTGATCATCACGCTATGCCCAATGCACCATGCGCCATGCCCTCTGCGCTATGCCCTATGCGTTTTTTTTACCTGCTTCCGGCAGCCGGCGCAGATCATCCCCTTGACATCGCCGCGGGCAAATCGGCGCCGGTAATCGGAATAGTGCTTGCCGTACCAGATATCTGACAGACGCTCCCTGGTAAGATCCCCCATTACGCTGCGCTGTTCCCAGTCGGCACAGCATTGCACCATCCGGCCGTCATAGAGAATGTAAACTTGCTCCATCAAGCGACGGCACCATGAAAACGCCTTCAGTTTTTGCGCGCCAACCGCCGTGTCACGAATGTTGTGCTGATCTGCCCGGTTTTCAACGGGCTCGACGTACAGTTTAATATTCCGATCCTGCCAGTATTGCCGTATGCGGCCAATCTCGCCGTGGGTCTGGACCGAGTCGACCATGACGATTTCAAGCTTCGGCCGTTTATAGCCGCCTTGCTTTTTAAGCGCCAGCAAGCGGTCGATGTTTTTCAGCGTCTTTTCAAGGGGTAATCCCATGATTTGGCGGTAAGTGTCGGCATTAAGACTTTGAACGGATATTTTGAGTTTGTTGAGTCCTGAGTCGAGCAACCCCCTGGCCATGCGCTCTGTCAGAAGACCACCGTGACTGGTGACTTTAACGTATTGCGGCTTTTTTATCCGGGCGGTGACGTAGGCGATACGCTCCGGGAGTTGACGATCCAACATGGGTTCGTTCATCAAATAAACCGAATAGCGCCTGATCCCCATTTCGATACTCTGATCCACAATTGAGCGATACAGGTCCCAATCCATTCGTCGACCTTTGGGAATATTTCGGCGGGTTTTTCCGTTTGGACAAAATATGCAGCCGGCATTGCATCCGGTGATGGTCTGAATCTGAATATGATCGGGTGCCGAGGAAACCGGATCTGGATCATGTCGCTTTTGCGGATTGTTTTTCATCGTATTTCAAACATATTTCAAAAAGAATGAAATGTGTCAAGCTATGCCTACTCTCTTTCAAGACAAAATCAAAGTAAAAGTTAAATCAGGTGAATGAGAAGGTTTACAAAACATCAAAATCCCAAATTCCAAGCACCAAATCTCAGGGTTTCAGGTGTCAGCGCCGCCTCTGGCCTGAAAAGCGGCCAGTCTAATCGAACAGGAAACATAATAGTTCACCGCAGAGTTCGCAGAGAACGCCGAGAAAGAAAATTGTTATTCGATCAAACTGACCGTTAATGTAGGGCGGGCCACCGTGCCCGCCGATATTGGTCGGCACGGTGGCCGACCCTACGTTAGCGCTGAAACCTCCATCCGTCCTGACACCTGACACCTAAATACTTGGTCATTGGAATTTGCCCTTCGACTTGGCTCAGGGTGGTGAGTCTTTCGACTTTGCTCAGGACCGTGAGCCTGTCGAACGGCTTGTCGAACCGTTTGAAATTTGGTTTTTGGTGCTTGACACAAAATCTGCAGTTGCCTAAACTCAGAACAAACATCGGGCTTCACCCCAATTAGAATAATGGGT
>Ga0209013_10005643_pt1 | contig 10726 bp, 8 predicted proteins | sample Cruoilmetagenom2_FD_187291 | JGI IMG/M metagenome (GOLD analysis project Ga0209013, IMG submission 187291) | Oil polluted marine microbial communities from Coal Oil Point, Santa Barbara, California, USA - Sample 2 (SPAdes) (version 2) | ecosystem: Environmental > Aquatic > Marine > Oil seeps ...
AGCCGGGATGTTCAGTAGAGGTGCTCATCCCAGATTTTAAAGGCAGTCTGGAAGCATTAAAGATCGTCATGGACGCCGAGCCGGATATTCTCAACCACAACCTGGAAACCATCCCTGGACTTTTTAAAACGATCCAACCTCAGAGCTCCTATCAGGCATCCCGCTCTACACTGATAAATGCCAAGAAACTCAATCCCGACGCTCTCACAAAATCAGGATTAATGGTCGGGCTGGGTGAATCCCTGGATGAGATTAAAGAAACTATGCAGGACATCCAAAGCTGGGATGTTGATATTTTAACTATCGGGCAGTACCTGCAACCTTCCAAGAATCATTTACCCGTGGAGCGATTTTATCCCCCTGAAGAATTTGAAGAATTAAAGAAATTTGGATTGGAAATCGGTTTCAAATGGGTCGAAAGCGCACCCCTGGTACGCTCATCCTATCATGCCGCGGAACAAGTCCGGGCTCTCAGATCCCCCTAATTATCTAGATAATTATCAGCAGGATTATTTATGGAAGAATCCCTATCCTTTCTACCTTTATTAATTGTCATTTTTCTGGCTTTTTTAGTGCCCATCGCCCTCTCCCGTTTCAGAAAATTACGTTTACCGATTGTTGTAGGTGAGATCATCGCCGGTATTATCGTAGGCAGAAGCGGTTTTGGCTGGGTTCAACACCATGAAATGATCCTTGATCTGCTGGCCGGGTTAGGATTTGTCTTCCTGATGTTCCTTTCTGGAATGGAAATCGATTTTTCAAACCTGGGTCTTTTCACCAATAAACAGAAGAGTGAAAATCAACCAGCCAGTCCCATCCGTCTAGCGGCAATTTCCTTCCTCTTAACACTGGGACTCTCAACCTTAATCGGATTTGCATTCACCCGGGCAGGGCTGGCTTCCAGCCCCTGGATGATTGCCTTGATCCTCTCGACTACTTCCCTCGGTGTTGTGGTGCCTGTTCTAAAAGAGCAAGGCCTCAGCAGCGGCAGGTACGGCCAAACCCTATTGATCGCTGCCCTGATCGCAGATTTTGTGACCATGCTTTTGATCACGGTAGTCGTAGCAGCTCTCTCTCACGGCTTGACTCTCGATATTCTGTTGATCGGATTGCTGTTTGTAGCATTTTTCCTTGTGTATTATTTCGGCGGTATTTTCTTCAACCGCATTAAAGGAGTCCGGCGAATATTGGAGGAGCTCAGCTCTGCTACCTCTCAAATCAAAGTCCGGGCTGCTTTCACGATGATGTTAATCTTTGTCGCCCTGGCCGAAATGCTCGGAACAGAGATCATTTTGGGCGCGTTCCTCGCCGGAGCGATCATTTCCTTATTAAAGCCACCCGAAGATTCCGAGTTGGTCCATCAACTGGACGCGATTGGATACGGCTTTTTTATCCCTATCTTCTTCATTATGGTAGGAGTCGATTTCAACCTGGCTTCCCTTATTAGTTCACCAAGTGCTCTGCTTCTGGTTCCGTTCCTGTTGATCTCAGCCGCCGCAGTGAAACTGCTCCCGGCCCTTGTCTTTAAAACCAGCTTCAGCTGGAAACAGACCTTGGCAGCAGGCACATTACTTTCAAGCAGGCTGTCACTGATCATCGCTGCATCTGCCATCGGTATGCGCATTGGCGTGATCAGCGAGCCTTTCAACGCAGCTATCATCCTGGTCGCCATCATAACGGTAGTGATCTCTCCTCCACTCTTTGTAAAAATGATCCCGCGGGGCGATTTGGAAGAAGAACCTGCCATCGTGGTTATGGGCGCAGGACCACTCGGTCTCCAGGTTGCCCAACACCTCCAGGGTCACGGTGACCCGGTGGTAATCATCGACGATGATCCTGTCAGGATTGAACGCGCAACCCGCAGCGGACTGGACACCGTTCAGGCGGCAACGGATAGATATGATCCGGCGACAGAAGAGATTCTTAATAAAGCAAATCGGTTGGTTTGCGTTTTCAGCGATATAGAAAAGAACTACAACATCTGCAAGCGAGCCAGAACAACATACGGAATCGATCATGTCGTTGCCCGCTTGACCGCCCCCGGCGAAATTCCACGTTTTGAAAAAATTGGAGCAACACCTCTAAATCCCGCTACCGACCAGGCTATACTTCTAGGCCTGATCATCCGCAACCCGACCATGTATGAGTTATTGACACGGTCAGATGATTCCAGGGATCTGTGTGAGATCGCCATTCGTAACCCGGAGTACCTCAACAAACCCCTTAAAGAGATCGATTTCCCTGGCGATTTACTAGTTGTAGCCGTACGGAAAAAAGGGGAGCTGATAGTACCCCGGGGAGACACGATCCTGCGAAAGGGGGATCATTTGACAGTTCTAGGATCAAATGACTGTGTTGGAAATACCAGGGATCTATTTGGATAGTTTAGAGAATTTCCCAGGGCGGTTTACCAGAATCAGAGCTTGATTTGGGATACAGAGAATCCCTGATCTGTTCTCCGATCAAGGGAAGTTTATCGGCAGCGGCAGCCAGGAGCCCAAAACATCCTGTTAGCATCATATCTCCAAAGGGCGCCGCAAAATAGGTCCGCAATGTGGACTCTCTCATTAGATTTCGCCGCGGCCCGGTAATGACAACATCAAACGCCCCTTCCCCCACATTATAAGGTTCTTGAGCATAGATCAACGCCCCATGGCCATGGTCTGCGAATACCTCCTGGTGTGTTAGCGTTCCGGCCGCAAACTCACTTAACATCCGATCCATTTTAATCCTGTCGACCAATCCTGTATGGTGCTCAAAAACTCCCTCAACTTGATCTTCCTTCAACCGAAAGGCCAGCGTATGGAAGTTGCCCACATTGGCTACCATAATTTGAGGCCTCTCCCCTACAATGGGATCCAGCGTTGCTCCCAGAACCGCAGCGGGTGCGGTATCCATTATTAGCAGGGGGGCATCCAGATCCAGTGCCGAATTTTCTACAGCTTGGAGTCGAGTCATTTTTTGGGGGATCTCACCTCGCTGAAAGGCGAGATTGCTTAATAGCGGCGACCCTGCCTGGACATCAAGACGTTCAGCCAGGTAATCAAATCGAAACTGGCGGTCAGAATAACCTGGCGGGGCAGCGCCATGATCAAATACCGCCACAGCGGCACCATCCAGATCCGTTAATGAGACATCGAATTCTGCCAGAGCCCGGGAGATAGCCCGGAGGTCAAAATCCTTGAGGGTAATCCGCCGAACAGCAGAAGGTAGGGCTTTTTCCTCATCGTCGGAGATGATCTCTATTCCGCTTGCTTGCAAGGCATCAAGATCGTCATCGAAGGTCCTGGCCGCATCGGGTGTGGCATAAAGTTTATATCCGGCTTTTAGATGATCCCGGGCCGCCCAGTGGCTGGGTCCTCCACCCATAGTGAGTCCGTTTAAAACCAGATCTTCCCCTTTTGCTGTTGCTTCCTTGATTCTGCTGAAAATGAGCATAGTGGGAGATGGAACAACCAACTTAAACCCGTTCTCTATAGCCAGGCCGGATTGGTAAAGATAAATATCCTGGGTTCCAGTGCCAATATCTACCGCAAGAAATTTCATTGATATTCCTCTTTATCCATTACCATCAAATTGGTCCAACCAATAGTCCACTTCCCCATCGGAGATCTCTGGAGTGTCTTGTTTATCTGGATTACTGGAATTCCCGGAATTCTCTCGACTTAACTCGGCTGCAAAATCTGCTGACTTCAGAGTCTGGCTGTGTGCGCTTTTTGCTTCGACCAGGATCTCCCGGTCAGACGTAACAATAGTCCAATTTTTAGCGTCTTTTCCCATCCGGGACAGCCGATTGATCATGGCTTTATCCGCTGTTGAATCCTGTCGCACAAAATGGGCTTTCACAGATCCAAAGGATCGGCTGCCTGCCCTGGCTGCTGGTGCCTGATCAAAATAAACCTCTACTCTAGTCTTTTGCTGGCTGGCGAAACCCTGAAGCACCTTGATCAATGCAATCTCATCATCCATATCCTTCAAAGAAAGGCCGGGAATATAGGGGATCAGGTTATGTCCGTCAACAAGGTATGGCATATTGTTTTCCAGGGTCTTTCCTATTCAAAAAATGGTGTCGTAATACCGATAATATGCTATGATGGAGTACAACTTAGACCATTATACCAAAGGCGATTTTCCCCATGAATCAGGCGAAAAAGCTGTTATTTTATATCGTTCTAAATATAGTTGTATCGGCAATCACTATCGTTGGTGTGCTCTACTTATGGGAGAACACCAAACTGAAAAACATGCTCTTTGATTCGAGCGACATTCCTGCCGAGGTTAGCTTAGGTGCCTCCTCTTCTGACGAGGCTGCCGTAACCGAGAACCTGCTGATTGAAATTGGCGAAGTGGGTGGTATTAGCAATTTAGCAACAGAATATGTCCGTCTAGTTCGTCCTGGAAGTGAACCCGGGGATACAATCTCTCTGCAAGATTGGTCGATCAAGGATGAAAATAACCATCAATACAATATCCTGGAACAGTCTGGTGTGGCCAGCCTGGACCTGCATGGCCAGGGAGCTGTTAATATCTACACTAAAGAGGGAGACAGCAACCCGATCGAGTTATACTTGGACCTTTCCGATCCGATCTGGCAGCCCGGAGAGACTGTTACCCTGATCGATCCCGATGGCGAAGTTCATGATACGTACATCATACCCTAGATAAAACAGGTGACCCTCAACATGAAACCTCCCGGATAGTGATTTCCGGGAGGTCTTTTTATATAGCATCGGATCAGGGCATCAGGCCGGCGGGAAGCGGGTTAGCAGCCAGTTCCAGGATCACATCCATACTACAGATACTGTCAACGTGCCAGATCATCTCTCCATCGATGTTTATCGCGGACTGTGACGCCATATCTGTCACAGAAGCTGAAAAGCTGCCTTCAAAGCGCTCCTGGTTGTTCTCCAGTAAGTTAAATGAAACTTGCTGTCCAATCCCAAAACTACTAGAGTCCAGCATCACGGTTCCGCCTTGCCCCGGAATCAGCATCAAGAATGGGAACTGGGATCGGTTCCCGAACATCGCAAATAAAGGCAAATTAGTAAATTCTGAAGCAGATGGCATCCCAGATCCGTCATTACCTGGCCCAAAATAACCCTCTTCTGCTAAAAAGGCGAGGTCTTCCGCATTAACAGTTGTGAGATTAGTGCTAGGAAAGACAATGTCCCCGGTTAACTCACCGCTGAGGCTGCCGCTCAGATTTCCAGTCCAGCCACAATTGGCCAGTTCCACTTCCTCCAGCACATGGCGGCTTTCCCCACCCGTGGGGAGCTCAACCCAGGCTTCCAATTCTATAAACTCCCGGTCGGCAGCATCAAATGGCAGCTGTACCTCATCCAAGGTCCAGTATGAATATTCACTGATCTTTTCCTGGGGAGTAAAAGTTTTCTCCAGCTCTTCACCGTCCACTGCCAGATGGATCACAAAATCATCCGGGTTCTGACTTTCGTCAATTCCGTCTATCTGAACCAGGAAGAGGAGCTTATCGTTTTTTCCATCTCCTGCTACCCCATTCGTGGGGATGGCGTCCTTTTCTTGCAGTTCAACCCGATAGATGGGTTGCATCAGAGTGATAATTTCTCGCCCACGTGTGTTCTCCTCTCCTTGCTGAAGAAGTTCAGGTGGAAGTATCGATTCAATACTGATCCCTTTGGGTTTGTATCGTGCCAGCACCGGGCTATCCTCGTCATTAATTAGACGGTCCTTGACATTCTCATAAGCTTTCTCAGCTCGCAGGCCTTCCCTGATGTAATATTCATAAAATTTAATTGCTGCTGTTGCGCCTCCTCCGGCATTAACCGCTTCGGTCCAACCGTACACGGTTGTATTCTCACCAGCAAGCGCTTTTGCGAGAGTGAGGTCCTTCATAGATTCGCAAGCGCTGAGGAAGATCATTTTTTCATTAAGCGAGCCATTGGAATTCTGGTAGTGATATTCAAAGAAATCCGGGGTTACGAGCTGCCAGTAACGGTTTTGGAATGCATCACAACCTTTATTACCCCACTTAGTGACAGCTTCCTCCAGTTCTTGAGCTGAGGTTTCCTTGTCCTTGATTGTCTCTTCCAAGGTGCCGCATCCTGGAACAGCCATTGTTCCCCAGGCGACTCCGGTTTCTGGGGTGTACCTTTCCAGGGCAGATTGATAATCACTGACATCGACGAAAATTCCAGTCATCAACATACCTGCGCATATTGCATCTTCACAAACTTGAATTCCGTGAGTTGATACATGGATTAGATCATAATCATTCCAGGACTTAAAATCGTCAAGGGAAACCTCATAATTGATATTGAATGTTTTTAAGAATTCATATGCTTCACCTGATTCATCATATTCTTTATCCGGGACGGTATTCTTCTTTACTACGACCTCGCATTTATCACAGCTGTAGTTGCGGTGTGATTTCTCAAGAGTAAACTTGACTACATCGGTCTCATCCCCATCAAAATCCCAGAAGAAAGGGGACAACAAAAGGGCTTTCTTATAAGGTTCTACTCCGTGTTCACTTTCACCTATGGGACCATCATCCCCATTTCCAGACTGATATTTTGGGGAGGAGGGTCCAAGAACCAAATTAATGGATGTGGTTTTGGCAGCTCCAGGCGCTTTACTACCTATGGTAACCGCAGCAGCATTGATTACCCAAAGTGGAGGTCCATTTTTTAACCTAAAACGGATCCCTTCTGGTTCAGAGAGAATTTCCACCACATCCTGCCTGCCTTCCAGGTAATCAACAGCAGATTGAATATCATCCCCCGCTTCCACGAGTTTTACAGCTTCGTCCAGCGTAATAAAACTCTCTTCCAGAACACGGGGGTCTACCTCGTCGTAAGTGCATGGATAACCTACAATTTCACATTCTAACTCGAAAGTCCTACTGGAATCAGATATAGTGACCGTTCCTGGTGATCCTGATTTCAAGTCATCCTCTTGGCTGCCGAAGGAACAAGCGCTGAGTAAAATAACAGCTGCCAACGTCAGATTGAGGAAAGAGCGAAATCTTCTCTTCATGATCATAATGTGATCTCCTAAACATCTTTGATATAAGGGGAATCAGTCGCCTTTTAACTCCAGCGGCTTTATTGCGAACATCTCTATGGGGACATTTTGATAGATATAGTAAATATGAATTTCAGTTCTCAAACTTTAATATGGATTGCTTTTTTTATGCCAAAATAAACCTATCTTGTTGCATAATGGAATAATCATAAGCGATGGTCTACTTACTTTAGAATAAGGTCAAGAGTTCTTACATATAATATATTGTATGAATTATTGATTAATATTGCTCATCTCGCGGTGGAATATCAGGGCACAACAAGGTTGTCATTTCTATCATTAATACAATGAAGCGGTTTCCCAAAAGGAAACCGCTTCTAAATAGAAAAAGAAAAACCCCGATCTAATGATCGGGGCTAGCTAATTTATACACTTACCAAGGGGCGGAATTTATACCCGTAAACCAGCAACCCCCTCTCATCTCCATCAGAGCGAATTTTCCGGGTGATCATTTCCACCGGCATGCCAATTTCTACTTCCTGGTCACCTACATCAGTTAATTGAGCAGTTACAACCGGACCTTCATCTAATTTGATTAAGGCTACTGTATAGGGAATGGTTTCTTCAAATCCTTCCGGGGCATTATAGATATCAGTAAACGAATAGACCTCGCCTTTTCCACTGAATTCAAATTCAGTCTTGGCTTCATCTCCACATTCCGGGCAAACATCCCTGGGTGGGAAGATCTTCGCGCTGCAGTGCGGGCAAATTTCACCGGTTAATGCGTATCGTTGTTTGTTTAATCGCCAGTGGCGTGGAATATCCATTCGATCAAATTCTCCTGTAAATGATGTTATTCCTGTACATCGGCCTCAGTATAATGGGGAGAAACTATCAGGAACTATCAATTTTCAGTGGAAAGATGTACAGGTAGGTTCTAAAGGGTCATTTAAGGGTGATTTTACCCCGCATCCGAACATATTCTGCATAATCGATCTGGGTTCGCCGGCTTATATAATCCTCAGTGGTCAGGGCCTTCATTTGTCTCTCTAGTATCTGGTCTGTAACCTTGAATGAAATCGCATCCGAGCCAGCCCCAGAGCCAAAAGAAGACATCAGAATCTGGTTTCCAGGTTTTGCCTGGTCAAGGACTGCAGCCAATCCTATCAATGATGAGCCAGCATAGGTATTCCCGATCCGGGGAGATAACAGACCCGTTTCGAGTTGGGATACTGAAAAACCCAATTCCTTTGCCACCCGTTTGGGAAATTTAGTGTTGGGTTGGTGGAAAACGACATAATCATAGTCTTCTGGAGTTCTTTCAAGTTCCTTCAATAACCCGGTGACCGAGTTGATAATATGCTTGAAATAAGCAGGTTGGCCGGTAAAACGTCCGCCATGTTCAGGATATTTCTGATTTTCTCGCCGCCAAAAATCAGGGGTGTCTGTGACAAAGGACAACACTCCCTCAATCTCTGCCAGGGACTCACCTACAGGGCCAATTATGAATGCGGCGCCGCCAGCCGCGGCTGTGTACTCCAGCGCATCGCCAGGTTTTCCCTGCGCAGTATCCATACCAACTGCCAGCGCATAATCCCCCATTCCTGAACCCACCAGGGACATAGCGGCAACCATCGCTTCTGACCCAGCTTTACAGGCAAATTCAAAGTCAGCGGCCTGTGTATAAGGGGTGATACCTAACGCTTCCGCAACGATAGTGGATGACGGTTTAACTGCATAAGGGTGGGATTCAGACCCAACCCATACCGCCCGGATCTCTTCAGGATCGATATCCGCCCGCATCAGGGCATTCCGGGCCGCTTCCACTGACATGGTAACTACATCTTCATCAGTTCCGGGGACAGATTTTTCCTGAATGGGCTCCAACTCTAATCCTCCCCGCCAAATTCGGGATATTTCAGTAGCTGGGAGCCGGTATCGGGGAACATATGCGCCGTAGCCTATAATCCCAACTGGGCGGGACGGTTTCATCATTTTCATATTATCTATTTTATCCATAGTATTTATTTATTGCTGGCATCCTGTTTCCAGGCCCGCAGGATCTCCTGGGCCCGGTCAATCCGGACCTTATTTTCTTTAACTAGATTTTCTGCCAATTGATCGATCTGATCACCTTCTGCACCGGCCGCTATAGCTACCTGCCGGGCATGCAATTGCATATGTCCTTTCTGAATACCATCCGTTGCCAGGGCTCGAAGGGCAGCCAGGTTCTGAGCCAATCCTACAGAGGCCACTATCTCTGCCAACTCTTTGGCAGTTTTCACATCCATTATATCTAGCGCGGCTTTTGCGCCTGGATGGACTCGGGTTGCGCCTCCAACAATTCCCAGAGCCAGGGGAAGCTCTAATTCTCCTTCAAGATCCCCATTGGGATTTTTAAACCAGGTTGAGAGCGAGCGGTAAAACCCAAAACGGGCAGCATAAGCATGGGCACCAGCCTCCACTGCTCTCCAATCATTTCCTGTCACCATGGTTACTGCATCAATGCCATTCATGATGCCTTTATTATGGGTCGCAGCCCGGTATGAATCTGAGTCCGCGAAGGCCCAGGCCTCTATGATCCCATCCCTTACCTGCTTCCCGCTATAATCCTCAAAAGCCAATCTCTCAACCGGGATGACACAATTTGCCCGGGCCAGGCGCCGATCAGCCAAATTGGACAATATCCGCAGATGAACCCGGCCTCCTGTTAGGTCCTCTAAAGAAGGGGCCAGCCATTCACAGGCCGTGTTAACCGCATTGGCACCCATTGCATCCCGGACATCAATTAATAAGTGAATGACCAGGAATGGGCCGATGGCAGAATTGTTAATGATCCGCACCTCTAGATCTTTGGGCCCTCCGCCTAATTCATTAAGAATTGGATCCAAATCCTCAAGGCTGGCCAGGATTTCTCCTTTTTTATCAAGGATATCTTCCATGGCACCAGAGAGATCTTTCACATCCAGGATCTGGATTTGCCCAATCATGACCGGATCAGTGATTTCAGCAGTAAACCCTCCACCTTCTCGAGCCAGTTTGGCCATGAATGAGGCCCCGGCCACAATAGATGGCTCTTCAACCGTCATTGGAACCAGTACATCACGACCGTTAACCTTGAAGTTCAGAGCGATTCCTACAGGTAAACTATAAGTGCCGATCACATTTTCGATCATGTTCTCAGCTATCTCCAGGGGAAGGGAGGTTTCAGGGTTGAAATTCTGTAGATTCTCGGATGTAGAAAATCCAAGATCAATTAGTTCCTGGCGCCTTTTTTCAAGGGAGAGGTTATTAAACCCCTTTATGCGGGAGCTTTTATCTTTTTTTGTCATAGGTACTCATTTACAAACCATAAATGGGGTGATAATCATTCTCCTAGTTAAGATAAGCCATCTGGACTAGCAAAAACTATCAAAATCAGAATAGATAAGGTAAAATGTCTCTGAAACCATGGTTCGAAAAACTAAGAAAAAACTCGAAGAACAAATAGGATCCCTTTACCAGGCCAGCAAAGACCTGGTAGGTGATTTTTCCCTGGAAACTCTCCTGACCCGTATTGTCAGACTGGCTCAAGCCCAAGTTCAGGCTGAATATGCCGCCCTGGCGATCCGAGATGAAAACGGGGAAGTTGTGAATTTTATTCACTCCGGAATGTCCGAGGAAGAATTGCATCTCATGCCGCACCCCCCGGAAGGGAAAGGCCTGCTGGGAGAACTGCAGCAAA
>Ga0209013_10005644_pt1 | contig 10723 bp, 8 predicted proteins | sample Cruoilmetagenom2_FD_187291 | JGI IMG/M metagenome (GOLD analysis project Ga0209013, IMG submission 187291) | Oil polluted marine microbial communities from Coal Oil Point, Santa Barbara, California, USA - Sample 2 (SPAdes) (version 2) | ecosystem: Environmental > Aquatic > Marine > Oil seeps ...
ATATCTGATATTTGTGTTTTCGCTGGCCTTCAAGAGGATATGCCCTTATTCTATTCTTTAATGGATGTTTTTGTCCTGCCTGCCATTAATGAAGGTATCCCAAGAGTTGCCATGGAAGCTTCTGCAATGGGTATCCCCTGTATCCTGAATAATGTTAGAGGATGCCGGGAGATTGTTAGAGATGGTGAAAATGGCTTATTGGTTCCGCTGAAAGATATTGATGCTCTATCTGATGCAATCATGGATTTGTTGACCGATCAGAAGAGGGGAAAACATATGGGAGTGTTGGGTAGAGAAAAAGCATTAAGAGAGTTTGACGAACAAAGAGTGTTTAAAATAGTGCTCTCGAATTATCAGAAATTAATCGATCATAATAAAATCAAATCATAACCCACTTTTAGAATACGTAATAGATCTGGATACCGCATGGAAGAATTGAATCATTTGAAAGTCGCTGTTACAGGAGCAACAGGGTTTGTGGGAACACACCTGGTAAAAGACCTGTTGAGCTTGGATGCGAAAGTGTCGATACTGGTTCGCGATCGAACACATCTTTCTATTGATTCTCATGAAAACCTTAAGGTGATTGAAGGGGATATGTTTGACGAGAGAGCGATCAAAGAATTAGTCGAAGATAAGGATGTCCTTGTCCACCTGGCGGCCTATGTTCATCTCCCAACTATTTCCAAAGGGCAGCAGGAAAGTTCCTATCGGGTAAATTTTCTTGGAACAAAAGGAATAATTGACATCTGTTGTGAAAGGGAAAATCCCCTTTTCATTGTGTTTTTCAGTACAGTATCTGTTTATGGTAACCTCAATGGGATCGTGGATGAAAACCATGAATGTAATCCGGACACGAAATATGGAGAAACCAAATTGGCGGCAGAGAAATACTTGTTGGATAAGATAAAATCTGCTGATCTAGAAGGATGTATTTTAAGACCGAGCTCAATAATCGGTGAGAACGCGCCAGGTAATCTTTTGCGGATGATCAAGCTTATTGATTTTGGAATTATTCCCTTATTTAATGGTGGGAATAACAGAAAAAGTCTAATATATGTGGATAATGTCATCGAGGCAGCGAAATTGGTCTTTGAGAAACCCCAAATAAGCAACCAACAGATTTATAATATATCTGACGATGATCCATTAGAAATGGCGGAAATTGTCAAATTAATTAGCGCTTCACTTGAAAAGAACCCGTTGGTCCTGAATCTTCCAAAAGCGCCGGTTATTTATCTGGCAGCTATTTGGGATAAATTTGCCGGGGTATTTCAGGGAAGGCTTCCCCTGCTCAAGAGAAGTATGGAAGTGTATACTTCAGAGGACATTGTCGATACACAGAAAATTCAGAAGGAGCTTGGTTATTATCCGAAAGTAACAGTAAATGAGGGAATATCCCGAATGGCAAAGGCCTATAAAAAAATAAATTACCCAAATAAATGAGTGGCATCAACAACCCTTTAGCCTTAGTAAACACAGGATTTTTGAAATAATTAATATCTAGTTATAGAGATCTAATAATATGAAATCATATTCTGTTTTCCTGATTACCATGGCTGTGCTTTCACCAGTTTTCTCTTATTTCGTCACTTTTGGGAATATTCGGTGGTCCCTTTTCCTTGGAATTGTTGATGTACCGAATCAGCGCAGCTCACATACAGAGCCAACTCCCCGGGGCGGAGGAATGGCCATCGTCTTTACTTTTGTGCTGTTCATGTTTATTGTCAGAAGGGATCTGGGAATTTCTTCCGGTCAATTTTGGGGCTTAATTGTGAATTCTGTATTGATTGCTGGTTTAGGATTTCTGGACGATCTTTATACTCTTCGCCACTTACCCAGAATTATAGGCTGGGTTGTGATTACGTTAAATTTTTTGGCTTATGGGATCGAAATCAACAGCATCACTATACCCCTGGTTGGATTAATAAACTTTGGATTATTCAGCCCGTTGGTAACCTTCATTTGGTTGATTGGAGTGACTAATTTCTTCAATTTCATGGATGGCATCGATGGTCTGGCCAGCAGCGAGGCACTTTCAGTATCAGGGTTCTTGGCTGCCATAGCATTGTTGTCCGGCAATATGTTTGTTTTTACCGCCTCAATACTCATCTTCGGTGCCGTTCTGGGTTTTTTGCCTCATAACTTTCCCAGAGCGAAATTATTCATGGGAGATGGAGGAAGTAATTTCCTGGGATTTGTGTTTGCTGCATTAGCAGTGATTGGCAATCAATCCGAAGCTGGTCATATCCCGTTCATAATTCCTGTTATCTTATTAAATATGTTCCTCTTGGATGCTGGAATTACCCTGATTAAAAGGATTCCGAAAGGGAAGGATTGGCTAAAACCCCATCGAGAGCATGTCTACCAACGCTTAGTTAAACTGGACTATTCCCATGTACAGGTTACTATCCTTTATAGTATCTTGAATATAATTTTGGGTGTTTTGGCTTACTTTGTTTATCAGTCCAATGAATTGATAGCGTTGGTAATAACTGTGGGGTCATTTATCCCCTATTTTTTACTTGCTTTAATTACTAAGAGAATAGAACAAAAACGCTTAGTGTAAAATGTACCTGCAAAGTTAATTCAGTTGGTTTTTTTTCAAAAAAATACAGGGATTATTGTTTATGCTTTCACGTTTCCGTAATCGTTACTTCTTTTTCCTTGATCTTATTTTATTGGCATTCACTCCTCTTCTTGCTTTGGCATTAAGAGTAAATTTGCCCTGGGATGCGAACTTCAATTCAGGTCTTATATACTACGTTATCTTTTCCATTCCTGTAAAAATCATTGTATTCAGGATATTTGGTTTGTATAAACGCCTGTGGCGATACGCAAGTGTTGATGCTATTTTCTCAATAATTTGGAGTGTTGGCATTGCCAGCGTGATTATTACTGCGATCTTTTTGTTTGCCCTTGGATCTGGATTGCTTGATGTATCTCTTCCCCGATCTATCCCGATTATTGATGGATTACTAACCTTACTCGTAGTTGCAGGTACAAGATTAAGTCTGCGCATGATCCAATATCAGGCTGGGGGTGGACACGCTAATAAAGGTGGAAACAGAGTATTGATTGCTGGCGCGGGAGATGCTGGACAAATGGTTGCCCGGGAAATGCATACCAGCAAATATATCCAGGAATTCCTGGTGGGTTTTGTCGATGACGATCCGATTAAAATTGGCGCTTTGATCCACAATGCACCAGTCTTAGGATCCCTTGATAAGATCCCTGCGTTAGTTGAAAAACATCAGATCGATGAATTGATCATTGCCATGCCGACTGCGCCGGGAGAGATTATCCGCAAGGTATTGAATCTCGCCGAACAGAGTGGAGTCGTTACCAGAACACTACCAGGTATTTTTGAGTTAATTTCAGGAGAAGTAACGGTCAGCCAGCTCCGAGAGGTCCAGGTAGGAGACTTGCTGCGCAGGGAAACTGTGGATTTTGGCGAGGATTGGGTAAAAAACTTAATTCATGGTAAGAGGGTGCTTGTTACAGGTGCTGGGGGATCGATAGGATCTGAATTGTGCAACCAGATCAGCCAGTTCAATCCCGAAAAATTATACGCCCTTGGACATGGCGAAAATAGCTTGTTCCTTCTACCATCGAAAATTAGAAGTTGGTCAAAACAAAAACAGAAAGAAGAACTGGAAATAATTATTGCGGATGTTCGAGATCGAGATCGTATATTACATATATTTAACAGGATTCAACCGGAAATTATTTTTCACGCGGCTGCTCACAAACATGTTCCACTGATGGAAGAGAATTTGGAAGATGCTATAACCAATAATATATTGGGTACAAGGATCTTGCTTGATTTATCCAAAAAAGCAGGAGTGGAACGATTTGTCTATATTTCCACAGACAAGGCGGTCGACCCCATCAATGTGATGGGTATGACTAAAAAAGTTGGGGAAATGATGATCAGCCAGGCCGCAATGGAAACTGGCAAACCTTATGTCTCAGTTCGATTCGGGAATGTGTTAGGCAGCCGAGGTAGCGTGGTTCCATTTTTTAAGAACCAAATAGAAGCCGGGGGACCGGTGACAATCACCCATCCCGATGTAGAACGCTTTTTCATGACCATCCCAGAAGCGGTCCAATTGGTTTTGCAGGCATCAGCGTTGGGAACAGCAAATGAGATATTTGTTTTAGATATGGGTGAGCAAATCAAGATTCAAGATCTGGCTACTGAGTTGATCCAATTATCTGGATTGGAAGTTGGTCAGGATATTGAATTAGTATATACCGGGTTGCGACCGGGTGAAAAGTTATCCGAAGAGCTGTTTAATCTAGATGAAGTCCCAACTAATACAAAACATGACAAAATACGGGCAGTTAAGTACGACAGTAACCGCCATGGAGATACATTTATAAATGATATTGATAATCTGATAAATTTAGCGCAAGAAGGGGAAACAGATAAAGCCCAAAAAATGCTTCAAAAATTGACTGGTTATAAAGAGCAGGAGTAGATTCTAAAATCTGGATAGTTTTAGTATTATCAAACTAATGAGTATATTATCATTTTGAATATGTAAAGAGAGGATCAAATGCAAATCCGCTGTATGAGTTGCAAAATGCCGATATCTATAGGCCGCCAGACTGTTGAAAATGCACTGAATATTGTCCACGAGGATAATTTGGTTCATTTTGATTTTCGCTGTCCTAAATGCAAAAAAACGAATAAAGTTTCAAAAAAACAATTGCTTCATGCTGCACCAGCGTGGGAGTATAAACCGACGGGGGATAAAGAAGACTAGATTTGGTTCTGTGAATAAAAAAGAATTGCACTCTCACATCGATATTCTGAATTATGGATCCAAATATTTGAGAAGGACCGATGGAATTGCATAATGAGCAATAAAATAAGCACGACATACTTTGCTGCAACGGCAGTTGAAGGTTTCTTGGTTGCTGGAATAATTTATGGTGGAAGGCAAGCAACCAGTGGCCTTATTCTCAATTCTGGCCTGACATTGAAAAACCTCATTTTATTTAGTGCAGCAATTATTCTTTCCTTTTTATCTGTAGGGATCATACTTCGGTTGAAAGAAGTAAATCTTGATATCAGGCATGTCCTAGTAGGATTCCGAGAAAGATATAGTTTGGTGTTTGATATAACGATATTGTTTTTCCTCTGGCTCCTTTTTGAATGCATTCAGGATATTCTTTATATATTTTCTCCGATTGCCAAACCGAATATTATATTCGATTCATATCAAAGACTGCTTATTTCTCTGATACCGTTTCTGTTATGGGGAATTTTGATAAGTGTTCAATCACTAGTATTTATTTATTTCGCGACTGGTAAAGGAAAGATCCAAGAATATATTAAAAACTACGGAATTCCAAATTGGATTATCGTGTTTATTATCTTCTTGACAATTTGGTCTGTAATTGCTTTCACCGAATTTGGATATATCCCAGGAACTTCAAATCTGGACCTTGTAAGACAGGTTGGTAGATTTTTACCCTCGGCCAAACCATTGCCGGGGATGCAAGTTGTTTTAATATTTCTGGGTACTGGATTATTGTTCCAGATCTTCCAGATATTATCAAAAACATTCCCCGAGCTGAAGAAGAACTTTTATTCACAAGCAATCATTTGTTTACTTATCTGGATAACAGCGTTTAGCGTATGGAATCTGGTACCCATTGCTGGCTCTTCCACCATTGATATAACTAATAACCCGGTTGTCAGCATATACCCAAATTCGGATGCTTTATATTTCGATAGGGAAGCCTACCGGTTTCTAGCCGGGGAAGGATTCCTTGCGAAGAGTACCCATGTGATGTACTCTTTTTTCCTAAGCGGAGTCCATTCATTAGCTGGAGATGGTTATTTGAATGTGATTGCTATTCAGTACGGCTTTTTGGCATTTATCCCGGTTTTCCTCTACAGGTTTACTAAAGAATTGCATACCTCATTCTCTGGTTTGGCTGTCGCAGTATTGTACATCTTCCGAGAAAGAAATGGATTGCTTATTGGGGGAGAATTGGGAGGTCCTGTCGTCAACCAATTAATTTCTGAGAACTTGGCTTTATTGGGGATGATCAGTTTCCTATACGTGGTTCACTTATGGATGGACCAACCTGGAGAAAGGAAGTTGTATCCACATATTGCCGGCGGGATTATGGGTATTTCTTTAATGATCCGGGCTGATTATGCAGCAGCCCTTTTTGCCGTTTTTATTATTATGGTAATTCTATTTTGGAAAGATAAAAAAACCTGGTTGAGGGGAATGATACCCCTTTTATTGGTTGTTGGAATCATTATCACCCCCTGGATGTTCCGAAATTGGAGAAATACCGGTATATTTTCTCTTGATAAAGGGGATTTTGTCGGGAGGAGGGTAACAGCCTATATCCAAAATATTTCATCCCTAGGAGATAATCCAGATGACTCCTCGGAGATTATTGAAAAGAATCCGGGTGAGTTTAATGGAAGAATTATTACATTGGTAAATCACGTCGGAAATAATTTTCATCAGACTTTCCTCTATCTACCAAATAGTTCTCAACCTTTATTGGGTTTGGGTCCACTCTCTTTCCAAGAAATCAGAGAAAATGAGAATATGGATCTAAGCGCCTATCTTATCCCTTTTTCTAAAGAATATCTAAAGCTATATACTAGCAGCCTCCCTTATTATTGGTATACATGGGATGGGATTATCTCTGGGAGATCAGTGATCGCGATTCCGTCTGTATTGTTGATGATATCAATCGGCCTTGGTTTTTTGTGGAAACGGCAGATAAAGACTTTACTAATTCTTCTCTCTGCTTTTTTTGCTCATATTATGATCTGGTCGTTCGCGGGATTTTCGGGAAGCAGATATATCATTGCCATAGATTGGATAATGTTGGTGTTTTTCGTTATCGGTCTCACGGAATTGATCAAATTAATAATTCAGAGATTCAATCGCAAGGATGGTTGGATTCTTTCTGGAGATTTATCATTTCAAGCTATAGATTCACCCAAGCCTGAGTTACACCAGAATCATAGAATCTTTGAGATAATTTCGATAATTGGCTTAATACTGGTTGGTTTAGGTCCTACTGTTCTCGAAAATAATATCCCAACTCAATATACAGAATCCCAGTTTACTGAAAAAATGAGTGAGATAATTAGTTCCGGGCAAGATCTATTACCATCGGGTCAAAATTGTTTTGAAGAATCAGTGAAGGGGATCGAACAAAGGATGATGTATGGCCAGGCATTATACCCCCGTTATTATGAGCAAGGGGAATTGTTAGTGGATGACCGTCGGGAAACAATTAAGAGTCCAGCGGGTCCCAGGATTGATTTTTATCTATTTGGTACTGAAAATTTTGGAATTACAATGCCAGAATCTGATCCACACTTAATATTTCCTCATCATATCGATGCGATAGTAACTGGAAGTTATTTGAGTGATAGATATGTAGAAGCTAGATGTGTTTATTTGTTCGAAGATGGAAGCGATCAAAAATTTACGAGAAGATTTAATTGTACTGGAAATAAATGTCGCTTGGAATAAGGACATTGACTATATATTTGCTGTTAAATAATGATTAAGAATTCATGGATAAAATTATGGAAAAAGATATCGAAACTCAAATTGACGTATCAATAATAATTCCAACCTACAATGAAGAAAGTTCGATTCAAAAAGTTATTTCGAAGATTCGGGAAGTATTAACTAGAGATAATTTAATTTACGAGATCATTGTGGTTAATGATGGCTCGCAGGACAATACCAATCAGCAAGCTACAGCAGGTGGAGCGAGAGTAATTGACCATGCTTATAATATTGGCAATGGTGCTTCGATAAAAACCGGTGTCCGGTCTGCCCAAGGGAAACAGCTGGTCTTTATGGATGGTGACGGCCAGCATGATCCGAATGAAATTCCCCATCTATTGGAAAAACTTGAAACATATGACATGGTAGTGGGTGCTCGTTCTCGGCGGTCTGAGACCGCTCTTCATCGTGATTTTGCAAACTGGATTTACAATTTATTTGCCAGCTATGTATGCAACCGAAAAATACTTGATCTGACATCTGGCTATCGTGCTATAAAAACCTCCATCGCCCGAGAATTCTTGCATTTATTACCAAATACCTTTTCATATCCGACAACTCTAACCCTGGCAGTTTCTCGTTCTGGTTATACATTTACATATCACCCTATCATTGTGTCCAAGAGACAAGGTAAGAGCAAAATTAAATTGTTTCAAGATGGACTACGTTTTCTGGTAATAATCTTCAAGATTACAACCCTGTTTTCTCCTTTAAAGATTTTCATTCCTACCAGTCTATCACTCTTTCTTTTAGGATTTGGTTATGGTTTATATAAGGTAGTGGTACTAAATTCACGTTATGGTCCAACATCAGCTTTGTTAATGACCATTGCAGGTGTAGTATTTTTAATTGGATTGATTTCTGAGCAATTAACCCAACTTCGTTACGAAAAGTAAATGGTCAGGAATATTCAAATGAAATCAAATCTGATGTTGGTCACTTGGAATTACCCACCAAAAATTGGGGGAATGGAGCAGCTACTTTTCCAACTCGTTCAGCAAGTTCAATCAGATGTTTCGACTTTTGTATTGGCTCCATATTGCGGGGATAAAGATTATATCAACGAAGCAGGCATATCACGTTCTTACCGCAAAGGACTGCTGGGGTTTTTCTGGCATGTGTGGGTGAAGGGAAATCATTTACTGAAAACAGAAGAAATAGACGTTATCATGGGGGGTAGTGCCCTGGTCACTCCGTTAGTTTACTTATTATCCAGGAAACACAACATTCCAGGAACGATATATGCCCATGGGCTTGACCTGATTTACCGCAATCCAGTCTATCAGCTGATTATTAGGGCGATATTGCCCAGAATGGCAAGAATATTTGTGAATAGCAGTCAAACCAAGTTGACGGCGATTAATATAGGGGTTACTGAAAATCGAATTAAGATAATTCATCCGGGGATCCATTCAGCTGAATATCGATCCAGTGAGGAACAAATTGTTATTCGCAGACGGTATAGTCTGGAAGCAAAAAAGGTTATCATGTATGCTGGAAGACTGGCAAAGAGGAAAGGCGTTCTCGAATTTATTAAATATTCATTACCGGAGGTTGTCCGCCAGCATGATGATGTGATTTTTTGCATAATTGGGGGAAACCCTGAGAAATCTCTTCATCATAAGGAAAATATGCGACAACAAATAGAGCAGGAGATTGAAATCCAAGGATTGGAAGATCATGTCCAATTATTAGGTTGGGTCGACCGAAAAGTATTATTGGACATGTACTCCGCCTGTGATATCTTTCTTCTGCCTGCCATCCCGGTGCCAGGGGACATGGAAGGGTTTGGTATAGTCCTTGCTGAAGCTAATGCTGCCGGCAAACCAGTAGTTTCAACCCAGATTGGTGGAATCAGTGATGCGGTTGTCGACGGGAAAAGCGCTATCCTAGTTGATCCGGAATCATGGAATGAATACTCATCTGCCATAATTAAACTCTTAGATAACCCAGACCTCAGAATTAAGATGGGCGAATTCGGGGCATTACGTGTAAGCAAAGAATTGGATTGGTCATTTATTGGAAATGAGTTTAGCAGAGAAATCAAATCTCTTTGATTAATAGTAAAACTAAATTAGGTTGCAAATCCATATTGAAGCCTCAAAAAAAATCGATGAAAAGAGAATAAAATTTCGATAGATTATTTTGTTTGCGGATAACAATTTATTGTTTTGAATCGCTTGCGACGGAGAGTATATGACAAGAGTACAAACAATACAGAAATATTATGAATCAAGATATGGCTCAGGGGATCTGGGAATGTCCTCAAGGACACCGAAATCATTTAAACCCTTTCTCGATTTGCTTGGAGTTAATTCCCAAAGCAATTTGCTGGATGTGGGTTGTGGAAGCGGCGCTTTACTTGAATATATGGGTAAAGCGGACAGCATATCAGGTATAGACCTATCTGAAAATGCTATTCGCATTGCTCGATTGAATCAACCTGAGGCTAATTACTGTGTTGGTGATATGCAAAATTTGCCGTATCGGAGCAGTTCATTTGATAAACTCACAAATATTGGGGTGTTAGAGCACGTACCTGAAATGAAAAAAGCGCTCAAGGAAATGAAGCGGGTTTGTTCTGATATTGGTAAATTATGTATAGTTGTACCCAATAAAGATTTTTTATTATATAGGTTATTAATATTAAAAGGCACTGAACAAGCACAAATGGAAGAGCATCTACTTTCACTACTGGAATGGAAAGAATTAATACAAACATCCGGTTTGAAGATTATCGTGATTGACTCTGATCCTGGACCTGAATTGAGGACTGATCTTGGATGCGGGTATTTTCTGCGGGGACTTGTAAGGAGCCTGATACTCTTATTGACAAAGTTTTTCCCGCTTGAATATACATATCAATTTGTTTTTATCTGTACGAAAAGTTGATAAAATAATATTTGGTTTCTTCTATTTGGAATCAAATTCAAATTTCATTTGATGAGTAAAACAAATATGTCATTTCTTTTAATACTGGTTTAATTATGAATATTTTTAATGATAGAAAGCTAAAGGCCAAAGATTTGATCCCAATATTTATCCTAATAATTGCATTTTCAATATTTGGATATTTTATATATAGAAACCGGCATATGATTATCCAGATTCAGAGCATCTCTCCCTGGACTATTTTTCAATTGAGTATCCTT
>Ga0209013_10005645_pt1 | contig 10723 bp, 5 predicted proteins | sample Cruoilmetagenom2_FD_187291 | JGI IMG/M metagenome (GOLD analysis project Ga0209013, IMG submission 187291) | Oil polluted marine microbial communities from Coal Oil Point, Santa Barbara, California, USA - Sample 2 (SPAdes) (version 2) | ecosystem: Environmental > Aquatic > Marine > Oil seeps ...
ATAGAGATGATCTGTTAAGTGATTGGCTTGCTCCTGTTGGTGACTCAAACAAAAATTGTAATGGTGCACCACCAGAAGGTTCCGCAATTGTATCAACAGCTTATATCTATCAGTCTTTAATAGTCATGACACAGATTGCTAAGCTTACTGGTAATAATGATGACGTTATTATATATAGTGAATTTTCCGAAAAAATTGAGAAGGCTTTTAATTCACGTTTTTATAATATAGAAAAAGGTATTTACGAAACAGGTTTAATGAATAAAGGAGATAATAACTATCAAACCTATCGTCAAACCTCAAACATTATTCCTTTAGCCTTTAATATGGTACCTGATAAGTATAAAGAAAATGTGGTAAAAAATCTTGTGCAAAATATAAAAGATAATGATTATAAACTAGATACAGGTATGGCAGGAACTAAATACATATTACCTGTACTTAGCCAACAGGGATACATTGATGTAGCATATAAAGTAGCAAATAATAAAAAGTATCCAGGTTGGGGTTACTTTGTTGAAAATGGAGCCACTTCAATGTGGGAAAACTGGGAATTAACAGCTCGCTCCCTAAATCACTATTTTTTCGGAACAATAGACGATTGGTTTATAAAATACGTGGCAGGTATAAACAATGTTAAAGAAGGCTTTAAGGAATTTGATATATGTCCTAATCTTTCATTAAATGATGGGGTTTACTTTGTAAATTATAAATTAGAAACAATAAGAGGTCTATTAGCTGTTGAAGCAAAAGAAACTGAGAAAGTTTACAGCTTAAAGTTAAAGATTCCATTTTCATGTAAAGCCAGAGTATTCTTACCTAGAAAATATAATGAAGTTCAATCCCTTGCACAAGAAGGCTTGGAGTTAATAGAAAAAAATAATAAATATTGTATTTATCAAGTAAAAAGTGGTGAATATACAATTAAAATAAAAGGGACAGGGGACGGTTCTTTGTCCCTAAAGGAGGGTATTATATGTCAAAAAAATATGGAGCGATAGTATCTCATACTCATTGGGATAGAGAATGGTATCAAACTTTTCAAACATATAGAAAAAGGTTAGTTTATATGATTGATGATTTAATTGAGACGATGGAAAATAATAAAGAATACAAATCTTTCTTCTTTGATGGTCAGACGATAGTGTTAGAAGACTATTTAGAAATTAAACCAGAGAATAAAGAAAGGTTAGAAAAATTAATTAAAGAGGGAAGAATAGAAATAGGACCTTGGTATGTTATGCCAGATGAATTTCTAATCAGTGGGGAATCTTTAATAAGAAACATACTAAAGGGACATCAAATAGCTAATAAGTTTAACGTAGAGGCGTGTAAATGTGGATATGTTTGTGATATTTTTGGACATAATTCTCAGTTTCCTCAAATATTAAAAGGATTTGATATAGATACAGCAGTCTTTTATCGAGGAGTTAAAGGTAACTCTATACCATCAGAAGTATATTGGGAATCACCTGATGGAAGTAGGGTATTCGGTGCTAAACTAGAAGCAGAACGATCTTACTCAGATTTTTATTTTGCAATAAGGTGGCCATTTGATAATAGAGAGTATGATAAAAAAGAATTAATCGATAGGATGAGAAAGTTAATAGCCCATAAAGAAGCTTTACAGTTTAGTGATGTTTACTTACTTCTAGATGGTGTCGATCATATTGAAGTAGAACCTAGACTGCCTTGGATAATCGAAGTATTAAATGAAGGCTTTGAAGATATAGAATTTCATCATGAAACAATGGAGGGGTATTTTAATAAACTAAAAGAATCAAACATTAACTTACCAGTTCTAAAGGGAGAACTAATTGAACCTGCATACAAAGGTGTTAATAATCAGGTTTTGGCAAATGTTTTATCATCTAGAATAGATATAAAAAAACAAAATGATTATTGCCAAGAGCTGATTGAAAAATGGGCTGAACCTATAAGTGTGTTTGCAAATCTTAATGGTAGGGAATATCCTTATGGATTTTTAAATAAATCATGGGAATTTCTAATGAAAAATCACCCACATGATTCAATTTGTGGTTGTTCTATAGGTCAAGTACATAAAGATATGGGATTTAGGTTTGATCAAAGTGAAATGATATGTACCGATATAGTAAAAGATAGTGTTAATTATATAGTAAATAAAATAAATACCCAAAACTTAAAAGGTGAAAAAGTCGTTACAGTATTTAATAATTCAGAAATTGAAAAAGAAGAAGTAATTATAGTAGACCTATTATTTAGTATCGATGAAACTACAGATAATATAAGGATATTTGACGAATACCAAAATATAATACCATATCAAATATTAGATTATTATGAAAATGTAGAAAAAGTACATACATTTAAACGGTTAATAAATTTTCAACAGCAAAAGCTAGTTAAAGTTGCATTAATACTTAAAATACCAGCAATGGGATATCAAACACTATCCTATGAAGGAAGAAGTACATCACCATTAAATCATGGCGACTATACATTTACAGAATTTATTCAACCGAAAAGGTACGAAGGTACGATGCAAGTTGGATATAATAAATTTGAAAATGAATATTTAACATTAACAGTAAATTCAAATGGAAGCATAAGTGTATATGATAAAGCAAATCAGAAAGAATATAAAGATTTACTTTTAATAGAAGATAGAGGTGAAGTAGGGGAAGGGTGGAACTACAGAAAGCCATTAAAGGATAGTATTTATTTTAGTAATGGGGCTAATGCTAGTATATCAGTAGAGCATGATGGAATAAATTTAGTTAATATAAAAATAAGGTATAAATTAAATATTCCAAGTCAGATAGCTATGAACAATACCCAAAGAAGCAATGAATTTGTTGACGTTTATTTTACCCATGAAATAACCTTAAAGAAAAATTCAAAACAACTTGATATAAAAACAATTATTACCAATACAGCTAAAGACCATATTGTTAAATTACTTTTCCCAACTAATTTAAAAACAGATAATTTCTACACGAACACCCCTTTTGATATTATAAAAAGATCATTTATAAGACCAGATAGAAGTGATTATACAGAAATTGATACAAAGGTATCTCCATCTCAAGGATTTATGAAAATAAATGATGATAAGGGTGGATTTGCAGTATTTACTAAAGGTATATATGAATATGAAGCATATAAAAATGAAGAAAGAACTATGGCTTTAACTTTAATGAGATGTTTTAGAAATGAAGTAGGTACATTAGGTGGTGTCGATGGACAACTACTAGGGGAAAATACATTTGAATATGCATTAAGATTTTATTCAAATGAAGAAAGTGAATTATATAAAGAGTATAATCATTTCAAAGTAGGAACAAGGCTTGGCTATACAAATAAGCATAGTGGAGTTTTACCTATTAGCGATAGCTACTTGAATATATCTAATGATCATATTATTCATAGTTGTTTTAAACGCAGTGAAAAGGATAAAGATAGCTATATATTAAGAGTATTTAATATAGATGATTCTTGTCAATCTACAGAGATTTCGTTTAATAGAAGCATCAAAGAATGTTATTACGTTAATCTTAATGAAAAAAAAGAATCTGAAATAAATAACATGCAAATTAATGATAATAAAATAATACTTAACATAGATAAAAATAAAATAGTGAGCTTAAAAATGATTTTTTGAACTTTATAAAAGTCTATATAAAAATAAATACCCTCATAACATACGAGGGTGTTTATTTATTATACCAATTTATTAAATTATCTAATTCATCAAATAATCTGTATTTAGGGTTCCATCCTAATTCATTTCTAAGTTTATCACTAGACATCTTATAACATCGGTCATGTCCTAATCTATCATTAACAAATTTAATACTAGAATTACAATTAGGAATATGATCAATAATTGCTTCAACAAGTTTTAAGTTGACAACTTCTTCTTGAGAACATATATTATATATTTCGCCAATAGTACCATCATGTATAATTTTATCTATAGCTCTTACATTATCTTTTACACTTAACCAGTCTCTTTGTTGCATACCATCTCCATAAATGGGGAGTTTAAATCCTTTTAAAGCGTTAGTTATCATAAGTGGTATTAACTTCTCAACATGCTGATGTGTGCCAAAATTATTAGAACTACGTGTAATTATAACCGGTAAGTGATAAGTATTATAAAAAGACAAAGCAAGTAAATCAGAACTAGCTTTTGAGGCTGAATATGGATTAGAAGGTGCTAACTTACTTGTTTCAACAAATACATCACCACTTGGGTTTGAACCATATACTTCATCTGTAGAAATCTGAATAAATAGACAATCTTTTTTAAATAGAGGTTCACTTAAATTATTTTCACCTAATTGCCATGAATTTTTAGCGCAGTCTAGTAGAACTTGTGTACCCATAACATTAGTTTTTAAAAAAACACTAGAACTTTTTATGCTATTATCAACGTGAGATTCTGCAGCAAAATTAACAACAATATCAATATTATGTTTCTTAAATAAACTTTTAATAAAAGATTCATCGGATATATCACCTTTATAAAACTGATGATTGGGAAAATTCATAATTTCTTTTATATTATTAAGGTTCCCTGCATATGTCAATTTGTCTACATTAATAATGGAATAGTCATTATATTTTTTTAGTATGTGCTTAACAAAATGACTACCAATAAAACCAGCACCACCTGTTACTAATAATGTCTTCATTTTCACACCTCGATTAAATTTAATAAGTATCTTTTCAAAGTATTATATCATTCTTTTTATATAAAAAACACACATCAATAACTTAATGAATAATTAAACTACTTCAAAGTCTTTATATATCCAACCAAGTGGAGCCTGAGCTCCAGTACCAATCCAACATTTGATTGAGTATAACTATTCATACAAAGAGGTATATATGAAAATAATGTCAAGGTGGTGACGGATGTGGTAAGATGTAATAGTAAAATACAAGATTGTTTATAAAATTAATATGTTAGGCATGATACATAATAAATAAAATAGCCTGTTAAATTGACTGGTTTATTATGTTTTGTGCCTTATTAGAAGAAAAACAATTGACGTGTAATTCGGGCATAATTTAGTTACGTAGTTCTATAAGGAGGAGACAAGGTGATACTTAGTAAGAAAAATAATGATATGGGTAAAATGCTTAAATTATTTAAGGAATATGATTACTATGGATTAAAAGAATTTAAAACGAAGGATGATACTACTGAAGATTACAGAAAAATACTATTAGCAAGTTTGTCAGAAGGGAGAACCATAGTAATTGTTAACAATAAAATGTTGAACACGATACCAAAAACTGGGGATATATCGTTGCAATTAGCTCTTTTTGCAGATGACTTTAAAGATGATGCCGATAATATCTGTAAGTTGATGAAGACTACTTATGAAGCTGTAGAAACTACAAATAACAATGTTTTAGAAATTGTAGATGCAGTCGAAATGCAAACTAAGCAAGTTGAGATAATTGCTTCGTCAGGGGCTCAAGTTGCTGATAATTTTAGTGATAACGTCGACAAATTGCAGGATATAAGTCTTAGAAATCAAAAAATACTAAATATAACGGACTCTCTTGATGAAAATATGAAATCGTTAAAAACGATGTTGAATGAGATTGGTTTTATAGTTAATTCAGTAAACGATATTGCGGAACAAACAAATCTATTAGCATTAAACGCCTCAATTGAAGCCGCAAGAGCTGGTGAGCAAGGTAGAGGATTTGCCGTAGTGGCTGAGGAAATCAGAAAATTAGCTGAGAACACTAAAGAGCAATTAGTTAGAATGAATACTTTTACATCAGAAATCGATTTAGAATCAGAAAAAAGCAGTCAAAGTGTTGTAAAAACGAGGGTAGCTGTTAGTGAATTAACCTCTGAATACGAAGCTATTACTAAATCATTTGATGGAAGTAAAGATACGGTCAGTGATATTATTACAAGCATTCAAAGCGTTGCATCTTTTATGGAAGAATTAACTGCTTCAACTGAGGAAATAGGATCTTCTATGACTATAATAACAGATGAAACTGAAAAAACATGTAAGTTTTCAGATGTTTTAGAGGGCTATTCAAAAACATCGTTTAATATGAAAGAATTACTTGATGATATAGAAGAAGAATACTTCGATATTGCTAAAGAGCTTGTTGTTTCTCTAAATAATGGAACTCATACTTTATCTAATAAAGATTTCGTGAATCATATAAATGTTGCAATTGATGGACATAAGAAGTGGATGGAAAAATTGAAGTACATAGTCGATAATCAAGAAATTATCGCTTTGCAAGGCGATGAATCAAAATGTGCATTTGGATATTTCTATAAATCGATATCACCGCAAAATGAAAAAATACATAAAGTATGGAATAATATAAAAGATCCTCATAAAGAATTACATGGTATTAGCTACAAAATATTTGATTGCATAAAAGAAAGAAAATGTACTGAGTTAAATAATTTGTATAATAAAGCAGACAATATATCTAAAGAAGTTATTCAATATCTAGCTGATATGATTGACATAGTAAACAATTTTGATGTAACAGAAAATGTATTAAAAAAATAAAGAAATAGAAAAAGCACATCTGAACGAAAGTTCATGATGTGCTAATTTATTATGCATGATTGACTTAATCAATGTATTTTATTGATTAAGTCAATCAGTACATCTGAACGTTAGTTCATGATGCTTCCTTATTATTATTGAACGACTTCAAAGTCTTTATTTGCCCAACCAAGTGGAGCATTAATTTCCATACCCATACCACCATTTAATGATACAGCGTCATATCCTAATAATCTAAGAGCAGCAGTTGTTTGACCTGCAGTTTGACCTGTATAACAGTAAACAACAATTTTTTTATCTATTGGTAATGAACTAAATCCATTAGCCATATCGTTACCCCAAGGAAGGTTAATTGCGCCTTGAATATGTTCTTTAGCAAAGTCTTCATCACTTCTGATAGATAATAAGTAGAAGTCATCGTTAGCATCTATCATAGCTTTTAAATTATCTTCAGAAATTTTATAATTTCCATAAGTTGTACCTTTAACATCAGCAAGACCTTTGTAGTAAGCATCTAAAGCTGTTACAACTTCAGCGTTAACATCATAAGTTTCAGTACCAAATGTATTAGCTGTTGTTTCAGTAACTGCATCTACACCTTCAACTTTTGAAATACCAAAGTTCCAACCAAGGTTAACACTTCTTGCAGAAATACCTGCTAAGTTAAGTGTCATAACCGCTTGACCTGCAGTTTGACCTGAGTAACAGTAGATATAAACATCTTTATCTTGAGAGATTTTAGTGATATTATCACTGATTGCTTGCCCCCAAGGAACGTTTATAGCACCTTTAACATGACCTTTAGCATAATCTTCTGCAGTTCTTATATCAAGAACAACAAAGTCTCCGCCTTCTTTAACCATATCTACAAATTCTTTTTGATTCATTTTATAAATATGTTTTGGCATATTAGAAAAGTAATCAGCTACGCCAGTTTGAAGTACTGTATGACTTACTGTGTCAAAACCTTTATTTTTCCAACCAAGTGGAGCATTAGATCCAACACCAAGACCACCATTTAATGATACAGCATCATATCCTAGTAATTTAAGAGCTGCTGTTGTTTGACCTGCAGTTTGACCTGAGTAACAGTAAACAACAATTTTTTTATCTTTTGGTAATGAAGCAAATCCATTAGCCATATCGTTACCCCAAGGAAGGTTATTTGCACCTTGGATGTGTTCTGTAGCAAAGTCTTCAGCACTTCTAATAGATAATAAGTAGAAGTCATCATTTGCTTCTATCATAGCTTTTAAGTTATCTTCTGAAATTTTATAATTTCCATAAGTAGTACCTTTAACATCAGCAAGTCCTTTGTAGTAAGCATCTAATGCTGCTACAACTTCAGGGCTAACATCATAAGTTTCAGTACCAAATGTATTAGCTGTTGTTTCAGTAACAGCATCTACACCTTCAACTTTTGAAATACCAAAGTTCCAACCAAGGTTAACACTTCTTGCAGTAATACCTGCTAAGTTAAGTGTCATAACTGCTTGACCTGCAGTTTGACCTGAGTAGCAGTAGATATAAACATCTTTATCTTGAGAGATCTTAGTGATATTATCACTGATAGGCGCGCCCCAAGGAACGTTTATTGAACCTTTAATATGACCTTTAGCATAATCTTCAGCAGTTCTTATGTCAAGAACAACAAAGTCTCCGCCTTCTTTAACCATACCTACAAATTCTTTTTGATTAATTTTGTAAATATGTTCTGGCATGTTTTCAAAGTATGCTGCAACACCTTCTTCAAGAGTTACTGTTTCTACTTTTGCATCAGGAGTTTCCTCTTTAGTTGTTTCTTCTTTAGTAGTTTGTTCTTTTGTTAAATCCATATTTGATTTTGATTCTTCTTTTTTACCACAGCCAACAGCTAGAATTAATAGAGTTGCTAAAAATAAAGCTAGAATTTTTTTCATGTTTTTCATTTTTTATCCTCCTTTAATTTATGAAGCATCTTGTGAAGTTACTGGAGCAGTCTTTTCTTTTTCTTGTTTTGGCATATCTTTTGTTGACCATTCAAGCCATGCACCATCATAAACTTTCACGTCAGTATAACCAGCTTCTTCTAAAAGTAAAGCTGTTTGTGCTGCTCTAAAAGAACTTTTACAATATAAAATAATTGATTCATCTCTTTTTAGGCCTAAGTCATTATAATTTAAATATGTATCTCTGCCTGACTTAAATGAGCCATCTGCATAAAGATTTTTTGTATGTGGATATAAAATAGCTGATGGGATAGCACCTTCATCGTATTCACTTCTACTTCTTACATCAATAATAGAAGTTGTTTCTTCATCAATAGCTTTTTTTACATCATCAATTGTTGCAATAGGTAAACTATTTACATCTTTTGCTGTGTAATTTGTAGCTGGAAGGCTAGGTACATCAAGTGATAATTCAAAATCATTTTCTACAATTGCTTTTTCACCATTATTAATAACTTTTACATTTTCATGACCATATAGTTTTAATGTCCACCATACTCTTGAAGAATAAACGCCGCCACTATTGTCATATATAAAAATGTTAGAATCGTTGCTAATACCTTTAGCACTTAAGACTTTCTCAATTTGTTCTTTTGGTGCTAACATAGCATTGACTGGTTCATTTATTGTTAATTCATCTGCCGTTAAACTAATACTACCTTTTAAGTGACCTTTAGCATAATCTTGAGCACTTCTTGAATCAATTACAATCGTATTTGATTGGTTAAGCGCTTCTTTTAATTTAGCTACTTCAGCAATATTATTAGAGTTTGAATAATTTGTATTGTTACATCCTACTAACAATATCCCGAATAATAAGGTAACGAGCAGTACTATTTTCTTTTTTGTTTTTAAAATCATAGTAATACCTCCTAGATTAAGTGAAAGATTGTTAAAAATTATACAATCTTGGGAACTATACATTTATCATCAATCACTTATGTTTATTATATATCATGGTTGATATTAATGGTTATAAGTTTTGCTAATGTACTATCCAATACTTTAATACCTGCTTAAGATGAGGTAACATCATGAATTGTCGTTCAGATGTACTTATATACTAGATGAGCAAAATACGCTCATTAAGGAATAATAAGGATACATCATGAACTAGCGTTCAGATGTACTACTATACTAGATGAACAAAATACGTTCATTAAGGAATAATAAGGATACATCATGAACTGCCGTTCAGATGCACTAATTTCCTAGATGAACACAATACGTTCATTAAGGAAATTATGTGTGGTATAATAATTTTAATGCAGAACAAATACTAATAAGGATGCATCATGAACTGTCGTTCAGATGTACTAATATACTAGATGAACACAATACGTTCATTAAGGGAAAAAAAGGAGACATCATGAACTAGCGTTCAGATGTGCTACTTTCCTAGATGAGCAAAACACGCTCATTAAGGAAAGTATGCAAGGAGTATAATTATGAAAAAAACAAACCTAAAAGCTAAGTTAATATTATATATTTACATGAGTATATATTTTATTATTAATCTATTTACTTTAACTAGATTTCCTTTTGTTCACTCTGATGAACCTTGGTTAGCAGGGTTATCTAGGGGGTATAGTGTAAATCATACACCATTTATTACTGAATCTTTTTTTGATTTATTTCCTAGAAATCCCCATATGATAAAGGTGCTTTATCATTATACACAAGCCTTATTTATAAAGATTTTTGGCTATAATATATTTTCTGTTAGGTTGATTTCATTAGTTGCAGCAATGATAACAATTTACTTGTTTTATCTTATATTTAATAAAATGTTGAAAAATACATGGTATGTCATTTTATTAACAATATTAACCTCTCTTAATATACAATTTATTTATGGAAGTCATTTTGCTAGACAAGAGATTATATTACTAATGTTTCTTATTGGATGCTATTATATTTATAGATTTTCTGATTTAAATTTAACAAAAAAAGTTGTGATAATAGGAATCATAATAGGGATATCTATAGGATTTCATCCTAATAGTTTTATTATTGGGTTAGTATTTGGGATGATTATGTTTGTAGATTTTATTAAAAAAGATATAAGATTTAAGCCATTACTTCTTTGTGGGATTATTATTGTAAGCTTTGCAACTTTTTTTGTTGGTTTAAGTTTTGTTGGGGACAATAATTTTATTAACAATTATATGACATATGGAGCTACTC
>Ga0209013_10005646_pt1 | contig 10722 bp, 8 predicted proteins | sample Cruoilmetagenom2_FD_187291 | JGI IMG/M metagenome (GOLD analysis project Ga0209013, IMG submission 187291) | Oil polluted marine microbial communities from Coal Oil Point, Santa Barbara, California, USA - Sample 2 (SPAdes) (version 2) | ecosystem: Environmental > Aquatic > Marine > Oil seeps ...
GAAATCGCATGTACAGATTGATGTAAATCATGAACGAGATAAAATACATACAAATCGGAATTATCCATTCACCATTCAAAGAACCTAAAGGAACACCTATTCAACCAAGAGCTGCACAAGGTATTGATGGAACAGTCGAAGTATTTCAAGAATACACCGAAGGTTTAAAAGACATTGAGGGTTTCTCTCATGTCATTTTAGTTTATCACTTTCATTTGTCTAAAGAATCGTCATTGAAAGTAAAACCTTTTATGGACGATCAAACACATGGAGTATTTTCAACGAGGGCTCCAAATAGACCTAATCCAATCGGGATCTCTGTAGTCCAACTTGTCAAAATTGAAGGAAATATACTCCAAGTTAAAGATTTGGACATTGTAGATGGGACTCCTCTTTTAGATATTAAACCATATGTCCCAGAATTTGATATAAGAGATGCTAAGAAAAAAGGATGGCTTGAGAAAAACGTAAGCAAACTTCCAACGTCAAGAGATGATGGAAGATTCATAGAATGAATAATGCGACATTCGCTAACATTATGTATATGAAACGTTTCGGCACATGACCTAATAGATAGTCAATGGCAAATCCCAGACATTATATCACTACTTATGAAACTTGGTTGTCACTTTCACACGCTTCATATACACTGAACCGTGTACGCCAAGAGAAGTAGGCCATTTGTAGGGTAACTACTTTGTAAGCCGAAAACTTTGGGAAGTTTGACAACAGTCAGTCTGAAATTAGTTAGTGATTTTCAGTGGGTGCAACCCCCACCCATCCAAAGCCCGCTGGCAGGATAGTAGAGAACCGGATGGGTGATTCCGTGAGGATAGCAGAAAAGTATCTGGTGATCGAATGAGCAGGCTGTGTAATAGAGCCCCGAAATAGTGTATAAAGTTGTGGTTAAGCCGACGGGTTACGGTTATTCGGAAGGCAGCAATGATATGATCAAACAGTGGTCAATCATATCGTACCACCGGGGTCAGAGAGCAGGGCATGTTCATACAGGGAAATCTTCGGAACTTGGGAGATCCGTTTTGTTCCTTACAAGAGGATGGTTCTTTAAGGTGTGCCATCACCCAAATAACACCTGGCATCAAATGTATCTGCCCTCACATTTGTCATGCGATAAGAAAAGAGAGCAGTGTAAAGGTATCGAAGGTGAGGGATAACCAGAGTCAACGAAAGGACAAGCGGAAGTCATAGTCTCCTCATAGTAACGCATGTAGGTGGCGAAGCGCATTCAGAGCGAGCCACTGTAGGGAAGGGGATTGAGACCTGATTTTACGAACCGATTGAATGAAACCATGTCATTACACAGAGAAAGGAAAACACGGGAAACGAAATTCAATCGGATAGCAGAAAAAGCACGAGAAAAACCAGAAGAGACATTTACCTCACTGGCACATTATCTGACAGAGGAGTACTTGCTGGAAAGTTTTAAGAAGCTAAGGAATACAGCGGCAAAAGGACTCGACGGAGTAGGCTGGCACGATTACAGTAAAGATCTCACGAGCAACATTGCAAGTTTGCATAAACGATTGCGAGATAAAACGTACCAAGCGCCCGACATCCGCCGGGTATGGATTGACAAAGGGAATGGGAAGCAACGTCCGTTAGGAATAAGTTGCATTGAAGATAAGATTGTTCAACGAGCAGTTACAGATATTCTGAATCTGATCTATGAACAAGATTTCTATGACTTCTCCTATGGTTTTCGTCAAGAACGCTCTGCCCATCAAGCATTGAAGCAATTAAGAGATCAATGCATGAGACGAAAAATGAGATGGGTTCTTGATGCCGACATCCAAGGCTGTTTTGATAACTTCGACCATGGTGTACTTCGGGAATTATTAACACGCAGGATAAAAGATAAAAACATCATGCGTTTAATAAATCAATGGCTGAGAACAGGAGTTGTAGACGGTAAGAGTATGCAGCGCAATACAAAAGGCACACCGCAGGGGAATATCATTTCCCCATTGATGTGTAACGTATATATGCACTATGTGCTTGATCAGTGGATGGATAAAACCATTCGCCCCTTACTAAAGGGAGCGTGTTTCATTATTAGATATGCAGATGATTTCGTTATCGGTTTCGAATACGAAGAAGATGCCCGTCGGGTGATGCAAACCTTACCAAAAAGAATGGGGAAATACGGTCTGACGATTCATCCTGAAAAGAGTCATTTGTTTGAATTTGTGCCAGAGAACACAGGCAAACGATCAACGCTTGATTTTCTTGGATTTACACACTACTGGACAAAAAGCCAGAGGGGTAATAACATTATCAAACGAAGAACAGGGAAAATGGGACTGCATAAAGCAATTCAGAAGATTCAGGACTGCTGTAAGAACAACAGGCATCTGCGTCTAAAAGAGCAGTACCAATTGCTAAGTTCTAAACTTCGGGGATTATATCAGTATTATGGAATAAGGGGTAACTTCTTTTCCATCAAAACTCTGTATCATAAAGCGATACATGCGTGGTTATACTGGTTGAACAAGCGGAGTCAGCATAATAGTTATACCTGGAAAGGTTATCAGGACTTGTTAAAACACTTTGTTTTGCCAAAGCCTAAAATAGTCCACTGGAATGTGTAAATTTTGCAACTGAAAGTGAATCGTAAAATTTGAGGAGCCGAGTACGGTAGTTCTGTACGCTCGGTTCTGCGAGGGGATAGGTGGAGCAATCTGCCATTCTATCTCAATTATTGCGACCATTAGCACAGATTAATAATTTTAAAAGAATAATTAATAATTTTAGATTACAATTTTCATAAATAATAGCTATGAAATCGATTTTATCATCATTATTAATAAACTTAATATTATTAAGTTTTTCTGTATGCTTTGCACAAGAAAATAGAGCTATTATAAGCCCCGAAACAGAAGATTGCCTGGGCTGTCATGACGAATTGCATCCTGGTTTGGTACAGTCATGGAATGATGGTCGACATGCACATGTTTCGCCACAGCAAGCAATAGAAAAAAATGAACTTTCAAGAAGAATTTCTACAGAAGTTATAGATGAAAAACTGCTAAATACTGTTGTGGGATGTTACGAATGCCATTCGCTAAACACCGATAAGCATGCTGACTCATTTGAGCACAACGGATACACAATAAATATTGTGGTTAGCCCAAACGATTGTGCGGTGTGTCATAAGACCGAGGTAGATGAATATGCAGAAAATATAATGTCGCAAGCTTATTCAATTCTTATGGACAATGATCTTTATATGGATTTAAAGAAAACTATAACAGGGCATTATGGCATGGGAGAAGAAGGTTTTACAATTATAGACAATAATTTGAAAACTGACAACGAGGCTTGTCTGCATTGTCATGGAACAATAATTACTGTTGATGGAACTATTACTAAAGAAACCGATTTTGGTGAATTAACCTTCCCTAAGCTGAAAGGATGGCCAAATCAGGGTGTAGGGCGTATTAACCCTGACGGAAGCAAGGGCTCCTGCACATCTTGTCATACGCGTCACGACTTCTCGATCGAAACAGCTCGCAAACCCTATACTTGCGCCGAATGTCATAAAGGTCCCGACGTACCTGCCTACAAAGTTTATACTGCCAGTAAACATGGAAATATATACAGCTCAATGGGCGATAATTTCGATTTTGATGCAGTACCCTGGAAAATTGGCGAAGATTTTACTGCGCCTACCTGTGCTACATGTCATGCCAGCTTAATTGTTGACCAGAACTATACTGTAATAGCGGAACGCACTCACAAATTTAACGACCGCCTGGCCTGGAGAATTTTTGGAGCTCCTTACGCACATCCACATCCTATTTCTGCCGACTTAAGTATTATTAAGAATGCCGCAGGATTGCCACTTGCAACAGAACTGAATTCTGATCCTGTTAAGAAATTCTTGATTGATGAAAACGAACAAAGAATCAGAAATGAAAAAATGCAGAAGATATGTATTTCGTGTCATAGCACAATTTGGGTTGAAAATCATTTCGCAAGACTTGATAATACTATATCAGAAACAAATACAATGACTGTTGTTGGAACAAACATGCTTACTCAAGCCTGGGATAAAGGATATGCACATGGTTTGCCTCAAAAAGCGAATATCTTTGATGAAGGGATAGAAAGAGACTGGACGGCATTGTGGTTGTTTTATGCAAACTCAACTCGCTTTGCATCTGCCATGGGTGGCGGTGGTGACTACGGAGTATTTGCAAACGGCAGATATCAGATGTCTGAAATGCTTATTAAAATGCATGATTGGATGAAATTGCAGGACCAAATGAATAAGAAGAAAAAATAAGTTGAGTAACCTAAATGTGGCAGTTTACAAGACGACTTAAACAAAAATAATAACAAGCATTAAGAACAGCCTATTAACCATTGGATACTTTTTCTGAGTGACGTTTTATAAGCCAACTGGGGGCTATTGCAGGGCGTTGTCGATGACCTGCTGAAGGACCTCCTCCATTTTCAGCCCCATGCTGTTGACCTGTTTGGGGATGATACTCTCCCTGGACATGCCAGGAATAGAATTGAGCTCCAGGAAGTAAAGCTGGTTGCCTTTAATGATGAAATCCACTCTGATGATCCCGGAGGAATCGGTGAGGTCGTAAATCCTCATGGCAAGTTCCTGGCATTTACGCACAAGATCTTCATCAAGACGTGCAGGGGTGAACTCTTCAGCTTTTCCCTCTGTATATTTCGCCTCATAGTCGAAGAATTCATTTTTCGGGACAATCTCTGTCACCGGAAAGACGGTAAATCCCTGACTGGTTTTCATCAATCCGCATGTCACCTCGGTACCCTTGATGTACCTTTCAACGATGGCCTCATTGTCCTCCCTCAGGGCTTCATCCAGAGCAGATTGAAGTTCCTCGAATTTGACTACTTTGGCAATCCCGAAACTGGATCCTCCACTGTTGGGTTTTACAAAACATGGCAAACCCACGCTTTCTGCTACTATTTCAAGGTCTGTATCAATCTTTTTCCTGACCAGGCTTGCTTCCGGAGTGAGTACATTGTGCTGTTTAAGGAAAGTCTTGCAGGTATACTTATTAAAAGTAAGTGCCGAGGAGAGGTGATTGGAACTGTTGTATGGGATCCCCATTATATCAAAGCATCCCTGTAGTTTGCCATCCTCTCCAGGGGTTCCGTGGATGCTATTCCATGCAAAATCAAAGTAGATAGAGTCATTTTTAGTCTTAAAACTTAAGCTGTTCTTATCCAGGGGAATTCGCAGATCACCATGATGAACTGTCCAGTTAGCGCCTTTCACCTCCACCAGGAAACAGGAATGGTCAGATTGTTCAAGCCATTTCTTGACCTGTTCGGCACTTTTCATGGAGATCACATATTCAGATGAATCTCCTCCGGTAAATATGGCAATGTTCATATCTTCTAATGGTTGAACTGTAGTCCTTATATAAATCTACGATCTTTTCTGCGAAAGTAGAATTAAATGGTGGGTTCAAATTGACGAATGTACGCATACCTCCATAAACGTACCTAATTTTTAGATCACCACTCTTTACTCTTCCCTGCGTCCCTGGATATATGTGTTCCATTTCTGCAGGACATTGCCAAAACCTTCAGGAAGTGGTGCCTCAAAGAGGACCTCTTTTCCGGATGTTGGGTGAACAAAGCCCAGGGTTTGGGCGTGCAATGCCTGGCCTGGCAACTGATCGAAGCAATTCTGTATAAACTGTTTGTATTTGGTGAAGGTGGTACCCTTCAGGATCCGGTCACCACCATACTCAGGATCATTGAACAGTGGGTGTGACATGTATTGAAAATGGACCCTGATCTGGTGTGTCCGTCCCGTTTCAAGTCTGCATTCCACCAGGTTCACATAACCTAATCGTTCCAGAACACGGTAGTGAGTCACAGCCACTTTGCCCTGCTCACCCTCAGGGAAAACATGCATCTGTTTTCGGTCCTTTGGGTTGCGTCCAATGTTACCCTCAATGGTGCCTTCCTCCTCTTTCATATCCCCCCATACCAGCGCCATGTAGGTTCTCCTGGAGGTCTTATGAAAAAATTGACTGGCCAGTCTATTAAGTGCCAGTTCATTTTTAGCCACCACCAGTAAACCTGAAGTGTTTTTATCGATACGGTGCACAAGCCCTGGACGTTCGTCTCCGGTACTAAAAAGAGGATTGTCTTTGAGGTGGTACATCAGAGCATTTACCATGGTGCCGGTATAGTTACCATGACCGGGGTGAACCACCAACCCCGGGTTTTTATTTACCACGATAACATCCTCATCCTCATGAATTATGTCGAGGGGAATATTTTCTGGTACCAGCTCTGTTTTTCTGGGGGGATGGGGGAGAACAATGCTTATGAGATCCCCGGGTTTCACACGATAGTTGGGCTTTGCAGCAGATCCGTTTGCCAGGATATTCCCTGCTTTGGCGGCAGCCTGGATCCTGCTCCTTGAGGTTCCTTCCAGTTTATTGAAGAGAAATTTATCAATTCTTAGAACAGCCTGTCCGGGATCGGCCGAAAAGCGAAAATGCTCAAACAGTTCGTTATTGTCGGCCGCTTTGGTACTCATGCTCTATGGACTAATCAGGAGTTTCGAATGATATACACTCCTGCCGACCAGCGCACGAATGTAATAGATTCCAGCGGGCAGGGAGGATATGTCCATGCTGTTGGAACGGGTAATGGAATTTTCCACCAGTCGACCCGATGCATCAAAGATCTCAAGCTGGATACTTTTTCCATTTGTGGAAACCGGCAGCTCGAAGTAAATCAGGTGTGTGGCCGGATTGGGATAAATGTGTAGCGATACGGATTCAGCAGAAGTCCCCGGAAGTCCTGAAGTTTCGTCGTATTGAAAGGGCCTGAACATTATTACACCGGGGGCTGCTGATGGTTGCCAGATACCCTGCAGGTTGTAAAACATAACAGGAGGAACCGGCAGATTGTTCAGGTCCAGTCCCACATTCAACATAAACTCATTGTACTGTCTCCATCCCACATAAAAGGGTCCGTTGACCGGTACAGGTTGGGAGAAGTGGTATTTTACAAAACCTGGATAGGAGGATGAATAGATGGGTTTGTAGTCATTATCATCTTCCCATATCACGGATCCGGGCTGACCTTCAGAATCATCCCATACCACTAAATTGAAATAGTAATTCAAGTTGAGGGAATCATACACATGGTTAAAATAGATATAAACACCCCCCAGCTGATCCTGTTGATATGAATGGTACTTCATGGCTACAACACCTTCGGCTGTTCCTCCTCCCCTTAATCCATAACCTGCCTCAGCAGTTCCGTCGTCATACGAAAAGTAATCACTAAAGACCTGGTCGTAGAACACTGTGTCATTCACTTTGGGATCAAATTCATCGGTACGCAGGGCTGCTTTGAATCTGATGATGGCCGAATCTCCCCGATTAAAATCCAAGGGGTAGATATACCCGAAGTTTACTATGGTATCCTTCAATGCGGGGAGGTCCTGGGCAGTGGGTGCTTCAGGTGTATAGGTCTCATTGTAAATTGGTTCATGAATGGTGAGTGACCGGGTCACGTTCCTTGTAATGGTATCGTTGTTCCTGTATCGACCGAAAACAGATTTATCCAGTACGGTATTGTAAGCCAGTTCAAATTGTGACCATGGCAGGGAAGTGAGATCCTTTAAGACTGAATTTAGAGGAGTGTTAAAGGCCACATCACGAAGTATGGTATCTGCCGCAAACCTGTTGCGGTCAAGCCGCACGTAATCCACATGCCAAAAATCCACGTTGCTCCTCATGTCGGGGTAATCATTGCTGCGGGACAGGCTGGCCCTGTTTCTGAACCTAAACTTGAATCCGGTGGTCAGGAACCGTTCATTGATTACAGGGATCATGGCGTGCCTGAAGGGGATGAGGTCGTTTCCTGCGATGCTCCAAACATTGATCCACTGAGCCGAATCAGGTGCAAAAAAATCAACCATAAGAGAGTCCTGATCCTCGGGCAGGTCACAGAGTCCTCCGGGCTGGTATAGAAAACTGAGGTATATACTATCTGAAGCAGGATATTTCAGCTCGATGGAATGGCTCGTCAAATGATCGGCTACAAACGTGGAGGGAGCCAGTACTGCACTTTTGTAGATGCTGCCGTCGGCATCCAGCGCATCCAGTGTGGCAACTCCGTTGGTAACCGGATTTTTACAGTAATTATTATTAACGAAAGCATAGGCATCGCTCCATATCCCTGTATCGGGAACCACAGCAGTGAAGGAGAAATCATCGAGCAATGGAAGTTGCAACAGAGTTACGGAAGCAGATTTTTTCACATGGAGATTTTCACGGTGGTGCTCAGCAGCATGGGGATTGCCGAACAGCGGTATTACCACCTCCTGGGCAAAGAGTCCTGGTAGCCATGCGAGGCTTAATACAACTATTGTTAAAGCTTTGACGGATCTATTCATGCACGATTTCTGTGTCTTCACCAAAGAGGGTTGAATCGGGCACAGGTAATAGGGTTGAATCCACTGTAAGCCAGATATCCACTTCCATTCCCATATTCATCTTTCTGAACTCATCGAATTCGGGATATTGCCGCCAGATAAAAGCCTGTGCGCTGTCTTCTGCATCATCCATACTTTCATCATAAGTAATGGCCCCGATATTCAAATAGTAATCCGCAATTATCTCTGTTGCTTCATCCAGTAACACACCAACAAGTTCGGGCACTCGTGTAGTCTCCTGACTCAACCCCATCCCAAGTACCAGGTCGATGACAGCCCCTTTGGTAATCTCGGTTCCTTCATTAATAACGGAGTCATTGTGCATTTGTTGTAGCACGTTATTGATGGCAAAATTGGGCCTGTACTCGATATCCCCCAGGATTAAGCCTGCATTCTGCAATGCAAGTCTTGCCTGACGAATGGAGAGTCCAACCATCCTGGGCATGGAGACCATTTCCAGATTTATTGCATTCAGGGTGAGGAAAATCTTCCGGTTTTTCTTCACCCTGGAGCTAGCTTTAGGATTCTGCTTCAACACAGTACCCCGGGGCATCTCATTTGAGAATACCGAATCTACAACTTCAAAGCGAAGACGCCGGGAGGAGGTGACGTCATCTACCTCATCTACGGTAAGTCCGGCCAAATTGGGTACTGTGATGGCCTGTCCATGATGGGTGTATATCTTAAGCCATACCAGTGTGCCAAGCAGTAAGATGATCGCCAGAGCAGCAGCCAGACCCAGGTGACGAAAAAATTTCTTTGTGATCAGAAACCTTAGAAAATCCATTTCAAAAGCTTTGTATAAAGGTAAGGTTTATTCAATGATTTCTATGTGCTTTTGGTGACCAGGCCAGTTTTTGTGATGACAGACGATTCCTGGTATACCTCGTAATCTGTATTGATGGCCCAGAGATCATGTCCTGCATTATCCAGGATGTTCTCCGAAACACGCATACCCATTAAAATACTGTGATCCTGATTGTTGTATTTATATGCTCCATACCTTCCAATGGCATGTAATCCTTCCACTGAATTCAGATATGCCTCTACAGGTTTCATAATATCTCTGTATCCACTGAAGTATACCGGGTAGCATCGGGGAAGCCTCACCACATGTCCCTCTTTCACATCTCCTTCATTTACCAGACCGGTCCTTACGATCTCTTTCCCTGCCTTTATAATAAGCTCCTCCTGGTCCTGATTCCACAGCTCATCATCAAAATAACACCAGTATTCAAGGCAGAGGATGGAGGATCCTGATTTTCCGTAAACAGAGGGGAGCCAGTTTCTGAAATTGGTTACCCGACCCACATCCACCGACTGTTCATGTATGTATAACCATTGGTCTGTAAAGAGGTTGCTCCTATCCACCCTGAGATAAACCAGGATGGTGTTTCTGAAGGTCAGCTTTTTTGCTTGTTCCAGGACCGGTAACGGAACTTCGGGTAATCTTTCAACCAGCAATGAAATGGGCATGGTGGATATGATGTGGTCATACTCCCTGATCTCACCGTTTTCCAGTTGCAATGAGTGAGTGACTCCCCCGGAAGTAATCACCTTCTCTACTCCGGTATTCACATGAACCTGTCCGCCCCGGGTCTCGATCTGTTCCTGCATGGATTCATAAACACTCCCCGTTCCACCAATGGGATAAGCGAACTGATCGACCAGCGTAGCGTGCTTATTTCCTTTTCCCATGAAGATGGCATTTTTTATGGCTTCAAAGAGAGATAGCTTTTTGATCCGTTGGGCGGCAAAGTCGGAGTCAAGCTCGGTACAGGAGATACCCCACAACTTTTCCGAATAGGTTTTAAAACGCCTTTTAATAACTGAATCCTGTCTTTTGGGCCCGTTAATTATTTAAACCAGGATCTGAAATCCCGCACGCTTCGGAGGATCCTCGGTCATGGCCTGAAACGCTAAAACCAGTTCAAAATGGTCGGATACGAAATCGAACTTCAAAAATAAGAGCTCGAATCATTAAGTCAAGTGTTTTGGGGGCGGAAGCGGTATTAGGCCCCACGATTGAAAGAAGGATTGAAATACCTCATTTCTTAAAGAAGGATCGAAATGCCGCGATGACATCCTGCGGCATTTCTTCCTCGAGTACCGCGCGTTGACACCCGGTGAGCTCGAGGATCTCGACTTCCGGGTGATGGCCCCGGTGAGCGTCCGGAAGGAGGGCCAGGCCGGCGCGATGGGGAATCAGGTCGCGATGTGGCTCGTGTCCATGCCGGTCGGGGAACCGG
>Ga0209013_10005647_pt1 | contig 10722 bp, 5 predicted proteins | sample Cruoilmetagenom2_FD_187291 | JGI IMG/M metagenome (GOLD analysis project Ga0209013, IMG submission 187291) | Oil polluted marine microbial communities from Coal Oil Point, Santa Barbara, California, USA - Sample 2 (SPAdes) (version 2) | ecosystem: Environmental > Aquatic > Marine > Oil seeps ...
ATTCCGCATCCTTCTCTTCGAGAGGACCTACTACAGACGGCAGGATCAAGCCGGACGTCTGCGCTGTTGGTGTGGGCGTGAGTGCGCCTGATGCGAATTCAGGGGATGGGTATGTATTGCACAGCGGAACCTCAATGTCAACGCCACATGTGTCAGGGCTTGCCGCAATGATTATTGAGTACAATCCATATATCTCGCCCGCAGAGATCAAGGAGATTCTGCGTAACACGTCAACTGACCTCGGCGACACTGGTTGCGATAACGTCTATGGCTGGGGTGTTGTGAACGCTACCGCCGCTCTGGATGAGATCGGTACGATACGGATCCCTCTTGAGACGGGCAGCACTTATGATCCGGGAGATCGGGTCACAATCACAGGCTTCACATCAAACGAGACAACGGCAATACCAGCCGTAATCACAATCACCACAACCGCTCCTGATGGGTCGGTTGTTGCGTCAGACACCACGACATCAGAGAGTGATGGCAGTTTCTCTGTGGGTTTCAGGCTTCCCGGAAATTCCGAGCCTGGTGATTATGGCGTAGGTGTGATTGCAAGCCATAACAATGAAATTGGCAGGAGAGCCATTGGTTTCAAGGTCGGAACGCTCGTTATAGCGATGGATGCGCCAGAGTATGCCGTTACAGGCACTCCGTACCTGCTCAGTGGCTGTGTCAGATCCGACGAGTGTATGCAGGTGCCTGGTTCTGATATTAACGTCTCGATCAGCAGCGCAAACGGTACAGCAGTCTACACCAGTCAGGACCATGCGGACGATTCTGGAAATTTCTCGGTTACGTGGACTCCTCTGAATGTGGGCAGATATGCTGTTACGATAACCGCCCGGGATTCGGAGACATTGAAAGTCGGAATCAACGGGACCACGTTCTGGTCCCCCTGCGGCGTCGTGACCGCGTCTGTTCTCGACTCGTGGGGAACCGATTACAACGAGAGTGCGATCTGGGGCGAGGACGACCTGAAGAAGAACTGGCACCTATACGGCGATTACCTCGTCGATATCGATTATACGACGCTTGACAGGGAGAATATAACATACGACGATCTCGCCATCTCTGGCTCTGATCTACTCATAATCTCGTGCGCATGGGATGGAGGCAGTTGGGAGTTCACAGACGAGGAGATATCTGCAATCAGCAGGTATGTGCGAGACAGTCACGGGATCATCGCAACCGCAGGAACATTCGATTCGAGTGCGTCGAACAACATCGGTCTGGCACAATTGTTCGGGATGGCTGAGATTGCAGGGAACATGCACGATATAATCGGGGTCTTCATGCCGTACTACCCAGATCACCCGCTCTTTGAGAGGCTGGATGATCCGTACTATGTCCAGAGACTGACTACGAACTATCCATGGGATACGACGACCGGATCGGTTCTGGCAAGGAGTGAGGATGGCTACTCCGCAATCATCGCAAACAGTGTAACAGGCACGGATCAGGGATACACAAGCGTCTATTTCAACCATTTCCCGGAGCTTGACGACGGCGGTGCTGAACCCCAACTCTTCTACAACGCAATCGTGTGGGCTGGAACATCGCATCCCACGCCAGACCATGACCTGGGCATATCGCGATTCAGGCACCCCGTGAGGATCGACTGCGACGGGTCTGCCAGATTCGGCGTGACCGTGGAGAACAACGGGATCCACGATGAGACCGATGTGACAATGACTATGAGCGTGGATGGTTTCGTCATAAACACAACCATAATCCCTGTAATCGCCAGTGAGAGCAAGGTTCTCCTGAACCTCTCATGGGCGCCGAAATCCCCTGGTCGTCACAATCTCAACCTATCGGTATCCGCGAAGGGTTCAGCCGGATATTGCGACGATGTGGCATTCAACGACCATCTGAGTGCGAAAGTCGATGTGCCGGTCGCACGTTTCGATTGCAGATACTCTGATTGCGGCGTGGACACCGATTGCGACGGGCTCTACGACCATCTGGCAATTAATATTGGAATGGACGTCATGGTGGCAGGGCGCTACACAATCAAAGTGGATCTGAATGACCGCTACGGAGCATGTATCGAGTCGAAAAGTAGCTACACGCACATAGATCCCGGAAAACATATCGTACGATTCAATTTCACCGGGATCGCAATCGAGGATAACGGCGTTGATGGACCATACCACCTGAAATACCTTGGATTGTATGACGACTCATGGACCCACAACCGGCTCGATTACATACCGGATGCGTACACCACTGCGCCATACAACCATACCGAGTTCCAGCCACACCGCGCAGTCGTTCTGATCGACCGGACCCACAGAACTGATAAGGCAAGCCAGTACAGCAGATGGATCGAGAGTATCACGGACATGAGATTCCTTGTCAGGGAGCATGATTGTGGGACCGTGAACGAGAGCATATTTGAGGGTTGCGACGTCTTTGTAATCCCGCAGGCACTTGAGCCATACACGCCCGCCGAGTTATCTGTGATATGGTCGTTTGTATCGGGTGGTGGAGGTCTCTTTGTGATCGGTGATCAGTTTCCGCACATCTACACGAATCTGACAGAGTTTGCCGGAATTTACTGGGAGGAGATCAATAGACACAACGAGACCGCAACAGACATCACCCCGCATAAGATTACAGACCGTATCACGAGTGTGTATCTGCCATATCCGTCAGCAACGATTGTGGTGAGTGGAGATGCGATGGAGATTGTCCGGGACGATGAGTACGACGTGATGCTCGCAATTTACGAGGGTCCCGGTCCCGGTTCCGGCAGAGTCGTGGGGTTTACCGACGAGGACTCCTTCAAGAACCCGTACATCGAAAGCGGGGACAACATGGTGCTCGGAGAGAACATCATTGAATGGCTCTCTGGTGGCGCTGGCACCGTACCTCAAGGCGATCTCGATTGTGATGGCGAGATCACCACGGCAGACTCCGTAATCGCGCTTGAGATGTCGGTTCAAGGGGTGTACGAAACAGGGGCTGACATGAACAACGACGGGGTCGTGGACTCGCTCGACGCTCTCATGATTGCGCAGTCTGCATGGTGTGCAGAGTAGGCACGGTTCGGTGCAATCGGGTTTTCCTGCAATGGTTGGTCGGATGCACAACGCCGCGAAAGACATGGCGACGGTGTTTTTGTGCCCGATGAACCATACGTTTTTATCGCATCGAAACGATCTGATACACAATGAAATACCGTGCCGAGATCACCACAGAACTGAAGCCGGGCATGCTCGATCCTGAAGGGGCTACGATCCAGCGTGCGCTTGTGCACCTTGGGTATAATGTGACGAGCGTCGGTACAGCGAAGAAACTACTGATCGAGCTGGAAGCCGATGGTATCGATGATGCAAGAGGGATGCTAGATGAGATGTGTAAAAAGATGCTTGCAAATCCGGTGATTCACAATTATTCAATTGAAGTACAATGAAATTTGCAATCATCAGATTCGGGGGGAGTAATTGTGATCTGGACGTACATCACATCTTAAACGACGTTGTTGGTGTTTCCACGGATCTTGTGTGGTACAAAGACCCAATTAAGGACTATGATGGAGTGGTAATCCCAGGAGGATTCTCTTACGGCGATTATCTTCGTGCAGGCGCGATTGCAGCCAGAACCCCGATCATGAATGCGATTTCGCGTCTTGCAGAGGCGGGTAAGCCTGTACTCGGCATCTGCAACGGATTCCAGATCCTTGTTGAGTCCGGACTCCTCTCAGGGGCGCTCTGCACGAACGAGTATCCGAAATTCTGTTGCAAATGGGTCAACCTGCGCGTTGAGAAGACGGATACGGCGTTCACATCGAGATTCAGAAAAGGAGAGGTCATAAGGATGCCGATTGCGCACAAGGAAGGCAATTTCTTTGCGGACGACACCGCACTCAGAAGCATGAACTCGAATCGGGAAATCGCGTTCAGATACGTCGACTCAGACGGAAACGTCGTGCCTGAGTCCAACCCGAACGGTTCTGTTGCGAACACCGCAGGAGTCGTCAATACGTCCGGAAACGTCCTCGGGATGATGCCGCATCCGGAACGTGCGTCTGAAGCGGTACTCGGATCGGACGATGGGCTACGGATCTTTGAGTCGATGGTCGAGTATGCGGATGCGAGCAGGGATACAAGTTAGGTCGGTGCTCGGGGGCACAATCTCCAGGGTGGTTTCATACTTACTCAATATTGTGTGAATATCCGCATATAAAACCACGAGACTACACAAGATTAACACAAAATCTTGTGGAGACGGCTGCGCCGCTGCTTCGCAGACTGTGCAATCTTGTGGTTTCTACACAAGTTACCCGCGCATGCACACGGTTTCTGCCGTTTGGGCGCTGGTTCCCACCACCTCCGATAACTACGACTCATTTCGCAGCTTAAGCAAGATATATGTCCAATCACTCCGCAGCAATATTCGATCAACGTTCGATCCACGAGGCGAATCAGAATGAAGCGAACATCAATCATATCCATGCTCTGCATCGCGGTGATTCTTGCATCGGGCTGCGTCGATACCGATCATCATGATCGACCAGACACATCGACGCAGTCCGGGATCATACCATGCGGCAAAAATGACACAGGCAAGGATGCGGATTACCTGATCCTCGCACCAAAGACGCTGTTTGTCGGAAGCGAGGGTGCAATCAGCATGTCCGCATTCTCAGGCGTTGAACATGAGCCAGCAGAGCGCTGCGTGCAGTACACGCTTCTGGATAGCAACAAAAAGAGCATTCCTCTCGTTCGCGCATCAACAGGTGGATCTGGACATTCGGTCGCACAATTCGAGGTCCCTGAACTTGAGGAGGGTACATACTCGCTAATCGCGCAGCCGGTCGGGGCAGACACTGAATATACGGCAGCGGTGCGCGTATCGAAGAGCAACCCAATCTTCATCGAGACTGACAAACCCATCTACAAGCCAGGGCAGACCATACACGGAAGGATCCTCCTGCTGAACAACAATCTGAAGCCGTTGGAGGATTCCGTGGAACTGGAGATCGCTGATGCGAAAGGAATCAAGGTCTTCAGAGAAACACTCGAAACGAACAATTTTGGAGTGGCAACGTTTGATCTACCACTCTCGACCGAGCCGAATCTCGGAACATGGAAAATCAAATCCGAATCTGGCGAATCGAAGTCGATTGTGGATATCGAGGTCGAACGATACGTGCTTCCAAAGTTCGAGGTCGAAGTAACGGTTCAGAAGGACTGGTTCCTTGTTTCTGACTCTATCACAGGCGCAGTTTCTGCAAACTACTTTTTTGGAAAGCCCGTTGCCGGTTCTGTCGAGATCGAGGCGGTGCGGTACGTCGGAACATGGGAAACCTACGCCACGTACAATGCGCTTCTTGAGAACGGCACAATCGAGTTTGAGCTACCCGCTGCGGAGTGGGTGGCAGGAACATACAGCGCGGGCGGGCAGGGCAGCCTCATGTTACACATTGCTGTGACAGACACAGGAAACCACACAGAGACTGAGACGTTGCTTTTGAAGATCGTGGAGTCGGACACGATTCTGCACCTGATCCCCGAATCAAACCTCCTTAAGCCGGGGCTTCCGTTTGAAGTCGTGGTTGTTGCGGAAGACCCGGAGGGCAGACCAATCGATACCAACATTGAGATCAGGATTGCGTTTCGTTATGAAGACTACACCGAAACCACAAGCGAAGAGACCATTTCGACCGAAAACGGAGTCGCTGTTGCGGATTATGTCGTCCCGGGCAATTGCACAGGTGCCCGTATCACTGCGACATGCCGCGACACGAGCGGAGATATTGTTAGTGAAGACATGAGCCTCAATTGCGCGTACTCGCCGGGCGCAAACTTCATACACATCGCACAGGAAAGCAGAGGAGTAGCCGATGTTGGCGACACGATCACCTTCAAGGTCCACTCGACTAATCCCGGCACAGTATTCTATGACGTGTTCGCGAACGGCAGAACCGTGTACTCGGCAACAAGTGACAGCCATGAGATCGCGGTTCAGGTAACCCCCCAAATGAGTCCCGGCGCAAAGATTGTGGCATACATGATCAATCCGAACAGCGAGGTCTCTCTTGATGTTCTGCCATTCGATGTCAATTTCGGAACGAACGTTGATCTACTAGCCTCCTATGACTGTGAGACTGCGGCTCCGGGTGATGCCGTGAGACTGGACCTCAACGCAGGGACGCGATCAATGATCGGGGTTGCGATTGTTGATGAATCCGTCTATGCGCTGAGTTCAGGTCGGCTCAACCTCAAACAAGTATTTGATGAGCTGGAAAAGCGGTTCATGGAGCCGCAGATCGAGATTCACCCGCAATACGGTGGTTACTATGGCAAACGGTTTGTCGGCACTCATGAGCTTCTTGACGACTGCGGCATGCAGGTGCTTGCGTCGCCGTCGTTTGAGATTCCGAAATCACCGGAATCCAAATATAGAAGAGAGGGGATGGTAAAAGGCGGCATAGCCGAGGGTATGGATGTGATGGCAATGGATGCGGAAAGCGACGGCGAAGGAGGATTTGCGCCAGTGCCCACACCGACAGCCGCACCCAACGCGGTGGGAGCAGACGCAGACAGCGAAGAACTCGCGGCGGTTGAGCGCGTGCGCCAGTTCTTCCCTGAGACATGGCTCTGGCTGCCTGATATTCTCACGGACGACGCTGGACGCGCACACATTGATCTCACGGCTCCCGACAGCATCACGACGTGGCGGCTTCATGCGGTCTCGTCATCAGACGAAGGAATTGGGATATCCGGGTCGAGCCTCACCGTATTTCAGGAATTCTTCGTTGATATCGATCTCCCGTACGCAGTGACTCGTGGAGAGGTGTTCCCTGTACAGATACAGGTCTATAACTATCTCGACACACCGCAGGACGTCAAACTGACGCTTGCTGCGGCTGACTGGTTCGAGATTGTCAGTGATTCCACAGTCACAGTAACGGTCGGCGCGAACAGCGCCTCCGATGCGAGCTTCACGATCACACCGACTGCAATCGGAAGAGACGTAATCGAGGTTACGGCACGGACGAAGGCGAAAGCGGATGCCGTGAGAAGAGAGATCATCGTCGAACCGGAGGGGACGAGACAGGAAATCGTTGAGAACGGAAATCTAGGAGAAGGCGGAGTTACGCTCGATGCCACGCTACCTGATGGTATTGTGACTGATTCAGGAAAAGTTTTAGTGAGTTTTACTCCAAGCATCGTGGCGCAGACAATAAATGGTGTAGATAGCCTCCTTAACATGCCGTTTGGCTGCGGCGAACAGAATATGATCATGTTTGCGCCAGATGTCGAGGTTCTCCGCTACCTAAGAGAGACCGATCAGACGAATCCCGAGCTTCAGGCGAAGGCTGAGCTCTTTATAACGACTGGCTACCAGCGACAACTGACGTTCAGACACAACGACGGTTCGTTTTCGGCGTTTGGCGAAGGCGGTGGTGAAGATGGCAGTCTCTGGCTCACAGCCTTCGTCCTGCACTCGTTCTCCAACGCACGGGACGTGACATCAATCGATGAGTCGATTCTCTCTGATGCCTCAGACTGGATCTGCGAACACCAGAGCGACGACGGATCCTGGGAGTCTGTTGGATTCATCTGCCATAACGAGATGGTCGGGGGGATGGATGGCAGATACGCACTCACAGGTTTTGTCGCAATCGCACTCGCCGAATACGACGCTGCCGAGCCGATCGCAATTGCACAGGCGCAAAACTATATCGAGTCCAATCTCGATAACCAGACCGATCCTTATGCGATTGCGATCGGCGCAGTCGCACTCAGGAAACTCGGAAGCAGTCACGCTGATTCTGCCCTCGAGAAGCTTGTTGCGACGGCAAAACAGGACGATTGCGGCGTCTACTGGGGCTCTGATGCAGCAATTTTGGATTCGGATTCGAGGACGTACCAGTTCCGCGACAGCGTGCCCAAATCGAGCAGAACAATCGAGATCACGTCTTATGCCGCACTTGCCTTAATCGAGGCGAAGCATCCGCTTGCGAACGATGCTGTCAAGTGGATCGCAGCCCAGCGGAACTCGCTTGGCGGGTTCTCATCGACGCAGGACACGGTTATGGCGTTCAGGGCGCTTGTGGCTGCTGCAGTGAATCAGGGACGAGACGTCAACGCCACTGTTGCAGTGTCAGCCGACGGCGTCACACTCAAAGACGTCCGGATCACTGCCGAGAACTTCGATGTGCTGCAGACCGTGGAGGTGCCGGAGGAGGCACTTGAGGTGCGACTTGTGATCGCGGGAACTGGAGAGGTCAATTATCAACTGGTGAAGCGGTTTAACGTAATCCTCCCCGAGATTGCGCCGGTCTCTGACCTGCAACTGGATATAGTCTACGACGCAGCCGATGTCGCTGTCGACAATGTGGTCACTGTGCACACACGGGTCCTGTACACAGGGGCTGCCGAATCAACAGGCATGATGATTGTGGATGTGGCTGTTCCCACAGGGTTTGCCGTAGAGCAATCGAGTCTGGATACACTTGTTTTGGCGGGCACGATCACTCGATACGAGATTGCCGGCAGAAAGGCGATTGTGTACGTGCTCGATCTGCCGCGGGGCGAAGAACTCACGTTCGATGTTGAGATGCGAGCGCTCTTCCCGGTGCAGGCGATTGCACCCGACAGCAGAGCATATTCGTACTACGATCCGGAGGTATATGCGAGCGCGAAGGGCGTGGAGATCGTAGTGGAGTAGATAGTTTGGATGAATAGGAAAAACCACGAGATTACGAGATTAACACAGAAATCTTGTGAAGATGGCTGCGCCGCTGCTTCGCAGACTGTGTAATCTTTTGTTAGTGGGAGTGCTGAGAGTTGTAGTGCCACCTCTTTCTGCTTAAGAGGTAACTACACAGGTACCTAAAACCACTATAGGGGGACTTCACTATTCAGGGACTGCCCTGGACAGGGATGCTACTATAACCAAACCGGGAATTTATCGTACCAGAAAGTACATGATCGCAATCAGGAGACCAATCAACACACCTGAGTAGTTACCCCATTTTTACCCCCTAACCTCATAGTCAGTTATGTGAACTGGGGGCTTTCGTTTCATCCATTTCATCGCTTGAATGGGGGTATATCGACAGGTAATCCGACTCTCATGAAAAATCTTGCGAAAGCCTGGGACAAATGCTCCCTATACGGCGGTAACAACCGCAGTCGTTCACCTCGTCTTTCAGCCAAACCTACAAGAAAATCAAAAGGCACACTGTACACACTGCGGAAATCGACTACCAAATAATCTGTTTCGAATCCTTCTGTTTCACATTTATTCAGTAAATGGTATCCTGGTGCATTTCCTCGCCTCAGTGCTTCTTTCCCGGTTCTGCTCTTGAAAAAGTCACTCCTGTTTTCAAATTCGCTCAAATGCCAGATCGGGCAGACAAGAACGAGATCGAGTTTTCTTTGCACGAGATCGCATGTCTGGCTCATAACGACAACATCATATTCGATAACCTCTGCCGACATCGTGCCGAGTTCAATAGTTCCAAACGGAACTACGATGGGGCACAGATTAATGATATCACCCTGCCAGAGGTCTTCTTCACCACTTACGGTCTCGTACCATGGATATTTACCCATGCGTCATCCCCCCATCCTTATGGCTCATCAGGCTCTATGATTCTGGGCGCTGCCTTTCTGATCTCTTTTACCTCGATATTTAGTGCATACCTTCTTCGGGGGGGGATGCGCACCATCTCATCGTGTTCCAGCATTTCTTCGGGAATCATTTCTTTAAAATGTTCTTCCATCGAAGAAGTTTCGTTTTTTAGACTCATGTAAGGTTGAACAGAGGAGGGATCTATTTCTGGCAAGGATGACGGGTTTTGATGATGGAATATGGTTTTTGGTGGTTTATGTCTTATCCACCCGGATATCAGGCTATCTAACATTTCGTTTCCATCCAACCAATCCACAGAACTTGCAGAAGGTGGGCACTGGACCGGATAATCAGGAGATGTAACTTCTCTGACGCTACTGGGGTACATTATTCAAACCTCCTCAGCAGATCTCCTTCGATCATCTTAAAGAACCAATCGTCGGTCAGATCATGAGCTTTGTGCACCCACGAATTGATCTCCTGTTTCGTGGCTGGAGCGTTGTCTTCTTCTGATTGAACCATTGTTTCCCATATCAAACCATTCATATCCTTTCTTTTTCCTCTAACAAACCGCAGGTGAGCAATCCCCGGGGGTTCTGCCGAGGGGAACGAGAATCGCAGGTCAAAGTCGGGATGCGAGTTGTTAACGCCAGTCTCTTCAAATAATTGTTGATGTACTTCTATATTCATTTTCATTTTTTCTTTTAGGAAATTAAATATATCGCTTTCTTCGGAATCGACAGCGTCGATATACCACAATAATAACCGGTTGGTCCCTAAATTATTTTCTGCATCCGGGTACGACTCAAACAGGGCATCCAGAAGATGAGATATTCTCTTGTTGAAGTCTTCCCATACGTATCCCACGGTATCGTTTACGGTGAGTATCCCCGGACCCATCTGGACAAGAGGCCATTTGTCTCTGCCTTTCCTGAACCGGTGCTGGACAACGTATCCTGCGATCTCATCCGGCATGGTTGCTGTGGGTAATTGTTCATGGAACGGATATTCATCGCTGATTTTGTCATACATTCTGCCGATCAGTATCTTGTAGTGGGGGTCCACTTTCATTCCGGGTGTCTGCTCTTGTAGTTCCCAGCGGAATTCGAATATTGCTTCGATGAG
>Ga0209013_10005648_pt1 | contig 10721 bp, 10 predicted proteins | sample Cruoilmetagenom2_FD_187291 | JGI IMG/M metagenome (GOLD analysis project Ga0209013, IMG submission 187291) | Oil polluted marine microbial communities from Coal Oil Point, Santa Barbara, California, USA - Sample 2 (SPAdes) (version 2) | ecosystem: Environmental > Aquatic > Marine > Oil seeps ...
CATTAATCTTCATATCGTTCAACTTCTCTATCATAAAAAGCGGTAGCATCTTTAATCAAATTTTCAGTCTCAAGTTCTAATTCTTTCTGATCGTGTTTGTCAAAATCTTCAAACCATTCCACATCATCATCTTCAAGGTTAATAATAAACCTTGGGAAACCAGTATGAATAACGAAAATAGCATTTGGGAAATCTGTATTGTCTCCAAGTATAAATTTAGGAAGCTCCATGTAATAAGTTTAAAGTTATGAGTATTTAAAGTGCACTAAAATTTTATAATTTACTAGATATAGACGTAAAAATAGCTAATAGTTCTTTAGCTTCAATTCTTAATTCTTTCAAATTAGTATTATTTATCCAATTTAATTCTTTTATAATTTCTAACCAATAATCAGTTTCACTAGCTTCAGCTAAACTAATCTTAATTTTATTTTTAAAATCTTTCTTACTTCTAGATCTATTGGCTTCTCTATAATTTGCACCTATGCTTGTTCCAGATTTAGATAACTGATTTCTTATTACTAAAGCTTCAGGTGTTTTAGGTAAAATCGTAGATATATTTATAATATTAATAGCAAACTCAATGGTTCTTTTTTCTAGTTTTTTAGCAAACTCCTTATTTGTCATTTTTTAATTACTTTAAGTATTTAAGACACTTTACAATACTTACATACTTTATTATTTTCTAATTAATTTTTTAGTTAAATAATTAAATCTAATATACAATAAAATAGATGCTGTTGTTAATCCTGCCAATAAACCTAACCAAATACCAAAACTTCCATAAGCATCTTCTTTTCCTAAAAACCAACTTATTGGAAAACCAATAATCCAATATGAAATAAATGTAATTATGGTTGGTATCATCACATCTTGTAAACCTCTTAATGCTCCTAAAACAACAACTTGAATACTATCACTAATTTGAAAAACTGCTGCTGCCAATAATAATTTAGAAGCAATACTTACCACTTCCATATTATCTACTAAATTTTCCGCATCATTATAATCAACATATAATTTTGGTAAGCTTTCATGAAAGAAAAAGAACATAAGGCCAAAACCAATAGCAAAAATAATTCCTAATAAAAATATTGAAAATGCAATCCGACGCAACTCAAAATAGGCTTGTAAGCCTTTTTGATTCCCAACTCTAATCATACATGCGACACTTAAACCCATAGCGACCATAAAGGTCATTGAACTCAAATTTAAAGCAATTTGATTTGCAGCTTGGGGGTTCTTACCAAGTAAACCACTTAACCATATCGCTGCTGTAAAAATAGCAACTTCAAAAAGCATTTGCATCGCACTTGGAGCTCCAAGATTCGTTAATCTTCTCAACATGAATTTATCTAAAACAAAGAATTTTATATGCGTTACAAAGGCTTTAGATTTTTCTTTGCCTTTTAGTAATAGCCATAAATAAACTACCATAATAATCCGTGAAATCAAGGTGCCATAAGCAGCTCCAACAATGCCTAACTCTGGAAATCCAAATTTTCCAAAAATCAATACATAATTTAATCCTACGTTTATAATATTTGCTAAAAGCGTTGCATACATTGGATATCTTGTCATAGACAAACCATCACTAAATTGCTTAAATGCTTGAAAAATGATTAATGGAATTAACGAAACTGCAACTAAATCTAAATATGGAATTGCCAACTCTACAACCTCATCAGGTTGTTTCATTAGGTACATAAGTGGTTTTGCTAAAAGTACAAGTAAGAACATTGCAATCCCTAAAACAGTACACAAAAACAAGCCATGTTTAAAAGCCGATTTTCCTTGTTTAAAATTTTTAGCAGCATCTGCTTCTGCAACTAAAGGTGTGATAGCAGTTGAAAAACCAATTCCTATAGACATAGCTATAAACATAAAGCTATTCCCAAGTGATACAGCAGCGAGCTCTGCAGTACCCAATTGACCAACCATAATATTATCTACAAAACCAACAAAAGTATGACCAAGCATCCCTAACATAACAGGTGCTGCTAGTCTCCAATTATATTTAAATTCTTTGGTATAGTTGCTTAGAACCATTTAATAATGATATTACAACACATTAACTTGTTTCTTCGCCTCATTAAACTCTTGCATCATTTCAGTTATAATTTGAGCGGCTGGTTTTATATTATGTATTAATCCTGCAATTTGACCTATTTCTAACTCTCCATCTTCTAAATCACCTTCAAACATCCCTCGCTTTGCTCTTGCTCTACCTAACAACTCTTTTAGTTGGTCTAACGTTGGCGCTTTTTTATATAAGTCTTGCAATTCGTTAAAAAACTTATTCTTTATTAATCGTACTGGTGCCAATTCTTTTAAGGTAAGTTGCGTATCACCTTCTTTGGCATCTATTACAACTTGTTTAAAATCTTGATGTGCAGAACTCTCTTCACTTGCAACAAATCGACTTCCTACCTGTACAGCATCTGCACCTAAAACCATTGTCGCAAGCATACCCTTTCCAGTAGCAATTCCTCCAGCCGCAATAAGCGGAATACGCAATTGTTCTTTTACCATTGGTATTAATGTTAATGTTGTCGTTTCGTCTCTACCATTGTGGCCGCCTGCTTCAAACCCTTCAGCAACAATAGCATCTACTCCTGCATCTTGTGCCTTTAAAGCAAATTTAACGCTACTCACCACATGAACGACCGTAACCCCTTTCTCTTTTAACCAAGAAGTCCACGTTTTAGGGTTACCTGCAGAAGTGAATACAATCTTAACATTTTCTTCTACAATAATATCCATAATCTCTTGAATATTTGGATATAACATCGGGACATTTACACCAAAAGGTTTGTTCGTTGCTTGTTTACATTTCTGAATATGTTCTCTGAGTACATCTGGATACATAGAACCTGCACCTATTAAACCCAAAGCACCAGCATTACTAGCAGCTGAAGCTAATTTCCAACCACTATTCCAAATCATGCCTGCTTGAATAATTGGATATTCAATTTTAAATAAATCTGTAATTCTATTAGTCATAAACTGTCATTCTTATTTAAGAAATCACACCAGAACCTATAAGTTCATCATCTAAATACCATGCAACAAATTGACCTTCAGCTATAGCTGATTGTGCGACTTCAAACTCAACATACAAACCACTAACTACTTTATGTAGCATTGCTTTTTGCAAAGGCTGTCGATACCTAATACGTGCTAAAACTTGCATTGTTTCATCTACTTTAAGTGCTAAATCTTCTCGAATCCAATGCAACTCATTGTCAGTTACAAACAAAGCTTTTTTATATAATCCAGGATGTTTTTTACCTTGTCCTGTATAAATTACATTATCATCTACATTAGTATCTATAACAAAAAGTGGTTCTACTTTCCCTCCTACTGCTAGTCCTTTACGTTGCCCTTTGGTAAAATAATGAGCACCTTGATGTTTCCCAACTATAGTTCCATCAGAAACGTTATAATCAATCTTTTTTGAAAGATATTTTAACTGCTCTATTTTAGAATCAAAATTTGGTTCTATTAAATTATAAATAGCTTTCTCTTTAGGTATCTCAACTATAACACCTTCTTTAGGTCTCAATTTCTGTTGTAGAAACTCTGGTAGTTTTACTTTTCCTATAAAACAAAGTCCTTGAGAATCTTTTTTATCTGCTGTAATTAAATCTGCCTCAGTAGCAATCTCACGGACTTGTGGCTTTGTTAATTCTCCAATTGGAAATAGTGCTTTAGCTAATTGAGATTGTGAAAGTTGACATAAAAAATAAGATTGGTCTTTATTATCATCTTTTCCAGCTAATAGTTGATATATAGTTTCTCCATCTTTATCAAGTGTAGCTTTTCTGCAATAATGACCAGTAGCCACATAATCTGCTCCTAGTTCAAGAGCAATTTTCATAAAGACATCGAACTTAATTTCTCTATTACACAACACATCAGGATTTGGAGTTCTCCCTTTTTGGTATTCGTTAAACATATAATCTACAATACGCTCTTTATATTGTACACTTAAATCGATAGTTTGAAAAGGAATTCCCAATTTGTTTGCTACAAGCATAGCATCATTACTATCGTCTAACCAAGGGCATTCGTCTGAAATAGTTACAGAATCATCGTGCCAATTTTTCATAAACAAGCCTATCACTTCATAGCCTTGTTGCTTTAATAAATAAGCAGTAACACTAGAATCTACACCTCCCGAAAGTCCAACTATAACTCGTTTCATATTCACATTTATCGGCTACAAAGATACATTAATTTCATGGCTAAAAATGAACGCTCCTATTTAGTAATAAAAAAAGTAAAGCTCCTTATATCTTATAAGAAGCTTTTATATTTAAACCTATAAACAGTCTATTTCTTTTTCTTATAAGGGTTTTTTGTTCGTCTAGTAAAATCTTTTTCTTTAACCAGTTTTCCATCGGTATAATACTTCCACATACCATGCTTTCTATCGTGCTGATAATGTCCTTCCACCGTTAGTTTTCCATCATGGTCGTAATGTTTAGACAACCCATGCAACTCACCATTTGCATAGCTAAACTCACGAATCAAAATTCCTTTTTCTGAATACCATTCAGAAATACCATTCAACACATTATCTTTATATAATCTTTTCTCTGCTAATTGTCCTTTTTCATAATATACCAAACGCTCATTTTGAAGTAAACCTTTATCATCATAATGCTCAAGAGTCATTATTTGGTCTGTTTTAGCTTGATAATATTTCCATGTACCAAAATATATTTTACCATTCATTTGGCCTTCACTAATTATCTTCCCTTTTGAAGAGAAAAATTTAACATCTACAATATGATTGGCTTCATTAAAAGTCTTCGTCGCTGTTAATACAGCTTTTTCATCAATATTTATATAAAACTTAAAAGTTCCTATTTCTTTACCATGGGAAAATTTGCCTTCATAACGAAGGATTGTAGTTTTTTCAAAATTCTTTTTCCAAACACCATGACGTTTTCCATTAGCATCCATTTGATTAATGCTTTGGGCAAAAACCAAACCTGTACTTATACATAGTATAAATAAAACTAATTTTTTCATAGTATCTAACTGTTTAAAACTCTTCTACAATTCACAAACTAAATAACGCTATAATTTATTTGAAATTGTAATAACAAAAAAGCTGCCAAATTAGACAGCTTAAAAATTACTTCTTTTTTTGTTGCTGTTGTTTTTGTTTTTCTGCCTGTTCCATCATTTCAGACATTTTCTTTTGAAAACGATTTTCCTTTTTAGGTTTTTTCTTATTCACTTGAATCTGAGCATGGATTTTATCTTCATCCAAAATATAGTTTTTAATAACTATCATAATTCCAATGCTAATAATGTTAGAAATGAAATAGTATAAACTCAATCCTGATGCATAATTGTTAAAAAAGAAAAGCATCATTATTGGTGAAAAGTATATCATATACTTCATCATTTTACCCATATCTGGCATACCTTCTTGTGTTGGTTGAGATGCCATTTGTTGACCTGTTGTCATTTTCATATAAAAGAAAATAGCGACAGATGCTAATATTGGAAATAAACTAACGTGGTCTCCATAAAAAGGAATATTAAACGGTAACTCAGCTACAGTATCATAAGATGATAAATCGTCTGCCCAAAGGAAGCTTTTCTGACGCAAATCGAAAGCTGAAGGGAAAAACTGAAATAAAGCATAAAATACTGGTAATTGTATTAAAGCTGGCAAACAACCGCTTAGAGGGCTTGCTCCTGCTTTATTTTGCAAAGCCATAGTTTCTTGCTGAGCTTTCATTTTATTATCCTTGTGCTTTAACTTTATAGCTTCAAGCTCTGGCTTCAATATTTTTAATTTTGCCTGAGACAAAAACTGCTTGTATTGCACAAAAGACATCATTAGCTTTATTAAAACTGTCATTATAATAATGGCAATTCCATATGGTAAAAATGAGCTAAGCATAGAAAACAAAGGGACAAAAAGGTAACGATTAATCCAACCGAAAATACCCCAACCAAAAGGAATACTATCTTCAAGTCCTAGGTCATATTTTTGTAATTCCTTATTATCTGTTGGCCCAAAATATAAGTTTAAAGATTCATTAAACTCACCTGCTTGCATTTGTAATGGCAATTTAGATGAAAACAACTTAGTGTATACAGTATCTATAGTTTCATCGATTGCCAAGTTTTCTGATGCTAACCTTATAGATTTAAATGGTTTATCTGAAACTAAAATAGAGCTAAAAAAATGTTGTCTATAAGACAACCAATTCACGTCTATTTCAATTTCTTCATCCTCGCCTGTTGGACTCAATTTATCAATTTTATCTCCTTCGTGCTGATACGTTAAACGTGTATATCGATTCTCGTATGTGATACTCTCATCGTGACGAAACGTTTTAAGCTTCCAATCTAAATTAATTTCTTGCGAACTATTTATTACAGTACTTAAACCTTGAGAACGAATATCAAAATCTAACATATAATCGTTTGGTTTCAACTCATATCTATATTCTAAAAACTGAGTTGGAGACACTTTAAGTTTCATTGAAACTACAGTATTCTCCCCATTTTTGGTAACTGTTGGTTCAAAAAATAAATCTTGAGTATTTAATATTCTACTGTCTGTTGTTGCAAAATTAATATTAAATGCAGTATTCTCATCTCTTACTAAATAGATAGGAATAGAATCGTAATCGACAAATTGCTTTAATCTAATTTCAGAAAGATAGCCTCCTTTATTATTAAACGTTAAAGCTAAAACATCATTTTCTACTAGAGTTTCATTTGGTTTTGCCGAAGGTAATGATGCTGAATAAGCAAATGCACCTAGCTTATTATTTAACTGGATTACCTTTAAAGAATCTGATGTTGAGGCTGTAGAAAAATCTTCAGGAGTAGTTACAATAGTTTCTTTTTGCTCTTTTACTTTTTGTTCTGCTTCAACTTGTTCTTGTTTCGCCTTTTCCTGTTCTGCTACCTCTTCTGGAGTTGGCTGGTTTTGCCATAACATATACATTAATATACCGAAAATAAGAACAAATCCTATAACCGAATTAATGTCTAATTTTTTTTCTTCCATCTATTCTATTATCAATTGTAATTGGTTTAGTTTTTATATTGCTGTTTCATATCTAAAATTCTACATTCTTTAGACTCATTAGCATATTCAAAAAGCTATCCAACATTAATTTTGTGCCATACTGACACCTTTTTTATTTATTTTATGATTTAGAGCTGCTTTTACAAAAGCCACGAATAAAGGATGTGGATTTGCAACTGTACTTTTATATTCTGGATGATATTGCACACCAACAAACCATGGATGATTGGCTATTTCAATGATCTCTACTAAATCTGTATCAGGATTTAATCCAGTTGCAAGCATTCCAGCAGCTTCAATTTGGGATTTATAATTATTATTAAACTCGTAGCGATGTCTATGTCGCTCACTAATAGTATCACTTTTGTAAACATCACTAACAACGCTGTTTTCTTTTAACTTACAAGACCATGCTCCAAGACGCATGGTTCCTCCTTTATCTGTGATGCTTTTTTGCTCTTCCATTAAATCAATTACAGGATTTGCAACTGTAGTATCCATTTCTGTTGAATTGGCATCTTTTATTCCTAACACATTTCTAGAAAACTCTATCACTGCCATTTGCATACCTAAACATATTCCGAAAAATGGAATATTATGTTCTCTAACATATTGTACAGCATTAATTTTCCCTTCTATACCACGCTCACCAAAACCAGGAGCCACAATAACACCATCAAGATGTGACAATTTTAGTTTGACATTATCTTTATCTAAATATCCCGAATGAATTGACTCTACTTTAACTTTAACTTCATTTTCAGCTCCTGCATGAATTAATGCTTCTAAAATAGATTTATAAGAATCTTGTAGTTCTACATATTTTCCAATTAAACCAATAGTAATTTCTGTTGATGGGTTTTTAAGACGCAATAAAAATTGATTCCACATCATTAAATCTGGTGTATCACTTTTAAGATTTAATTTTTTTAGCACTACTTTATCTAAACCTTCTTCTAACATCAAATTTGGCACATCGTAAATTGTTGATGCATCAATAGATTGAATTACAGAATCTTGAGTTACATTACAGAAACGAGCTAATTTAGTTCTAATACTTTCGCCTAATTCATGCTCTGTTCTACATACTAAAACGTCTGCCATGACACCACTTTCCATTAATGTCTTCACACTATGCTGAGTAGGTTTTGTTTTTAATTCTCCAGCTGCAGATAAATATGGCACTAAAGTTAAATGGATAACAATAGCATTATGCTCTCCTAAATCCCATTTTAATTGTCTAACGGCTTCAACATATGGTAATGACTCAATATCACCAACAGTTCCTCCAATTTCTGTAATTACAATATCGAAATCACCTGACTTTCCTAAAATTTGAATGCGATGTTTAATTTCGTCTGTAATATGAGGAATAACTTGAACTGTTTTACCTAAATACTCACCACGTCGTTCTTTCTGAATGACACTTTGATAAATGCGTCCAGTCGTTACATTATTAGCTTGACTTGTAGGGACATTTAAAAAACGCTCATAATGCCCTAAATCTAAATCGGTTTCTGCGCCATCATCTGTAACATAACACTCACCATGTTCATAAGGGTTTAATGTGCCAGGATCTACATTAATATAAGGGTCCAATTTTTGTATTGTCACTCTGTAACCTTGAGCTTGAAGAAGCTTAGCAAGTGATGCGGCTATAATCCCTTTACCTAAAGAAGAAGTAACTCCACCAGTTACAAAGATGTATTTTGTAGTCGTTGTCATGTTGCGCTGTTAAACGCGAACAAATTTACAATTTTAAGTTGAAAATTAAGAAATTTAAAATTATTATTTCTTTGAAAAATTTCTTTGAATGTTTCTAACGATATCTTCCAAACCATTTAATTTTAACTCATAAACTGCTTTTAGCTGGTTTCCTAATTTTCCTTTTGGAAAACCTTTATTATGATACCAAACCACATAATGTTCTGGTAAGTTGATAAGATACCTGTCTTTATATTTACCATAGGGCATTTTTGTATGTGCTAGAGTAATTAAAAAATCTTTATTTGGTTCTTGTAATTCTATAATACTAAGATTTATATTTCGATAATTTCTCAAGCTCCATTTTTATAAACTTATGCCATTTGGTCTGATAAATTAAATTTCTTGAATAATCACTTTCACCATCATAGCTGTTTTGCATTTTAGATAATAATTTGTTTATCTCTTGATGAAGATTATCCAAGTCAGAAGCAATGTGAGCCGACACTTTCAACCTTTCTATTTGTTGTTTGAACTTTCTCACATGAAGTTCAGTAATATCAAAATGAAGCTGTTCATGAGCAAGAATATAATCATCAGCATTTTCTAGGATTACCCATGATTTATCTGGGTAAAAATGTCCAAAAACCTGAGTATTAAAACTTACAATTTTATGATCTGTTTTTTTTATTGAATAACTAAACGTAATTCCTGAGGCAGTCGTTGCAACTATATCTGTACCATTTTCTGGCTGTGCTTTAAAATCATTCCAAGCGAGTTGTGATGAAGCACTCCATAACATAACATCCTCATCTTGTTGGAGCGAAACAATAAGGCATAATAATAACAAATATCTAATCATCAATTACTTCAACAATTTTAAGGTCATCATATTTAACTATATAAACCGCATTGTTATAATAACCTCCAAAAAGTTTCTTTTGGTATGCAAATTTATTCTCTACATATTCTGTTAATGATGATTCATTAGCTGACATAAATAAATCTTGAGATGTTACCAAACGCAACACAACATCCATAGTAATATCAAAGCCTCTAACAGCAACTTTATTTGGAGTTACCCCATAAACATTTTTATATTTTTTTACAAAGGAGTTATGATCATCTTCATTATATGCTTTTGCTATAGTTGGAAAATAAAATTGCAAATTTGACAGATGATAATTTGAAACCTCATCGCTTTCAAAAGCGCTGTTTTTATTGGTAGTAGTTAGCACCACTTGAATTTCGTCACTTATCATTGCGTTTAAAACACTAGTTACATTAGAGGCAAATCCTTCATTTTTTGTTTCTAAGAATACTAAGTTTTTTCCAGGTTTTAAAACATTTATAAGATCTTCATCAATAACATAATAAGCTTCTTCTCCATCTTTGTTTTGTCTTGAAAATACTTGAGCTGCTGAATTAAATTCTCGTTTCAACTCATTACTTGTCAATCTGTTTTTTGAATCTGCTACGACAATGATATGCTTTGATGTTGTATCTGTCTTTACAAAAGCAATAATTTTTTCTTTTAATAACTCTTCAGAAGGTCTTGATTGAAATACATTCTCTGATAGTTTTATTTTTTTTGTTATTGGTGATATTACTGGAATATTGAATTGGTTTAATTCAGAAGCCACTTTTTCTAAATTATTAGGCATAATAGGCCCAATCACGACATCAACAGTTTCAAAATCATTATTTCTTAATATACGAGACACTTCACTGACTTGGTTTTTAGTATCATAAACATCAACTTTAAGAGATATTCCTAATTTTTTGAGTGAATCTAAGGCTAATAAAGTTCCTGAATAATAATCTAAAGATACACTTAAAAAGGATCCTTTTTTGATTTCTTCCTTAGTGTCGTAAACTGAATCTAAATCCACTTGATTCAATTTAAAAGGGAGCATAATTGCAATATGTTTTGTTTCGTAATCTTTTA
>Ga0209013_10005650_pt1 | contig 10721 bp, 11 predicted proteins | sample Cruoilmetagenom2_FD_187291 | JGI IMG/M metagenome (GOLD analysis project Ga0209013, IMG submission 187291) | Oil polluted marine microbial communities from Coal Oil Point, Santa Barbara, California, USA - Sample 2 (SPAdes) (version 2) | ecosystem: Environmental > Aquatic > Marine > Oil seeps ...
GCATCCCTTCCCTGTGGTGTCTTTTTTATTCTTTTTCTTGAATTAATCCATGCATTTCGCCCCTTATGGGCGAGTGACTTTTCTTTGCTTGCTCAAAGATACACACCAAAAGAATACCAAGGGCACCCGCATGCTGCCCTTCGTGTTCCCTGTGATGCTCAGACAAGCACACCCCGAAACCCCAGCTCATCCAGCGCTTCTCGGCAAGCCTGAACGGGATTTTAAGATCAAAATCAAAATCAAAAGCAGGATCGGAAGTAAGATTGTAGGTCCGAATTCATTCGGACAATAACATCTGTGCGAATGAATTCGCACCTACAGATATTTAATCACATCATGGCCACACTACCAGGTTTTGATCGTTTGTCTTTGTCTTTGTCCTTAGCCTTTGACCTCACACCCCCTTTTGGGTTGTCGAGCACTGGAAGGCTGGGCCGGATAAAGCGTGGTGCATGTCTGAGCGAAACGAGTTCACCGCGCCCGGTTCAGACTGAAGCGCGCAGAGTAGCCGAAGGCCAACGCATGGGGCGGTTTTTCTTTGGTTCTGTTTCTTTTGTCCGTACAAAAGTAATGAACTTGTCCATGAAGGCCGAAACCTTCACCCCAGCTCCAATATCGCATCCATCTCAACAGCCGCATCTTTTGGTAGCGCCGCAACCCCGATTGCAGCACGCGCTGGATAAGGTTCGTTGAAGTAGCCAGCCATGACTTCATTCACTGTCGGGAAATGGCTCAGGTCGGTTAGGAAAACATTAAGCTTAACAATATCATCAAGACTTCCATCAGCAGCAGCTGCGACTGCTGAAAGATTTTTGAACACCTGGTGGATCTGTTCAGATATATCATCGCTGATGATTGTCATTGTTTCTGGTAACAGTGGAATCTGGCCAGAGAGATAAACGGTGCTGCCGGTTTTTATGGCCTGAGAGTATGTGCCGATGGCCTGTGGGGCATTGCTGGTAGAGATGATATGACGAGGCTTTTTTTCTGACATTTACGCTTTCCTAAAAGGTTATTGATTACAGTAATATCGATTTTGATTTTCGACTTATTACCTATAGATTCTTGCGTTCAGCACTAAGCACAAAGTCCATAGAGCGAATTTTTTTTAACACTTTATCCAGATGGTTAAGGTCTTTGATGCTGATAAGAAATTCCAGCAGGCTTGTGCTGCCGTCCCGGTCATCCATATCCACATGGTCGATATTGCAGTCTGCATCTGCCAGGGATGAGGCGATGGTTGCCAGCACACCGCGGCGGTTTGCGCTGACTACGTCAATCATGACCTGAAACAGGTTATCCGGCTGGGGTTCCCATTGGACATCGATTAGCCGCTCAGGCTGGTTGTGGAATTCACTGATGTTGGGGCACTCGGGTTGATGGATGACTATTCCACGTCCAGATGTTGCAATGCCCTGAATGCGGTCGCCAGGAATGGGGCGGCAGCATTTGGCCAGATGAATGACCATGCCTTCATCGCTCACTATGCCCAGCGGGCGCACGCCTTTGTTGCGTGGGCCGAGCGGTTTCTCACTGCTGTCAGGCTCATCCAGCAATGGGGCGAGTTGACGTGCTACCAGCGGTGCCATACGGTTGCCCAGACCAATATCCTGGTATAGCTGCGTTCTGTTTTTGAAGTTAATTTCTTTTAGCAATGCGTCCATTCTATCTTCATCAACAGTGCTGATTGATAAAGAAAAAGCATGTAAGGCTTTGTTCAGAAGGTCTTTCCCAAGGTTTCTGGCTTTACGTTTCTGCAGGTGTTTGAGGTAATGCCGGATACTTGAGCGCGCTTTAGCGGTTGCAACAAAATTTAGCCAACCGGGGTTGGGTACGGCTTTTTTATCGGTGGTGATTTCTATCGTGTTGCCATTGCGTAATTGTGTTTGCAGTGGAACGTAGTGGTGGTTTACACGCGCTGTCACACATGTGTTGCCTACATCCGTATGCACGGCATAGGCGAAATCAACCGGACAGGAGCCCCGTGGCAGAACAATAATTTTTCCCTTGGGGGTGAAAACGTAGACCTCTTCCGGGAACAGATCGATTTTAACATTTTCCAGGAATTCCTTTGAATTTCCTGCCTGCTTCTGCAAATCAAGCAAGCCACTGATCCAGTTGCTGGTTTCTTTCTGTACTTTGCCTGATTTATACAGCCAGTGCGCAGCAATACCTGCTTCGGCCACCTGGTTCATCTCGCTCGTGCGTATTTGCACTTCAATGGGTACGCCATAAGGAGAGACCAGTACTGTATGCAGAGACTGGTAGCCATTTGCTTTCGGGATGGCAATGTAGTCTTTGAATTTACCGGGTATAGGTGCATACAGGCTATGCAGGGCACCAAGGACACGATAACAGTCATCGATAGAATCGGTCACAATGCGGATCGCATAGACATCGAAGACCTCATCAAATGAGAGTCCCTTGTGCTTCATTTTTGTGTAAATACCGTAAATATGTTTTTCCCGGCTGCTTATTTGTCCTGTCAGACCGTCCTGTCGGAGACGCTTGTTGATGGCATTCTCAATCTTTTTTAATAGCCCTTTGCGGTTACCGCGCCTGTGTTTGACAGCTTTTTCCAGTGCGGAATAACGTTTGGGATGTATTGCATTGAAACTCAGGTCTTCCAGTTCGTGTTTAAAGGCCTGAATGCCCAGGCGACTGGCTATGGGGGCATAAATTTCCAGCGTTTCTCTGGCGATGCGCTTACGTTTTTCATCGCGCATCGCACCCAGTGTGCGCATATTGTGCAGTCTGTCGGCCAGTTTTATCATGATGACGCGGATATCACGCGTCATGGCCATCAACATCTTACGAAAGCTCTCTGCCTGTACTTCTGCCTGGTCAGTAAAGCTTACTTTGCTGAGTTTGCTGACACCATCAACCAGTTCGGCGACTTCTTTACCGAACCCCCTGCTCAGTTGTTTTTTGGCTGTCGGGGTGTCTTCAATGACATCATGCAGGATGGCCGCCGAAATGGCTTTGCTGTCCATGTGCAGGCCAGCGAGTATTCTGGCAACTTCAACGGGGTGAGAGATGTAAGATTCGCCGCTGGCACGGCGTTGACCGGCGTGAGCCTGATAGCCAAAGATGTAGGCGTGGTAGATATTGGCAATTTCCTGCTTGCTGAGGTAAGTCTCAAGCAGGCCTTCAATATCCTGAAATTTCAGATCCCGCCCTGGCCCGAAGGACGGGACAGGTTCATGCGTCGGCGGGTGGCGTTTCCTTAGCGATGGAATCAGCATTTGCTGCTATACCTTCAACAGTTGCACCGGCCTCTTCGGTCTCAGTGCCGTCAGAGAGAAACAGGTCTTCAGCCGTTTCTTCCGGCTCAGGCTCGTCAATGAGTATATCGCTATTGACCAGACCCGCTGCAATTTCGCGCAGGGCAAGTACAGTATTTTTATCGTTCTCAACGTCCAGCTCGGACTGGTGCCCTTCAGTAAGCTGGCGAGCACGTTTGGCTGCAATGAGGACAAGATTAAATCGGTTATCAACATTTTCCAGACAGTCTTCAACAGTAATTCGCGCCATTTAACAATTTATCCATAATATATTCAGTAGAACTTTTAATTTTAACCCATAAATGCTTGGAGAGTCTATTTTTAGGCGGCCAGTATATCTATTAACTGCCGGGTAGTACTGTCGATGTCGGCATTGATAAGTACATGATCATATTCGTCCTGATGAGAGATTTGCTCCGCATAGGTAGACATTCTTCTTTGAATTGTTTTCTCCGTATCCTGCTGGCGTGACAATAGCCGGTTTTCCGCTTCTTTACCGTCTGGCGGCAGAATAAAGACACTGACAGCATCAGGGTAAATTGCTTTGATGCGCCGCGCCCCCTGCCAGTCGATATCGAGGATAAGGTTCTTTCTATCGAGCAGCGCTTTTTCTATAGTCGTTCGTGAGGTGCCATAGAGATTGCCATATACCTCAGCGTATTCAAGCATTGCCCCGCTGTCGATCATATCCCGGAAGGTCTGTTTGCTGACAAAAAAGTAATCTTCGCCTTCTTTTTCTCCCGGGCGAGGAAAGCGAGTGGTATGTGATACGGCGATGAGGGTATCCGATATGCTGGTAATCAGGGCATGTGACAAGGTGGTCTTGCCGGCACCGGAGGGGCCGGAGAGTATCAGAATGACCGGTTTCGCTGTTTTACTCAACATTCTGAATTTGTTCCCTGATCTGCTCGATTAATACTTTTAATTCTATCGAGGCGTTGGTAACACGGATATCGGATGATTTTGAGCCGAGAGTATTGGCTTCACGATTCATCTCCTGCATCAGAAAGTCAAGTCGCCTGCCAACCGGCTTTTTTGATGTAAGGGCATGCTGTGTCTCGGTGATATGAGATTCAAGCCTGTCGAGTTCCTCTGCCACATCGGATTTGTTGGCAAAAATGACTACTTCCTGTTCGAGGCGCGCCGGGTCGAGAGATTCTTTTAGCTCATTCAGGCGGCTTTCAAGCCGTTGTTTAAATGCGGTAATAATTTCCGGCAGGATAGAACGTACCGTCTCGACCTGTTCGGTGATGCCTGTGAGCCGCTCCCTGACCATCTCTGCCAGCCGCGCACCTTCGCGTTGGCGGTTTTTTTTCAGTTCCTGCAGAGTATCATCAAGAAGATCGACAGCCTTTTCAGCAAGTGAGGAGTAATCAATACCATCATCGGTGATAACGCCGGGCCAGTTGAGTATGTCTGTTACGCTCAGGCTGGAACTTTCATGGATGCGTTTTTCTATTTCGTTAGCCATCTCGGTAAGTTTGTCTACCAGTTGTCCATTTATGGACATGGTACCCGGTAGATTGCGGTCTACCTGGAAACGAAGGTTGCATTCAATTTTTCCACGTGCCAGTTGTTTGTTGATTCGTTCACGAACGGCTTCTTCAGCAGCGCGTAGCGGCTCAGGCAGACGCAGGCTGATGTCCAGGTAGCGGTGGTTAACTGAGCGGATTTCCCAGGACAATTGGCCCCAGCTGGTAGCCATATGGTTACGGGCAAAGGCAGTCATGCTTGCTGTCATGTTATGATTCTTCTGTAGATTTATACGTCAGCCTGCATGGTAGCGACTTTATTAGTATGAATAAAGCTCATGCTGTTCCGGGGAATAGATAAAGGTCACTATCAGGCTGTCTATTCTTGAGGTAATTTACTACTATTAATACCTGAGTGAGTATAGATGCAGGTCAGGAATACAGTCGATTCAGGTTTAGCTGAATAAAACGGAATACTTAATGGCAAAAAATGAAAGATTACAGGTAAATGCCCTGCCTAAAGGTTACCGCCTGTCTGAATACGAGATTGAAAAGCCGATCTCTGAGGGGGGCTTTAGTATTGTTTACCTGGCGACACATCTACCTACCCGGAGCAGGGTGGTAATAAAGGAATTCTTTCCAATACGCTATGCCAAACGCATCGACACGGGCCGTGTTGAGACTATCACTGAGGAGGCATCCCGTTCATTTGGCATGGGAATTAAGCGTTTTTTTAATGAAGGCAGTGCGCTGGCGAAAATCAATCACCCGAATGTTGTCCGTGTTACCCATCTGTTTCGCGCCAACAACACGGTTTACATGGTGATGATTTTTGAGGTAGGGCGCGATATGCGGTGGTACATCAAGCGTAAAAATGGAGGCCTTTCAGAAAAATTTTTACGCACAGTGTTTCCAGAAGTCCTGTCAGGAATGTCGGAACTGCATAAAAACCATATTCTTCATCTTGATATAAAGCCTGCGAACATATTGCTGCGCACTGGTGGCCACCCGCTATTGATCGATTTTGGGGCGGTAAAACATATGAAAGGTGTCGCAAACCTTGAGGTAAAAGGCCATACATTAACGCAGGGATTTGCACCAATTGAACAACATAATCATGGCAATATTGGTCCATGGTCAGATATCTATGCAATAGGTGCAACGATGTATTCATGCATCACCGGCAAGCCGCCTCCTCCTGCACCGGAAAGGGTAAAAAAGGATAAGCTGGAATCTGTTATTCGTTCTTTTGAGAAAAAGAAATATTCCGCGTCCCTGCTTGAAGCCATCAACCTGGCGATGAAAATGGACATGACACAACGGCCCCAGTCGATAGAGGAATTTATGGGGTTGCTGGATGTAAAACTTGATGGAAAATCAAAAATTATGAAATTTTTAAATAAGCCCGTTCTTGGTACAGGGAGGAGAGGCTGATGAAATACAGATATGCCATTTCAACGGAAAAAGGGACAAGGGATTACAACCAGGACAGAGCAGCCTGTCTGGAAGGCAACGACTCGGTACTTATGATACTTGGTGATGGCCTGGGTGGCCATGCCGGTGGCGATATTGCAGCAGATATTCTTGTCGATACCGCTTCACAGGCATTTCTCAAGATCAGGACGCCGGTTATTGAGGAGCCATCTCTATTTCTTGCGCTGATATTGCAGCATGCGCACCGGTCAATAAATCGAAAGGCGAAAAAATCTACAAAAAAGATAGATCCCAGAACTACGGCGGTACTGTGTCTTATTCAGAATGGATATGCCTACTGGGCGCATGCTGGAGACAGCCGGCTGTATCTTTTTCGCAATGGTTCACAATTGACACGCACTCTCGACCATACGGGGTCTGATCAGGCTAAAGTTGGCGGGCGTGGCATACCTGCCAAAACGGGTTTGTATAACTGCATTGGAGGCCCCTCACGGCCAAAAATTGCACTGGGCCCGGAGATTGCGTTGCAACATGGAGATCGTATACTGATTTGCTCTGATGGAGTGTGGCAGGGAATGGCGATTGATGTTGTTGCCGAGTATCTGCATGAAGAAAGTGACCTGGAAGATTCGATGGATAATATGCTTGAGAAGATAGTACAACGAAATCCTGAAGTATGTGACAACGTGACTGTCGTGTCACTTGCCTGGGATGATAAATCCAGACCGGGTAAAAGACTGCAGCATGAGCAAATCCGTGACCTGACAGACAATGATCTCTGGCGTGCAGCACGTGATGCCGAGAAGGGCATCAGGAGTAATACTAGAACAGGCACTCATGCGAAGAAACAAGGCAACCTGTTAAAAGCGGGCAGGAATGCTGATACAGCTGAAAATCTGGACTCTGTGATCAATGAAGTCGAGTCATTTGTTAAACAATGGGAAGAAGGGAAATAAAAAATCAGTTTTAAGTTTTAAGTTTTAAGTTTTAAGTTTCAGGACTCAGGACTCAGGACTCAGGACTCAGGACTCAGGACTCAGGACTCAGGACTCAGGACTCAGGACTCAGGACTCAGGACTCAAGAATCAATTAGTATATAATCCCATCTCCATATTTTACCGCTGTAAAAAACTCTTAATTCAAACAACACCAACCCAAAGCGAGAACCTATGCGTCCCAGTAAACGTGCACCCGATGAAATGCGGGATATTAAATTTACCCGAAACTTTACCAGACATGCGGAAGGCTCGGTGCTGGTTGAGTTTGGCCATACTCGAGTGCTCTGTACTGCGACAGTAGAAGAAAAGGTTCCCCGCTTTTTGAAAGGCAAGGGACAAGGCTGGGTGACTGCGGAATATGGCATGTTGCCTCGTTCCACCAATACCCGCATGGGACGTGAGGCCGCGCGCGGCAAGCAGGGTGGCCGAACGATGGAAATCCAGCGCTTGATAGGACGCTCATTAAGAGCTGCGGTTGATCTTGAGGCGCTTGGTGAGCGCAGCATTACACTGGATTGTGATGTTATTCAGGCTGATGGTGGTACACGCACTGCCTCAATTACGGGTGCCTGTGTTGCGCTGTCTGATGCAATAAATAGTCTGATTCAGCAAGGGGTTTTAAAAGAAAATCCGATACAAAATATGGTCGCTTCGATATCAGTGGGTATTTACCAGGGAGTACCAGTGCTGGATCTTGATTACGCAGAAGACAGTAATGCCGAGACTGATATGAATGTGGTGATGGATGAAACGGGTGAGTTTATTGAAATTCAGGGAACCGCTGAGGGAAAAACATTTTCGATGGATGAAATGCTGGCAATGACCGAGCTCGCAAAAAATGGCATTGCAGAAATTATCAGCCATCAGAAACAGGCCCTTGAGGCAGATATCTAATGAGTAGACGTATCGTGCTGGCAACAGGAAATGCCGGTAAATTAAAGGAGATAAGGGATATTTTTTCAGGTGTTGATGTAGACATCGTTGCGCAGTCTGAATTTGACACCCCGGAAGCGATAGAAGATGGCCTGAGTTTTGTCGAAAATGCCATTCTCAAGGCTCGCAATGCGGCTGCTCATACGGGGTTGCCCGCACTATCTGATGACTCAGGTATCGAGGTGGATGCCCTGAATGGTGAACCCGGTATCCATTCAGCGCGATATGCCGGTAATGATGAGAGTAATATTCAACGACTGCTGAGGGAGCTTGATGGTGTACCTGAAGACAGGCGGACGGCCCGTTTTCAGTGTGTGATGGTCTATCTCAGACATGCTAACGATCCGGTACCTGTTATCACTCAGGGAGTATGGGAAGGGAAAATCCTGGAAGCTGTACAGGGTGAAGGCGGCTTTGGCTATGATCCGGTTTTTTATGTACCTGAACGAGGCTGTAGTGCAGCGGAGCTGAGTGCTGATGACAAAAACAGCCTGAGCCACCGTGGCAAGGCATTACGCCAGATGCTCAATCATCTAAGTTCCAGTTATACTTGAGGGCATGATCGCAAACGAAGCGATTCCACTTTCTCTCTACGTTCATATTCCATGGTGTGTGCGCAAATGCCCATACTGTGATTTCAATTCCCATCTGGCTGAAAGTGATGGGATACCTGAACAGGAATATTTGGCGGCCCTGTTTAAAGACCTTGAACAATTGCTACCCCGCGTCTGGGGAAGACGGGTCTCTACGATCTTTTTTGGTGGTGGAACACCCAGCCTGCTTTCACCTGCAACGGTATCGAATTTATTATCAGGTATTCGGGCCAGGATTCCGTGTATCCCTGCACTCGAGGTGACGCTGGAAGCCAACCCGGGAAGCCTGGAAGTTGAAAAGTTCCAGCAGTTTCGTGAAGCAGGTATTACACGGCTGTCAGTGGGTGTGCAAAGTTTTGCAGATGAGAGTCTGCTGGTGCTAGGGCGAATACATGATGCTGAGCAGGCACATAGCGCTATTCAATCAGTCATTGCGTGTCAATTCGATAGCTATAACATTGATCTGATGTTCGGCCTGCCGGGTCAGGGCCTTGCTGATGCCCAACGTGACCTGAAAACTGCGCTCAGTTATCAGCCACCGCATCTGTCCTTATATCAATTAACCATAGAGGCGAATACCTCGTTTATGCATTCCCCGCCGGATAAACTGCCTGGTGATGACCTGTTGGCAGATATGCAGGAGACACTGTCAAGGGAGGCAGCTGATGCAGGGCTCGAGCGCTATGAGGTGTCGGCCTATGCAGCAAACGGAAAGCAATGCAGTCATAATGTGAACTATTGGGAGTTTGGTGATTATCTTGGTTTAGGGGCCGGTGCACATTCAAAAATCACTGATCAAACAGGCGTGTTTCGATTTTCACGGCCCAGATTACCAAAACAATATCTCGCCACTGCAGGGTCAAATAATGCTTTTGTCGGTGAGCACAAACTACAGAGGGATGATCTGGTGCTGGAGTATATGATTAATGCTTTGAGACTAAGGAAGGGATTTACTGTGAAGCAATTTTCTCTTCATACCGGCCTGGCGAAAGACACTATCTCACGGGGTATTGATGAAGCGGTAAAGAAGGGCTTATTGATTCAGCAAGGTGACAATATACGGCCTACAGAAAAAGGTTTTTGCTTTCTTTCTGAAATACAATTGATGTTTTCCTAGAAGGTTGCTTTTTTGCTGGCGCTCTTCCCACAAAAAGCCTGTAAGCAACGGGTGCACCAGTTTTGCTGTGGGAGGCGCGCCCTCGCGGCGAATAGTTTGTGAGTAGTTCGCGCTACTGGTACCCTCTAGCGGCATGATGACCACAGTAAATAAAAAAAGTGACAAAGAAAAAACGCAATTACGGCTGACACTATTTACCGACTATATTTGTCCATTCTGTTATATAGGTGATTTGAGGTTGCAACACCTTAGGAAAGACTATGATGTGCTGATTAATTTCCGCTTCATCGAAATTCACCCTGATACACCACTGCAAGGGACAACGGTTGATTCGCTGGATTATTCAGATGAACAGTGGCAGGGCATGATGGACGGCCTGGTGGAAATGGCGCAGGAAGAAGGAATTACACTGGCTCCGGTAAGCCTACTTGCCAATTCACATAGAGCTTTACTGTTGGCCGAGGCAGTAAAAAAAGAAGGCCGTGAAATATTCTATAAATTCAATCAGGCCCTGTACGAGGAATACTTCGTGGCAGGGAGAAATATTGGTGATGATGAGATTTTGAGAGATATTGCCCTGGTCAGTGGTGTCAGTGATGAAGTGGTAGACAGGGCCTGGAGCGACCCTGAATATGAAAAAATCTTACAGATGAATATGAGCATGGCAGTGAAAGCGGGGGTAACGGGTACACCTACATTCTTTATCGGCCAGCAACGTTTAACGGGAGCTGTTTCGACATCGAAACTGAGGCAGGCCGCGGAAGGTGCAATAAAGGGCGCCTCTATTAATCAATGAATATTCATCTCACATGCAAAATCGTCCATCTCTGCGTTAAGAATCTTCGCAATAGCTAGCTATTACGTGCGATCCTTGCCTTGATATGAACAAT
>Ga0209013_10005651_pt1 | contig 10720 bp, 7 predicted proteins | sample Cruoilmetagenom2_FD_187291 | JGI IMG/M metagenome (GOLD analysis project Ga0209013, IMG submission 187291) | Oil polluted marine microbial communities from Coal Oil Point, Santa Barbara, California, USA - Sample 2 (SPAdes) (version 2) | ecosystem: Environmental > Aquatic > Marine > Oil seeps ...
CTTCCGAGCTGCAGGACGAGGAGCTGAGCCTTGACGATCTCGTTGTACATCCAGACCAGCTTCTGCTGCTGGATCTGCTGCGCAGCGATCGGCCGGCCGCCGAACTGGATGCGGTTTTTTGCGTAGTTGAGGGCCGCGGTGAAGGTTGCCATCGCTGAGCCGATGGCCCCCCAAGCGATGCCGTACCTGGCCTGGGTGAGGCACATCAGTGGGTTTTTCAGGCCTGTCGTACCGGGCAACAGGCTCTCGGCCGGCAACACGCAGTCCTCGAAGACCAGCTGCGAGGTAACCGAGACCCGCAGGGAGTACTTGCCCTTGTGCTCTACGGTGGAGAACCCGGGAGCATTCTGCTCGACGAGGAATCCACGGATGCCCTCTTCGGTTCGCGCCCAAACGACCGCCACGTCGGCGATGCTGCCGTTGGTGATCCACATCTTCTCGCCGTTCAGGATCCAGCCCTCGTTCGTTCGCACCGCTCGGGTCCGCATGCCAGCCGGGTTCGAGCCGAAATCCGGCTCAGTCAGACCGAAACAGCCAATGCTCTCGCCGCTTCCGAGCCCTGGGATCCACCGGTCCTTCTGTTCCTGGGTGCCCCACGTCAGGATCGGGTACATGACCAGCGAGTTCTGCACCGACACGAACGAGCGCAGACCGGAGTCGCCACGCTCCATCTCCTGGCAGATCAGACCATAGGCAACGTTGCTCAAACCGGCAAGATCGTACTCGGAGAAGCTGGCACCCAGGAGGTGAAGGTCGCCCATCTCCTTGACGAGGTGGCGGGGGAAAACGCCCTCCCAGGCCCACTCCTCGATGTCGGGCAGGACACGGTCGCGCACCCACGCATGCACCGACTTGCGGACCATCCGCTCCTCATCGCTGAGCAGATCGTCGATGTGATACAGGTCGAGATCCTCGAATTTGAGCATCGCACTCCCTCTCTTTCGAAGGACTGATTATATGCGCGCGAGCGCGTTAAGGTGTGTCGAATCGCGGAACGCCCGGTCAACGCGGTCTTATCCGCTTCGGGCATCCGTTTCAGACCTCGAGGCGGCCTTCTGCCATCGCGCTCCCCGAGAGAGCCCCCTCCAACGATATTTGGGTTTCCACGCGACGGTCGTTTGCACGCGTCAAACCCAAAATCGTTCGAGATGGCACGTCCGAAGAAGCGCATCCAAGCGCGGGTCGTAGGCCCTGTACTTTCTGATCGCTTCCTCGCGCCGGTAATTCCGAATTCCGAATTCCGAATTCCGAATTTACTCGCCCGGCAGGGCGATATCGAGCTCTTCCACTGCCGGGGTGCGGGCGAAGCGGCGAACGGCAAGGACCGCCTCCACCACCAGCCACACGGCGATGACCGAGATCGCGCCGCCGACGACGAGCAGGGTGATGTTGCCGTCCTTCGCGAACGAGACCAGCTTCATCCCCATCGCCACCAGGGTCGTCAACATCATGAAGACCATGGGTACGAGGTAGGGGAGTGCGGGACGCCGCCGCTGCATCAGGTAGAGCGAGACCACGAGCAGGGCGAGCCCGGCGAGGAGCTGGTTGGTGGAACCGAAGAGCTGCCACAGGACGAGACCGGCGGAGCGGCCTTCGATGCGGTAGAAGGCGAAGAAGGAGATCGCCGCCACAGCGACTGTGCTGGAGACGAAGCGATTGCCGAGCGGTTTGAAACGCAGGGTGGTACCGATCTCCTCGAGGTTGTAGCGCAGCAGGCGAGTGGCGGAGTCGAGGGTGGTGAGGGCGAAGCTCACGACCACTACCGCGATCAGGGTGCGCGCGGTCTGCTCGGAGAGACCGACGGTGGAGACGAAGCGGGTGGAACCCTCGATGAAGGCACTCATACTGTTGCCCAGGCCCTGGATCGAGGACCAGTCTGCGTAATGGTGGCGCCAGGCGGTGGGGGAAACGAAGCCCGCGGTGCAAGCCAGAACCGCCGCCAGGCCGAGCAGCGATTCGCCGATCATCGCGCCGTAGCCGATGGGGCGGGCCTGGGGCTCGTGGTCGAGCTGCTTGGCGGTGGTGCCGGAGGAGACCAGCGAGTGGAAGCCGGAGGCCGCCCCGCAGGCAATGACGATGAAGACGAAGGGGTACATCGGCGGTGCACCGGGTGGATGGGTGTCCACCACCGGCGACACGAACTCGGGGCGGAGGATGAAGAATCCGATATAGGTGAGTCCGAGCCCGAGATAGAGCAAGAGCGAGTTGAGGAAGTCGCGGGGCTGCAGCAGCGACCACACGGGGAGCACCGAGGCCAGCCAGGCGTAGAGGAGGAGCACCCAGGTCCAGCCGCCTACCGAAGACCAGCGCAGCGCGAAATGGGGCGACAGAGTCACGACCACAAGGGTGAGGACGAAGGCCGCCGAGACCAGAATCCCAAGAGAGCGGCCGCGGCGGCGGACCAGCCATCCGATGACGAGGGCGAGGACCAGGATGGTGCCCGAGGGGACGACCGACTCAGGGTAGTTGTCGGTGGAGAAGAGAAGAGCGACGACGTAGGCGAAGACGCCCATTGCGAGAGCTATGGCGAAGAAGATGATGGCGTGCATCAGCGACTTCGCGCGCCGGCCCATGAGGCCCTCGGCGATGGCGCCGATTGAAAGACCGCGGGCGCGCACCGAGACAACCAGGGCCCCGAAGTCGTGGACGCAGCCGACCAGGATCGAGCCGAAAACCACCCACAGCATGGCCGGCAGCCAGCCCCAGACCACGGCGATGGCGGGCCCGAGCATCGGCGACAGCCCGGTGATCGAGGCAAAGTGATGGCCGAAGAGGACCGGCGCGGGGGTGGGCACGTAGTCCACCCCGTCTTCGAGTGCGTGGGCCGGGGTGACCGCATCCGCCCGCAGCGCAAAGACCTTCTGCGCCAGATAACGCGAGTAGAACAGATAGCCCGCGAGGTACACCGCGAAGCAGACCAGAACCACCAGTATCGATGTCATGGCGGTTATGGTAACCCGGGCAGCGTACTCGTCCGTGCCCGAGCCCGAGCCCGTGCCCGATGTTCAGGAGGGCGCTTCCAACTTCAACGCGGCCTGCTGCCATCGCGGTCCCCGAGGGAGCCCCCTTTGAGGTTTTGGGACTCAGCGGTGTTCTTTCCTCGGCGTGGCTGCTCCCAAAACCGTCAAAGGCGGCACGCCCGGTCAACGCGCTGTCCCGTGCTTCGGGATTGCGCTCCTGGTAGGTGACGCGACCTTCTGTCGTCGCGCTTCCCGAGAGGATGCCAGACACCTCCGGTGAACGCGCCCTGGCCCGCCTTTGGAGTGCCGGCGGGATACCTCCCGCCGAGGTTTTCTGAGGGGTAGGAGTGGATTATGATCCTCTGGCCCTGCCGTGCGAGCAGGTTCCGAGATACCATCGAGCCGGTGAGACAGGAGAGAATAGGCGGCGCAGCATCATCGAGCGAACGTTAATTGGAGAGCGAATCAGAAATGAAATCGCGAAGCGAGCACGAACCGCCTCTTGCCGTTGCCGAGTGGGGTTGGCGCTACCACCACATGGGAATCCCCACCGACACCCCGCGGCCCGGGGAGGTCTACCTCGAAGAGTACGGGATGCACGTCTCGGGCTTCGAAACCAGCCCCTTCGGGGTCGAGTGGATGCGCTTCGAGCCAGGGAGCCCTATTTTGGAGCTGATTCGCACCGTACCTCACGTCGCCTTCGAGGTGGACGATCTCAAGGCGGCTCTGGAAGGCAAGGAGCTGATCGGCGAACCGTCGTCGCCGATGGTGGGCGTCACGGTCGCAATGATCCTCCACAACGGCATGCCGGTCGAGCTCCTCGAGTTCTCCGACTCGTAGAGGATTAAAGACCCGCGTCCGCGTCCTAGCCCGTGCCCGATGTTCAGGAGGGCGCTTCTGATTTCATCGCGCCCTTTCTATCGGCACTCTGCGCGAGAGGATGCCAGGCACGCCGCCATGACGTTGAGGACAACGTCATGTCGAGATGCCAGGCACCTCCGAACGAGCGCGCCCATAGACGTTCGGTCAGCGCGCCCAAACGCGGGCACCATCCCCCGACCCACCCCGCGCGCAACACCGCGCCGATAATTCCGAATTCCTAATTCCGAATTCCGAATTCAGCCCGTGTCCGTCCCCGCCTCTCGGCCCACTTCCGCAGCCACCGTCGGGCGCCCTCCCTCGATCGCACCAGGCCACGGATCTGCGCGTCGGTGACGGCGCGGAAGGCCGCCCCGAGCTCGGGGCCGGGGGCCAGTTCGAGAAGATCCATCACGTCCGGACCGGAGAGGAGGGGCTCGGGTGCGACCAGCTCGGGCCCACGTCGCTGCCAGAGCCGCCACCATCGGCGCCAGCCATGGCGATCGGGTTGGACGGCCGCGGCGAGGGCGAGCGCGGCCGGGAAGGCGGTCCCCGCGCGGTGGATGACGAGGCGGCGCTCGCCCGGCGCGGCGTCGACGGCGTTCGCAAGCTCTCCGAGGTGGTCTGCGGCGTAGGTAGCATGGCGGCGGTGGCTGCTCTCCCAGGCGTAGGTTCCCACGATGTGGGCAGTGGGGAGGCCCCACGCGCGCAGGAGAAGTCCGAGGCTCGCGGCGATCCCCGCCTCGCGAACGGCCGATGGTAAGGGGTGGGGAACAGCACTGGAAAGCCGGGATGCAGCGTGGAGATTGACCTCGAGCCAGCCGGGGTCTGGGTCGGCTTCGGCCGGGGCCGATGGCACAAAAAGCCCGAGCTCAATCAGCACACGAAGACCTCGCTCGGCGCCGGGCGCGTCGAGGAGCTTGAGCAGCTCCTGGCCGACCCGTTCGCGCGGTGAGCTCGAAAGATGCGGCGCGAGCGAGCGGATCCAGCCGGCGCTCTCCGGTTCGAGCGCGAAGCCGGGAAGCTGAGCCAGGAACCGCGGTGCGCGCAAGAGACGAACGGGGTCATCTTCGAAGTTGGACCGTGAGATCGCGCGCAGACGGCCCTCCTCGATGTCGTCGAGGCCCCCGACCCGGTCCACCAGCGGCCCGTCGGGAAGCTCCCACATGAGGGCGTTGCAGCTGAAATCTCGACGCTCGATGTCGTCGTCGAGCTCGAGGTCACCGCGTGGCCAGAGCTCCACCTTGAGCTCGGGAGTTTCGATCCGCCATACCTGATTCGGAGCCGCTCCGAGCAGGTGGGCACGTACCCCGAGGTGCTCGGCGAGACTGCGGGCTGGGCTGGCGGCGTCCTCGGGCTCGCCGGCCATGCTGAGGTCGAGGTCGGCGCTGGTGGTGCCGAGTAGCCGGTCTCGGAGGTAACCGCCCGTGAGATGGCACCGCGGACGACCGAGGGCGTTCCACACCCGCCGAAGAAGCGGATCGTCTCGGAGCGCAGCCGGGTCAGTGGGTGCCATGGCAGAACAAGGATAGAGGAATGAAGTAGGAATTAGGAATGAGGAATGAGGAATTCGGAATTATTGACGCGGAGAAGCGATCCGGGTTAGTTGAGCACGATTCCCGCGGGCGGGGCGCCAGTAACTCAAAACTCAAAACTAAGAACTCAGAACTTGCTCTGTGCTAGAGTCGTCGCCCCGCCGCGAGGCGGAACATCCCAGGGAGGGAATGTCATGGCTGAGGAACGACTGCAGAAAATCATCGCGCGTGCGGGGCTTTGCTCCCGGCGCGATGCCGACGAAATGATCCGCGAGGGCCGGGTGACGGTGGACGGTCAGGTGGCGCTGCCCGGCGCCAAGGTGGATCCGGCTCACGTCCACATCAAGGTCGACGGCAAGCGCCTGAAGGCGCCGGAGGCGCTGCGCTACCTGCTGCTCTACAAACCGCGCGAGGTGATGACCACCTGCGATGACCCGGAGGAGCGCAAGACAGTGCTCGACATCGTGCGGCCAGTGGTGCGCGAACGCCTCTACCCGGTGGGCCGGCTCGACTACCACTCCGAGGGTCTGATCATCCTCACCAACGACGGCGAGCTTGCCGCCCGGGTGGCGCACCCGCGCCACGGCCTCGTCCGCGAGTACCTGGTGAAGATTCGCGGCGACCTCTCGGATCAGGAGTACCGCAAGCTGATGGCCGGCACCTCGATCGAGGGTCGCCACGTGAAGCCGCGCCGGGCGCGTCGCGAGACCAGGGGCCGCAGTGGGCCCAACTCCTGGTGGAGGGTCGAGGTGACGGAGGGGCGGACCCACGAGGTGCGGGAGTTTTTCTTCCGCGCCGGCCACCACGTGCAGCGGCTGCGCCGCACCGCCATTGGCCCTCTCCGGGACGACTCGCTGAAGCCGGGGGATTTCCGCACCTTGAGCGAAAACGAGGTGAAGACCCTGCGCCGCGCGACCTCGAAGAAAACCGCTCCGCCCGCTGGGCGCCGTCGCCGCGCCGGTGAGCGGGGGGATCGAGAGCGGAAGAGCGCCCCGCTAAGAAGCGCGAAACGTAAGCAGTAAACCATTGAAAGAACGAAATTTTGCATTTCGCCGAAGGCGAATTGCCATGGTAAAATCACGCGCCCGCTGGAGGTTGCGTGGAGAGCAAGGAAACCCAACAACCGATCGAGCAGCTGCTCGCAAACCGCCGCGCCAAGCTCGAGGCCATCTACGAGCTCGGTCTGGATCCGTTCCCGCGGAGGTTCCGGGTCGAGGAGTCCGTCAGCCAGGCGCGTGAGCGTTTCGAGGGACTCACTTCCGAGGAGTTGGAGGCCGAAAAGCCGCGGGTGGTGCTTGGCGGGCGGCTGCGCGCGGTGCGCGGCCACGGCAAGGTCTCCTTCGCAGACCTCTCCGACGGCGCCGCACAGCTGCAGCTCTATCTGCGTCGGGACGATCTCGACGAGACCTCCTGGAAGGTGTTCAAACAGCTCGACCTCGGCGATTTCATGGGGGTCGAGGGGGTGGTCTTCCGCACCCGCGCAGGTGAGCTCAGCGTGGCTGTCGAGCGGTTGGAGGTCCTTGCCAAGGCGCTCCGGCCGCTGCCGGAGAAATACCACGGGCTCTCCGATCGCGAGGCACGGGCTCGCCAACGCTACCTTGACCTGCTGGCCAACCCGCAGTCACGGGAGGTCTTCGAGGTGCGCTCGGCCGTGGTGTCAGCCATCCGCCGCCACCTCGAGGGGGCCGGCTTCATCGAGGTCGAGACCCCGATGATGCAGCCGATTCCGGGCGGCGCTACCGCGCGTCCGTTCTCGACCCATCACAACACCCTCGACCTCGAGCTCTTCCTGCGCATCGCCCCCGAGCTATTCCTCAAGCGCCTCATCGTTGCGGGCTTCGAGCGGGTCTTCGAGCTCAACCGAAACTTCCGCAACGAGGGCGTTTCCACCCGCCACAACCCAGAGTTCACGATGCTCGAATTTTACTGGGCCTACGCCGATTACGAGCTCCTCATGGACTTCACCGAGGAGCTGATCACCACCGTCGCCGAGAAGGTGGTGGGGACTCTCGAGCTCCCGTGGGGCGAGAAGACGATCGACATGCGCCGGCCCTGGCGCAGGCTTACCTTGCGCGAAGCGATTCTCTCCCACTCGGATCTGACCCCCGAAGATCTCTGCGATCGCGCGCGCATGGAGGTGGCTGCGCGGCAGTTGAAGGTGGAGCGTATCGAGGAGAGATCGGACGGAAACCTCCTCGCGGAGCTTTACGAGATGACGGCCGAGCCGTTGATGATCAACCCCACCTTCATCATGGACTTCCCGCGCGAAATTTCTCCCCTGGCCAAATCGGTGCCCGACGATCCCGAGACGGTGGAACGTTTCGAGCTCTTCATCGGCGGGCTCGAGGTGGCAAACGCGTACACGGAGCTCAACGACCCGGTGGAGCAGCGGCGCCGCCTCGAGGCGCAGGCGGAAGCCGGTGGTGGAGTGGTGGACGAAGACTTCCTCCTCGCCCTCGAGTACGGCATGCCGCCCACCGGTGGCGAGGGGATCGGCATCGACCGCCTGATCATGCTGTTGACAAACCGGCTCTCCATCCGGGATGCGATCCTCTTCCCGCTGCTGCGGCCGCGAGAGTAATTGGTGACTGGTTCTTGGTGGGTTAGCTCCTGGGCGCTGCAGGTGCCCGTTCGCAGCGACGCGTTGCGTGGATCTGGTTGTACTGTGAGTTGGACGGCGATCCGGTTTTCCGGACAAGGATCGGGATCCGGTGTCCGCTGAGCTCCATCTCGCACGCCGTTACCTTGTCGGTCTGCGGCGAAGGACCCACGTTGCCACCGTGACTCTCATCTCTATGGTCGGGCTCTGTCTCGGCGTGCTCGCCCTGGTGGTCACCCTGGCCCTGCTCGAAGGATTCCAGTCCAGCATCCGCAGCGAGATCGTCGCCAGGGCGACGCATGCGCGGGTTTCCCCGAGCCGAGGCCGCCGGCTCGAGGACCCGGTGAAGCTGGCCTCGGTCTTGCAAGAGAAACTCGGCCAGGTGGAGATGGTGCAGGTTGTGCGTGGAACGTGCCTTGTTTCGTCGCTCAGCGATGCCGTTCCGGCATCGGTGGTCGGCCGGTCTGACGTGCTCGAGGTGGTTGTGGACCGGATTCTCGCAGCCCGCCTCGGGGTCGGGGTCGGCGACGAGGTACAGGTGATCTCGCCTCGGCAGCGGCTGACGCCCATGGGGCCGCTTCCGGTACGGGTGCGGACGGAGGTGGCGGATGTTCGCGCGCCGGAACCGGGTGCCGAGGGGGGCGCGGTCCGGATGCCCCTCGTGCTGGCGCAGCGGCTTTTGTGGGGTGGTGAGGTGGTCGAAGCCATCGAGCTTCGCGATTCCGAGCGGCCGTGGCGGCTCGGCGCCCGAGTGCGCGACGCTCTCGATGACGCGGGGGTTGCGGCGCAGGTTCAGGGTCTCGACGAGCTGCATAGACCCCTCCTCCTCGCGCTCGCTCTGGAGCGGGTGATGATCTTCGTGGCGGTTGGCCTGATGTTGGTGGTGGCGGCCCTCAACCTGCTCTGCAACGTGGCGATGGTCGCGGCGGAGAAGCGCACCGATCTCGCGGTGCTGAGCGGCATCGGCATGACGCCGCGAGCGTTGCGCCGGCTGTTCCTGCTGCTCGGAACCGGCATTGGCCTGGTGGGTTCGACCATGGGCGCGGTCCTCGGGATCGCGATTGCGCTCCTCCTCGACCGGACCCAGGCCCTGCCTCTTCCGCGCGGGGTCTTCATCGTGTCATCGGTACCGTTCCGAGTGGATCCGGCCATGGTTGGGTTAGTGATGGCGGTGGCGCTGAGTCTGGCCGCCGCCGCATCGTGGTTGCCCTCGCGTATGGTGGCGCGGAGGGAGCCCGCCGAGGGATTGCGCTATGAGTGATGCGCAGCCGTTTGTCGATCTGCGAGGGGTGTCCAAGGGTTTTGGGACCGGCAGCGCCCGTGTGGAGGTGCTGCGGGATCTCGACCTCGAAGTGCCGTCGGGCCGGATGCTGGCGGTGGTGGGACCGTCGGGGGTGGGCAAGAGCACACTCCTCCATCTCGTCGGTCTTCTCGATCGGCCGGATGCGGGCCGGCTGGAGTTGGACGGGCGGGAGGTGGCAATTCTGGACGGCGAGGAGCGAGCCCGCCTCCGCAACCGGATGATCGGTTTCGTCTTCCAGTACCACCACCTGCTTGATGAGCTGGACGCGCGGGACAATGTGGCGCTGCCCTTGAGGATCGCCGGGGAGAGCGCGGGCCGTGCCCGTGCGCGGGCGATGGAGCTCCTGGAGGCGGTGAACCTGAGTGACCGCGCGGGCCACTTCCCCGACCAACTCTCCGGGGGCGAGCAGCAGAGGGTCGCGGTGGCTCGTGCGCTGGCCGTGGAACCTCGACTCCTGCTCGCCGACGAGCCGACCGGGAATCTCGATCGTGCGAATGCGGAACAGGTCTTCTCGCTGGTGCAGGAGCTGCATTTGCTGGCCGGATTGACTTCCATTATAGTGACCCACAACGAAGAGATAGCCCGCATGTGCGATGACGTTTTCCGTCTCGCGCCGGCGGGCGATAATTTCGAAGATGTTTGAACGATTTAACGAACACGTGCGCCGCAGTCTGTTCTTCGCCCGTTACGAGGCGAGTCGCTCGAGCAGTCACTCGATTGCCTCGGAGCACCTCCTGCTCGGTATATTGAGAGAGGCCGATCCCGTTCTGACCGGACTCTTCGAGGGCGCCGGCGTCAATGTCCGTGAGCTGCGCGAGGAGCTTCTCGGGGATCGCGTGGCGCTCGACCAGGTCAGCACCTCGCCCGACCTGCCGCTGGCCGAGGAGACGAAGAAGATCCTCGCCTACGCCGTGCACGAAGCGGAGAGCATGGGCCACCCCGGCGTCGGCTCCGAGCACCTGCTCCTCGGGCTGCTGCGGATCGAGGGTTGCAACGCCGCCCAGTACCTGATGGCCCGCGGCCTCGAGCTCTTCGAGCTGCGGGAGGGGGTCGTGCGCCTCGGACGCGAGTTCGAGGAGGAGGCGTCCACCCAGGCCACGCCCAATATCAGCGAGTACTCGCGCGATCTCACCCTGCTCGCCCAGGAAGGCGGTTTCGATCCGCTCATCGGCCGCGAGCAGGAGGTCGAGCGGATGGTGCAGATTCTCAGCCGGCGGACAAAGAACAATCCGCTGCTTCTGGGTGAGTCGGGAGTTGGGAAGACCGCCATCGTCGAGGGATTGGCCACCCGCCTCGTCGAGGGCTCCGTGCCGATGCTCCTCGCCGATCGCCGCATCCTCGCCCTCGACCTGTCTCTCCTGGTGGCGGGGACCAAGTATCGCGGACAGTTCGAGGAGCGCTTGAAGGGGCTTCTCAAGGAGCTCCAGAGCCACCCCGAGGTGATCATCTTCATCGACGAGATCCA
>Ga0209013_10005652_pt1 | contig 10720 bp, 9 predicted proteins | sample Cruoilmetagenom2_FD_187291 | JGI IMG/M metagenome (GOLD analysis project Ga0209013, IMG submission 187291) | Oil polluted marine microbial communities from Coal Oil Point, Santa Barbara, California, USA - Sample 2 (SPAdes) (version 2) | ecosystem: Environmental > Aquatic > Marine > Oil seeps ...
ATCATCTGGGTACCGAGCAAAATATCTGCTTCTCCATCTCCGAATTGTTTTAAGATCCGTTCATGAGAACCCTTTGTCCTAGTCGTATCTACATCCATTCGAAGGACTCTTGCATATGGAAAAAACTTAGTGATCTCTTCTTCTACCTTTTGAGTACCCGTTCCAAAAAAGCGAATATGCTCACTTTCACATTCAGGACACTGCTTAGGCACTTGTTCTTCGTGCCCACAATAATGACATTTCAATTGTTCGCCTTCCCGGTGATAGGTTAGCGATATATCACAATTATCGCATTCAACGACTGTCCCACAATCTCTACATAGTACAAAGGATGAAAATCCTCTTTTGTTTAAAAATAATACGATTTGTTCCTTCTTCTCTAACTTTTCTCTAACTGCATCCGCAAGGTCTACACTGAACATGGAACGATTTCCATTTTTCAACTCTGCACGCATGTCAATTATATTTACGACAGGTAAGGGCTGTTCTTTTGCACGCATCTGCAATGTTAACAAACTGTAGACACCCTTTGAAGCACGTGCATATGATTCAAGTGAAGGGGTTGCACTTCCCAAAATAACTGGACATTGATGAAAACTACTTCTCCAAATTGCTACATCTCTTGCATGGTATCTTGGTGTATCTTCTTGCTTATACGTAGATTCATGCTCCTCATCGAGAATTATCAAACCTAAATTTTTAAAAGGTGCAAAGATAGCAGACCTAGCTCCGACAACAACCTTAACTTCGCCACGCCAAATTTTACGCCATTCATCAAATTTTTCTCCGACTGATAGTCCACTATGCATTACAGCTACTTGATCGTTAAAACGCAGTTTAAATCTTCTCGTCATTTGAGGAGTTAAAGAAATTTCAGGTACAAGCATAATTGCCTGTTTGCCTTCATTGATAGACTTCTCTATAGCATTTAAATAGATCTCTGTTTTCCCACTACCGGTAATGCCGTGTAAAAGAAAAGTAGTGTGTTCATTATTATCCTGCGCTTCATTGATTTGTGAAAGTGCTTCTCTTTGTTCGTCTGTCAATTTAAATCTATGGTCCTGGTCGTTATACTCTAAACTGTTTATTTCACGATATATTTCTTTGTTTTTTGTTTCTAAGATCCCTTTGTCTATTAAAGCTTTCACTGTATGATTATTTGTTTGTGTAGAATTTTTAAGTTCTACCATTGTATACGAAGATTGCTTTTTCAATAAAAGCCAATCAATAAGTTCTTTTTGTTTAATTGCATTTTTGGGTAGCATATTTAGGTGAGATAGAACTAATTTCTCGTCCTGTACCATACGATACTTGGTAATTGTTTTCACCTTACCTTGTTGCTTAATCACAGTATCTAACTGGAATTTACCCTGCTCGAGATACTTTTTCATCTGTTTTAGTAACCCAGCTTTTTCAAACATTTCGTATGAAATAGTTTCTTTTGTTCCAAACAATGCTAATGTTTCTAGATCTACACCATCAATTTCTATTAATCGAATTTCTTTTTTATATGAAGCACGAAGAGCAGCGGGTAGCATTACTTGAAGTGCGTCAATTTCATAACATAGTGTTTTTTGAGTCATCCATTTGGAAAGTTGTAATAATTCATCAGTTACGACAGGCTCCACATCGATTATCGAAATAATCTCTTTTAGCTTGGAAATATCTAAATCAGAATGCTCTTTTATATTCGTTATAAATCCCTGTACTTTTCTATTTCCAAAAGGAACATGAACTCGACTTCCCTGTTCTATAACTGTCTCTAATTTATCAGGAACTATATAGTCAAATGGCCGATCAATAGGATAAGCTGCTACGTCTACAATAACTTCTACTATCATTTAACATCATCTTTCTCCAATTGAATAATAGTTTGCAGTAATTGCAGGGCAAGCACTTTTTTAGTTTGATGTGGGAAATACTGTTCTATATTTTCACCAACTAATGTAACAGCATTGGTATCTGTTCCAAATCCGGATCCTGCCTCCGTTACGTCATTGGCAATAATATAATCCGCATTTTTCTTTTCTAGCTTGCCTTGCGCGTAATGAATCACATCATTCGTTTCTGCTGCAAAACCTATTAATAATTGATCTTTTTTTCGTTTACCTAGTTCCATTAGAATATCAGTAGTTCTTTCTAATACGATTACCGAGTCTCCCGGTTGCTTTTTCATCTTCTGAGTATGGACGTCTTTTGGTTTATAATCTGCCACAGCAGCCGTTTTGACAACCATTGCTGCTGTATCGAAATGAAACAGCACGGCATCCAACATCTCTTTTGCACTTTCTACGGCAACAAGCGTTACATTTGGTGGTGGACTTAAACTAACAGGACCCGATATCAAAATAGTTTCAGCACCTAGACTTGCTGCAGCTTCAGCCATAGCATAACCCATTTTCCCACTAGAAAAATTAGTCAAAAATCGTACAGGGTCTATTTTTTCTCTTGTCGGTCCAGCTGTAACTACAACTTTTTTTCCTTTTAAGGGCAGTTCTTTCGGCGCAAAATATGATGCGACTAATTGCACTATCTTCTCTGGTTCTTCTAGACGACCTTTTCCAACATATCCACATGCTAAAAAACCTTCAGAAGGCTCGATAAAATGATAGCCATCTATTGAAAGTTGGGCGATATTTCGTATAACCGCAGCATTATCATACATATGTACATTCATTGCAGGGGCTACCCACACATCGGCAGTGGTAGCCAATAAAGTAGTAGTAACCATATCATCTGCAATACCATTGGCTATCTTACCAATGACATTGGCAGTCGCAGGGGCTACGAGTACCAGATCAGCCCAATCGGCTAAATCTATATGTGCAATAACTCTTGAATCCTTTTCATCAAAAGTGTCAAAATAGACATCATTTCTAGACATTGCCTGGAAGCTTAATGGCTGAACAAATTCCATCGCTGATTTTGTCATCATAACTTTTACATTTGCACCTGCTTGTGTCAATTTACTCACCAATGCAACTGCTTTGTATACAGCTATTCCACCAGTAACACAGACAAGAATTTTTTTAGAAGTTAACATATGAATCCTCTCCTCTAAACAACAACCTCCCAAAGAAACGTACATTCTTTGGGAGGTCATTGCTAACAAAAATATTTAAACTTCGTCTTCATAAACTACAGAATCACTAGATGATAGTATAGTTAGCTCACCAGCTGCAACTTCCTCTAACGCTCTTCCTACTTTTTTATAGGATACATATGAAGTTAGACGTTCTCCGCCTTCTTCTTGTAATTGACGTGCACGCTTAGAAGCGACTGTCACTAAAGAATATTTTGAATCAATTTGAGTTTTTAAGGAATCTACAGATGGATATAACATATTAAATTTCTCCTTCCAGCATAGCTGAATATCTTTTTTCTACACGTTCACGACGACAATGTTCGGCTACTACAATCGCATTAATTTTCGCGCATGCTTTTGTCACTTCATCGTTTTCTACTACGTAATCGTATAAATGCATCATTTCAAGCTCTTGTCGTGCAGCTCGAATACGCGAACTGATGACATCTTCCGTTTCTGTTCCTCTGCCAATAAGCCTTTGTTGGAGCTCAGAAAGACTTGGAGGCGCAAGAAAAATAAATAAAGCATCTGGAGCTTTCTCACGTACTAGTGCTGCTCCTTGAACTTCTATTTCTAAAAATACATCTCGTCCTGAATCTAACGTAGCATTCACATAGTCGATAGGGGTCCCATAATAATTTCCTACATACGCCGCATACTCTAATAATTTGCCTTCTTCAATCAGTTGTTCAAATTCTTCTTTTTGTTTGAAGAAATAATCTACTCCATCGACTTCACCTTCACGAGGACTTCTTGTAGTCATAGATATAGAATATTCATAGTTAGTACCGGGTTCGGAAAATAACTCTTTTCTCACTGTCCCTTTACCTACTCCTGATGGACCTGATAAAACGATCAATATACCTTTTTCTCTTCGCATAACGTCTCCTTCAAATACAGTCATCCTACAACGACTTCTTCCAATTACATACTTAACTGATTATAACACAAGTACACTGGAAAATGATAAGATATATAGAAAAGTGCTTGACACCTTTTTTCTTTTGACGGTAGGCGAAAGTCACTTAATACAAAATAATGTTTTGAAAGAGGAATACTTATGGCATTTGACGGTTTATTTACTATATCTATGACAACAGAATTACAACAACTCGTGACAGGTCGTATTTCTAAAATACACCAACCCAATTCACAAGAAATTTTAATGCATATTAGAGCTCAAGGTAAAAACTTTAAACTATTGTTCTCAGTTCATTCATCTTACTCACGTGTACAAATTACACATGAAACAATCGACAACCCAGCCCAACCACCACTTTTTTGTATGGTATTGCGTAAGCATTTAGAAGGTGGAATTATTACTGGTATCCATCAACACGAAAGTGATCGAATTATTATTTTCCAAATACAGAGTAAAAATGAGATTGGTGATGATATTACCCGTGAAATTCATATGGAAATTATGGGACGTCATAGTAATTTACTTTTAATAGACCCAACTCGCAATCTGATTTTGGAAAGTATTAAGCATCTATCTCCTTCCATGAATAGTTATCGTACTATTTTACCGGGTCAACCTTATATTGCTCCTCCTTCTCAAAACAAGCTGAATCCACTCGAGATTTCAGAAGCATTAGTAGGTGTACTTACATCGGCTATTGATTCTAAAGAAATTATGGACCAAATCTCTGGATTTTCTCCACTACATGCGAAGGAAATAATGTATAGATTCCAAAACTCAACAGATAAAGTGGACATTTATAAGGAATTTATTCAGGAGATCATGCAAGGTGGTTCGACAAAACAAATTGTAGAAGTAAATGGCAAGTCCTATTATTCACCAAATGCATTAACTCATTTAGAAGGCGATAAGTTCGGTGAAGAAAGTTTAGGTAATGTACTGGATCGAGTTTATTTTGCGAAGGCAGAACGTGACCGTGTGAAACAGCAGGCAGGCGATTTAGAAAAGTGGCTTCAAAATGAATTAAACAAATTGAAGTTAAAAATGAAAAAACTCCAAAAAGACTTTGAACAAGCGGAGAACTTAGAAACGTATCAACTATTCGGTGAGTTAGTAATGGCAAATGCTCACGCAATTGAAAAAGGGTTGAAAGAAGTTGAGCTTGTAAATTATTATGATGAAAATGAAAAAACAATTGTGATTCCGTTAGACTTTCGGAAAACTGCTACGCAAAATGCACAGAAGTATTATAGTCGCTATACAAAAGCAAAGACAGCATTACTAAAAATTGAACAACAATTTGAAATCACCAAAGATGACATTGCCTACTTCGAGTTATTACTCCAACAAGTAATGCAGGCATCTCCAACAGATATAGAAGAAATTCGAGAAGAACTAATGGAGCAAGGATTACTGAAAATGCGTGCTTCGAAAAAGAAGAAAAAACCAGTTAAGCCAACTCCAGAAAAATTTATAGCATCTGATGGAACTGAGATTTCGGTCGGCAAAAACAATAAACAAAATGATTTTGTGACATTTAAATTAGCTCGCAAAACTGATACATGGCTTCATACAAAGGATATCCCTGGATCCCATGTAGTTATACATTCAGAAAATCCGTCAGAATTAGCTCTATTAGAAGCAGCAAATCTTGCAGCATACTTTAGTAAGGCACGCGAATCTTCCTCAGTGCCTGTAGATTATACAATCATTAAACAAGTGAAAAAGCCTAATGGGGCAAAACCGGGCTTTGTTATCTATTTTGAGCAGACGACTTTATTTGTAACACCGGATGAAGAGAAAATTAGAAACATGAAGAAATAGAAATCATTAGTCGCTTTGCAATTAAAACAGTAAATAGACAGGCTGATTGAAGTAATGGATTTACTTCCGTCAGACCTGTTCTTTTTTTATAGCTACTAATTTCAATACTTTTCTAATATCCATAAAACCTTTTCTAAAAAATTTAGTGTTTTCTACAATCTCAATAATGACTGCTTCCAACAAAGCGATACTGAACACAACTAGAAGTAAAGTAATAGATATTAGATCAAAAATACTTTCTATAGAGTTTGAGTAAGAGATGAAATTTACCCTAGTATAAAAAAAGATTACACCAATACCAAAAGAAAAAACCGGTATATATTTCATCCAATTAGCTGATACCCTTTTTCCTAAATAATAAGTAACAAAAGCAATTAGAAACATAAGAATCAAACAAACTAGGAGCGCAATCTTAAAACTCATATTATCACCTCTTTCATAAATAGGTAAAATACCATTTTAATTAAACCTCCAAAATATTCCTTCCATTATCATATTCATAAAATTATAGGGTTAACACACCTTTCTTAAGAAGTAACCAAATGCAAGAGCCGGAACGTGTAATACTTGCTATATTCAATACAAGTTTAACCAATACATGGAAGATTTATTACATAATGTTAGATTCAAAAAACCACCGGATGCGTTAACATCAAGTGGTCCATAGAATATAGTATGCAGGAGGCTTGAGACTCATCAAATTCTAATGCCCCAAATAACCTTTCTTATTAACTAACGCTAAAACTACTACCTAATACATCTCGAACTTCATGAACTACAACGAATGCCTGGGAATCTACACTGCTGACAGTTTGTTTCAGTTGAACTAGTTCCTGTTGATTAATAACTATATAGAGAATATCTTTTTGATTTTGACTATATCCGCCTCGACCTTCTAGAATTGTTACACCTCGAGTCATGCTAGATACAATAAATTGCCGAATTTCTTCAGAGTGTTCGGAAATAATAGTCACAGCTGTTCGACTATTTAATCCTTCAATTACATAATCGATTACTTTAGAACCTATAAATACGGCAATAAGTGTGTACATTGCCTTTTCTTGACCAATGATGAATACCGAACCTGCAATAACTATAATATCTATTACTAAAACACCTTTTCCGAGACTCCAACCTAAATACTGATTGGCTAAACGAGCTAAAATGGCTGACCCACCGGAAGTTCCACCAGCTCTGAACATTAACCCGAGTCCTAGACCAACAAATACTCCAGAGAAAAGAGCAGCTAACAAAGTATCCCCATTCAGTTGATGTCCTACATCTTCGGTTATAAATAGAAAAAAGGAAGAAAAAATTATTCCTACTACTGTATAAATCATTGTCTTTCTATCAAAAAACTTATAACCTACAACTAAAAGTAGTGCATTAATAATTAGGTTAACAACTCCAGGTGACCATTCGAACAAGTAATAGGTAATAACAGTAACCCCTATTACCCCTCCTTCGGATAATCGATATGGGATGGCGAAATAGTTAATACCTATTGCGAATAATAAAGACCCAATAATAATTAAAAATATTTCTTTAAAACGTTGACTTGTCATGATGTGTTTTTCCTCCTACTAATACCAAACAAAACTCTACTTTCCCTGAATTAACAGGCTGACAACCTTCACCACTGAAAGTGTAGTTACTTACTGTCGGTCTTCCGACTCCCACTTTTTTGCATGCTTCTCGATTATTTCTATTAATTTATTCATTGCTGGTGTAATCCATTTATCTTTATGGAATGCTAGTTGAGTAGTAACGAATTCCTCACTATGAATCCAAGGCAATGCAACTAAACTGCCACGATCCAGTTCCTCTCTCACTGTCATTAAAGGTAGATAAGAAAGGCCAAGCCCACACTTTACTGATTGTTTGATAGCTTCAATATTCCAAAAAGCTATACGTGAACAACCTACACCCTCTTCTTTAATCCATCTTTCTAGCAAGTCACGATAGCTTCCCGTTTCTGTTAGAAGCAATACTTCGTCTTCTAGATCATTTGGAGTTATTACCGCTTTACCACATAATCGATGACCAGGAGGTGCAATCATCACCAACGTCTCTTTTACTAAATCAGTTGTTATAATGTCTGGACTTAACTTTTCAGGATTTGTAAACAAAGCCAAGTCAAATTTTCCGGATTTTAGCTCATTATTAAGTTCCTGACTTTCGGAAGGTTGTAATATTAGTTGAACTTTCGGATACATTCTTTTAAACTCATACAAAATGTTTGGCAATCTATATACCATTAACGATTCATTAGCTCCTATTAACACTGTGCCAGAGGGCTCGGTATTTAAACGCGACGAATCAACAGCTTCCTGATAAAGATGCAAGATTTCCTTAGCATACGATGCTAAATGTGTGCCGGCATCTGTTAGAACAACAGTTTTTCCCAGCCGGTCAAAAAGGCGATTCCCAACAGCCTCCTCCAATGATCTCACATGATTTGTCACAGTCGACTGTGTATAACCCAACTGTTCACCAGCTCGAGTAAATCCCCCACATTCTGCTACAACTAAAAATGTTTTTAAATTTCGTAGTTCCATCGGCAATTCCCCCATACGAATAATATTCCTCATATTGTATAGGAATCCTAACTGAGTTACGATATTTTTTACCGCCAAATGATATTATAGTATTTATTTCAATATTAATGAAATTAATTATTTTAATTAAAATCATTCAAAAAAATAGGGTTAGTGAATCAGGTTATATTCAACTTCTTATTTATTTCGCAATGTATAAAAGGATTAAACTTTCATTTGCGGAAAGACTATCATGAAGGAGTGAATTAAAATGGCGAACAAAAATAAAATCCTAGTACCTTCTGCACGTGAGGAATTAGATAAATTAAAGATTCGGGTTATGAAGGAGCAAGGTTATGAGGTGAAAAGCAATCATCCTGACGAGGTAAAATACGAAATTGCAGCAGAATTAAGTATTCCCTTAAATAATGAATATAACGGGAAACTTACTTCAGAACAGGCCGGAAAAATTGGCGGACCAATTGGTGGGAGTATGGTTAAAGAAATGGTTAGGATGGCTCAAGAACAAATGATGAAAAGATAATTTCCTCTATTCAATAACCAAATAATTTAACAGCATAAAACTTGGAGATTTGGGGATTATAATGCTGTAACAGATAAGATCAAATGAATTATCTGTTTTTTTTTACTTATATTTTTTTAAAGTATTTCCCGAGAAATAAAAATGAGAAGAGGAGGTCATGACAAATGGCATTTAACCAACAAAACCTTAGTCCAGGAACTGCTTTCTTTCGGTTCATGTTAGGTTCAGTAATGACCACGTATGGAACTGTACGACTTTTAAATGAACCTAAAAGTAGAAGTGGGAAGATGCTCGTCCTTTTTGGTTCTATGAAAGCTGCTGAAGGAGCAACAAAGTTTTGTCCGACGAAAGCGATTGGTACGGTGATGGAGAATTTAGCGAGTGAAAATGCTAAATCAGGTGCTCAAGCAAGTTCTAGTAATCAGATGGCTAATGGGACTCAAACAGGACAATATGCATCAGGCGGAAATACCGAGAAACAAATTGGTAGCATCATGCAAATGGTTGGAAGTCTTGCCCAAAAACTAACAAGTGCTAATTCATCTCAAAATACTACTGGCTCTCAGAATGCGGGAGGTAATACGACTAGCAATTCCGCTAACCAAAGTGCTATGGGAAACAATTCTTCTCCCATTGGTAACCTCGCTCAAAGTATTGCCCCTCAGTTAAGTCAAGCAGTCAAAGACATAACGAATACGGCAAGTTCACAAAATTCAGCAGGAACTAAAAATGAGCAAAAACAAGGTTCCGGAGCAAGTGAGGCAACCAACAAGAAAAATGCTTCACCAATTGGAAACAACTCAAAGTCAGCTTCTAGTACTAATATTAAGCAAGCTGCTCCCGCAAAAGCAAACACTTCTACAGAACAACAGTTAGACGGGAATGCTAATAATTCGAATATAGACTCATCCATCATAGTTGAAGTATCGAAATCAAGTCATAAGAATACAACTACTCCAAACATTCTCCAATAAGCAATATTTGAACATATATTCTTCAAACTGAAAACGTGCTTAGTACCAGTCGAAAAATTCGATTAATACATAGCACGTTTTCAGTTATTTCATCAAGTTATTAAAATTATTAGTAGAACTTCTATAAAAAATTCAATCTTCCTCTTCAATATTTTCTTCTAATCGCTTTACAAACTCTTCTGCAGCACTATATCCTTGTTGTTTCAAATACCAATTATTTGCCGCTGCCTCAATAAGTCCCGCAACATCACGACCAGGTTGTAATTGAATTTGCATATGAGGTATTTGAACACCCATATATTCTATAAATTTTGTTTCTAATTCTAATTCATTGTTTAATGTATTGCTTTCCCATTTAGTTAACTCAATATCTAATGCTATTCGAGTTTCCTCTTGAAATGCAGTACGGCCATATAGGCGGACTACATTTAATAAACCAATACTTCGTAACGCCAAGAATTCTTTGTTTTTTTCATTGTGAGAACCTAGAAGTGTCTGTGGACTTAACTTTTTTAACACAACGATATCATCTGCTACTAGCCTATGGCCGCGCCCTATTAATGTATGAGCTGTTTCACTTTTACCGACACCAGATTTACCTCGCAACAAAATACCCATACCAGATACATTCACACAAACACCATGAATCGAAATCTCCGGAGCCATTGCTTTTACAACGAATGCATCTAGTTTTGCACTTACTGCGCTTGTAGAATCAGGAGTACGCAATAATGGTATATCATTTTCTACACAATATTGTATTAAACCAGGAGGCTCTGCCTGGTTGGAGGTAATTATTATACAAGGCGGATCGCATTGAATAATATTACCAAT
>Ga0209013_10005653_pt1 | contig 10719 bp, 6 predicted proteins | sample Cruoilmetagenom2_FD_187291 | JGI IMG/M metagenome (GOLD analysis project Ga0209013, IMG submission 187291) | Oil polluted marine microbial communities from Coal Oil Point, Santa Barbara, California, USA - Sample 2 (SPAdes) (version 2) | ecosystem: Environmental > Aquatic > Marine > Oil seeps ...
CCCTGTGGCAGGGTGACGGACAGCCACTCGATTTCAGGGTCCATTCGACTGCGCATGTCTTCGCCACCGCCGCCCCTCCCGGCGCTTCCCATTCCACTCATACCACTCATACCGCCGCCCATCCCTCCGATTCCGCCGCCGCCCATGCCGCTCGGTGGTCCGCCGCCCATCCCGCCCGCGCCTCGGCCTCCCGTACCACCTGCGCTGCCCATCTCCTCCCTCATGGCCGCCTGCAGGGTTTCCATTTCGGCCTGCGTCATGCCGCCGATCTGGACCCCGATCGCCAGCTGCCGTTTCTTTGCAGAGCTGGCGTCGGCAATCTTGCCGCCGATCTCCGCGAAGGGGATCTTCAGCTCGTAGCAGAAGACACCCGCGTTGAAGGCGGAGGCGGCGGTCGGGCCGGCGGTGTCATTCTCGTCCAACGTCTCCTTCATGCCCAGTCGGATCACGGTCAGCTGGCCAGGCACCTGGCGCATGCTCGCGAGGGAGGGAGGCGGGCCGCCACGGCCGGATGTCCGTGATCCTCCGGTTTCCGCTCGATATCGTTCTTCCCCGGGGTCCTCATTCGCAAAATGCTCGGCGATCTGCTTGGATCCCGGATATCGCACCGCGAACTCTTCTTTCTTTTTCTTGGTCTTGCCATCGCCGTTGATCCACAGGGTGACCCCACGCATCAAGAGACGGCGGGCCAGTCCCTCGTCGGCAAAGCGGTACATGACATAAAGATTTTCGTCGTCGTGGGCGATTGCCGAGACGTGCAGGCTGTCCTTGAGATAGTTGATCGGGATCCCCTCCCAGTCGGAGGGATCGCCGTCGAGCACGATGCGATCACCGGCGGGGCTGCTCTCGATCTTTTCTGCCGCAACGGCCTCCGGGCCGCCGACGATGGCGATCGATACGAGCAACGCCGCGCAAAGTGTCAGTCTCTTCATAATGCCTCCAACAAAAGGATGCGCGGCGACCTTCCGGCCGCCGCGCAGGAGGGGGGAGGAAAGATTAACTCGATGAACGACGTCCGCCGCCGCGGCGGTAGGATTTTCTACCGAAATTGCCGCGAAGATCCTCGAGCAGCTCGAGTTGCTCGGGGGTCAGGACCTTGAGGGCATCTGCCTTGGCCTGCCCGGAGACAACTCCGAGCTCAGTCTGGATTCTGTGCTGAGTCGCTGCGTGCTCTCGGAATGCACCCTGATTGAAAACGGTCGGGTCCTCGTTGGCTGCGCGGTAGGCCTCCCGTTCTGCCCGAAGCTGCTCGACCCATCCTTCTTCGTCGATTTTCAGACGCGTCGCGTCGACGATCGATTGGATCTCGCTGAGCTGCTCGTCGCTCAGACCGAGTTCCTCGGCCAGTCGCGGCAACATGCGCTCGAAGAAGTGCAGCCCGTGGCCGCCCTCACCGCCGCCGAACCAACCCTGATCTCCACCGTGCGGTCCGTAGCCGCCTCCCCAGCCGCCACCGGGTCCGCCTCCGGTGCCGGGTCCGGTCTGGGCGAGGACCGTCGTTGGTGCGGCAAGGACGATAGCCGCTGCAAAACTCAGGATGATGTGTCGTGCTTTCATGTCTACCTCCGTGTGTCGCCGCTTTCGCGGCTTGTTCAGTCGTGAAGTGAAACGACCGCGACACCTTTATTGTTGACCATCTTGCGCAAGGAAACCCACCCATTTCGTAAAGAAAGATCAAGAGTGGAGACAGGCTGGTAGGATCGGGTTGAGATGGCGATATTGATCATCGATGACGACAGCGAGCTCTGCGAGCTGGTGACCGAGTATCTCGAGGATGAAGGCCTCGATGTCGACTCGGTTCACGACGGCGTCGCGGGTGTCCAGCGGTGTCATGCTGACGAACCGGATCTGGTGATCCTCGATGTGATGCTGCCGGGGCTCGGTGGGTTTGCGGTCCTCGCCAAGATCCGTGAGACCTCCAAGGTGCCGGTCATCATGCTCACCGCCCGCGGTGAGGAGGTCGATCGGATCGTCGGTCTCGAGATGGGGGCCGATGACTACCTCACGAAGCCGTTCAATCCCCGCGAGCTGGTGGCCCGTATCCGCGCCATTCTTCGCCGCACCTCGGGGGCTGTCGAAGCCGGCGACGAGTCGGCGGTGATCATGGTCGACGATCTGGAAATGGACATCGGGTCGCGGCAGGTTCGATGCTCCTCCGGTGAAGTTGATCTCACTGGCGCCGAGTTCGCCGTCCTCGAGACCCTGGTCCGAGCTGCAGGGACAGTGGTCGGCCGCGACGACCTGTCGCGCCGGGCCCTGGGCCGTCGTGCGTCGGCCTTTGACCGCAGCCTCGACGTTCATCTCTCGAACCTGCGCCGGAAATTGGGCCCCTTGTTCAGTGGCGGAGACCGCATCAAAACAGTCCGGGGTGTTGGTTACCTGTACGTGAAGCCCGCCGGGAGCTCCTCGTGAAGAGAAGGTCCACAGTCCGCGGATATAGCGTCGTCGGTGTCCGGCGGAGGTGCCTGGCATCCCGATTCGCCGCGAATCGGCGTGCCTGGCACCTCTCGGGAAGCGCCTGGATAACCGGGCCATGAAAAGCCTCTTCCTCCGCATCTTCCTCTGGTTCTGGCTGGCGATGGTGGTCCTGGGTGTGTTGCTGGTGGTGACGTCGCCCTTCTTCACCCAATCGAGGTCGCGGGTTGATCGCTGGCAGCAGGGAGCGGAGTCCTGGGCTCAGGATCGGGTGAATCGTGCCGCACAACGGATCGGAGAAGCCGGTGTCGAAGGTTTCCAGCCACGAGAACATCGTGGGCACGGCGGGCCACGGGCTTCAGAAATCTTCGTCTTCGATAAGGATGTTCGGGAACTCCAGGGCCGGGTTGCTCCGGGACCCGTGACCGATCTGGCGCGCCGGGTGATTGCGAACGGGTCAGAGGAAGCGGTGCGCCGCGGCGGTATGCACATGGTGGCGCGGCCCGTGATCGATCCAGATGGCCGGTTACTCGTCATCGTGGGAACCCTCCACAGGCCACCGCGGCCAATCGATCTTCTGGAGCCAAAAGCCCTGTGGTGGCGGCTCGCGTTGTTGGCGTTGGTTGTCGGCGCCCTCAGTCTGTGGCTTGCCCGCTACTTGTCGGCGCCCGTGGGAGCGTTGCGTCGGGCAACCCTGCGCCTCAGCGCCGGCGACCTTTCAGCGCGGGTCGGGAAACCCGTCAATCGCCGCCGGGATGAGATCGGACAGCTCGCCCATGATTTCGACGCCATGGCGAGTCGACTCGAAAATCTGGTTGGTTCCCAGCGGCGGCTTCTTCGGGACGTCTCGCACGAACTGCGTTCGCCGTTGGCGCGCCTCACGGTGGCCCTCCAGCTCGCTCGCGACCGCGAAGGTCCCCGGGCGGCCGAGGCCCTCGATCGCATCGAGCGTGAGACCGGGCGGCTCGACGATCTCATCGGCCAGCTTCTCCTGTTGGAACGTCTCGAGGCTCGGGCGCCAGACACCGAGGCAGTGGATTTCGATCTCACCGCCCTCCTCAATGAGGTCGTTGATGATGCCTCCTTTGAAGCCTCGGCCACCCAGCGGGCGGTTGAACTCGAAGCAGAATCTTCGTGCCCGATGCGGGGCTACCCAGCGTTGATCAGGAGCGCGCTCGACAACGTGCTCCGTAACGCCGTTCGCCATACGGCTGAAGAAACGCCGGTCGAGGTTTCGATCGATTGTGGAAAGGCGAGCGCCGAGATCATGATCCGCGATCACGGTCCCGGCGTGCCCGACGAACATCTAGAGACTCTCTTCGAGCCTTTTTCACGGGTTGCTGATGCACGCGAGAGATCGACCGGGGGCGCCGGCCTCGGCCTCGCCATCGCCCGAAGGGCGATCGAGGTTCACAACGGAACCGTCACCGCCCGCAACCACCCTGATGGTGGCCTCGAGGTCGTTATCACGCTGCCGTTGCGCTAACCCGCGTCCGAGATGCAGGGGAGCAGGAACGAACGAGTTTTGAGTGTTGAGTTATGAGTTTTGAGTTTCCACCCGGCCCCGCCCCAAAACTCGATAGGTGCGGATAACTCAAAACTCAAAACTGAGAACTCAAAACTGAGTGCTATACGACGATATTCACCAACCGGCCCGGCACGACAATTACCTTCTTCGGTTCCTTGCCGTCGATGAACTTCTGCGCGTTCTCGGAAGCCAGGGCGAGGCGCTCGATCTCGGCCTTTTCGGTGTCCCGCGAAACCCGGAGCTCGTCACGTTTTTTGCCGTTGACCTGAACGACGATCGTGATCGTCTCGTCCTGCACAAGTTCCGGGTCCCAGCTCGGCCACTCGGAGTGGGCGATGAGCTCTTCGTGGCCGAGGCGCTGCCAGACCTCTTCACAGATGTGGGGGGCGTAGGGCGAGAGCAGACGCAGGAATGCTTCGACGATCTCGCGCGGCAGGATGGCGGCGCTGGTGGCGTCGTTGATGAAGATCATCATCTGCGCGATGGCGGTGTTCATCTGCAGGGTCTCGGTGTCCGAGGTCACCTTTTTGATGGTCTTGTGGAGCGTGCGTTCGAGCTCGGGCTCAGAGGAGCTCGGCGCGTCAGTGAGCTTTGGATTGAGAGCGCCGAATTCTTCATCTACCACGAGTCGCCAGACCCGCTGCAGGAATCGGTTGACGCCCTCGACATCCTTCATCTGCCACGGCTTCTGGACCTCGAGCGGGCCCATGAAAAGCTCGTAGAGGCGCATGGCGTCGGCGCCGTACCTGGTGATCACATCGTCCGGATTGACCACGTTGAGCTTGGATTTGGACATCTTTTCGATCTGGGCCTCGAGTTCGGTGCTGCCGTCTTTGGTGAAAAACCGACCGTCCCGCTCCTCGGCGTCTGACGGGTGGTAGTACTTGCCATTCGCATCGCGGTAGGAGTAGGCGAGGATCATCCCTTGGTTGAAAAGCTTCTGGAACGGTTCCTCGGTGTGGACGTAGCCGCAATCGAAAAGGACCTTGTGCCAGAATCGGGCGTAGAGCAGGTGGAGCACCGCGTGCTCGACACCACCGACGTAGAGGTCGATCGGCATCCAGTAGTTCTCGGCCTCCTGAGACCACGCCTCCTGGTCATTGTGGGGATCCAAATAGCGCAGGTAGTACCAACACGATCCTGCCCACTGCGGCATGGTGTTGGTCTCACGGGTCGCTGCGCGGCCGTCGGGCAGCTCGACTCGAAGCCAGTCGTCACCCGCTCGGGCGAGCGGCGGGCGGCCGTCGTCGGTCGGTTTGTACTCGTCAATGACGGGCAGCTCGACGGGCAGCACGTCGTCGGGCAGCGGGACCACCTCACCGTTGTCGGTGTGGACCACCGGAAACGGCTCGCCCCAGTAGCGCTGGCGTGAAAAGAGCCAGTCGCGCAGCCGGTACTGGACCCGTCCTTCACCGAGGCCGCGCCCGGACAACCAGGCCGTGATCTTGGCGATCGCGTCCGGCACCTTGAAGCCGTCGATGGAGAATCCATCCTTCCCAGTCGAGTTCACCAGCACGCCGTCGACGTTGTCGACATAGGCTGCTTCCCCGATCGGGACCTCCGATCCCGAGACCACCTCGACGATCGGCAGACCGAATTCGCGGGCAAACTCGTGGTCGCGCTCGTCGTGGCCCGGAACCGCCATGATTGCGCCGGTGCCGTAGCCCATGAGGACGTAGTCGGCGACCCAGATCGGGATCTTCTCGTCGTTGACCGGGTTGATGGCGCAGGCGCCGGTGAAGACACCGGTTTTGCCCTTCGCCAGATCTGTTCGGTCGAGGTCGGTCTTCTGTCTCGCCTCTTCGACATAGGCGTCGACGACCGGTTTTTGCTCGTCTGTGGTCATCTCGGCCACCAACGGGTGTTCCGGGGCGAAGACGCAGTAGGTGGCGCCGAAGAGTGTGTCGGGGCGGGTGGTGAAAACCGTGAATTCTCTATCGCCGCCGTCTATCCGGAAGACGACGTCGGCGCCGTGGCTCTTGCCGATCCAGTTGCGCTGCATCTCCTTGACGCTCTCCGGCCAGTCGACCAGATCGAGGTCGTCGAGCAGGCGCTCGGCGTACTCGGTGATCTTGAGCATCCACTGCCGCATCAGACGCCGCTCGACCGGATCACCGGTCTCGACGTAGGCGCCGTCCTTGACCTCTTCGTTTGCGAGCACTGTGCCCAGCGCCGGGCACCAGTTGACCGGGACGTCCGCCATGTAGGCCAGGCCCTTTTCGTAGAGCTGGAGGAAGATCCACTGTGTCCAACGGTAGTAGTCCGGGGATGAGGTATTGACCTCGCGCTCCCAGTCGTAGGAGAAACCGAGCCCCTGGGTCTGCTTGCGGAAGGTGGTGACGTTGCGCTCGGTGATCGCAGCCGGGTGCAGCCCCTCGCGCACTGCGGCTCGCTCGGCGGGTAGACCGAAGGCGTCCCATCCAAACGGGTGAAGGACGTTGAAGCCCTGGGCGCGCTTCATCCGCGCGATGACGTCGGTTGCAGTGTAGCCCTCTGGGTGGCCGACGTGGAGGCCGGCCCCGGAGGGGTAGGGGAACATGTCGAGCACGTAGTACTTGGGCTTCGAACGCAGCTCCTCGGGGTCGGACGGCGTCCGGAAGGTACGGCGCTCGGCCCAGATCTCCTGCCACTTGGGCTCGATGACTGACGGTTGGTACGTAAACTCTGCCATGATCTCCCCTCAAAGCCCGTTTTTCAACGGACCCGGCGTATTCTACGCATCTCCGCGGTCCGGCACCAGTGCCGGACCGCGGAGATCATGGCATAATCACTCCCGGCGGCGAGACGAGCTGCCCCAACACCCAACGTCGAAGGAGACGGCACCGATGAAAGGCACCGAACACGTCAAAGGCCTGAAGGCCAAGGCCAAGGCCCTCGAAGACAGCTTTTTTGCCATGGAGAACGAACGGATCTTGCAGGAGCTGCGCGCCGTGAAGGCACGCGAGGAAAAGAAGAAGGAGTTCCGGGAGTACCTCAATATCGACAGCGAAGAGATCATTGATGCTCTTGTCGAACTCGAGGTCGAGCCCGAGACCCTGATCGCGTTTTCGCTGGTGCCGCTTGTGGAGGTTGCCTGGGCTGATGGAGTGATTCAACCCAAGGAGCGCGATGCCATCATCAAGGCGGCGATCGAGCGCGGGGTGGAAGACGGCAGCCCGACCTGTGATCTCCTCAGGAACTGGCTGCAGATGAAGCCGGATCCGAAGATGCTCGAGGTCTGGAAGGGCTACATCGAGGTGCTGAAGGATTCTCTCGGCGAACGCTCCAGAGCTCACCTCAAAAGCGGCACCATGGGCCGTGCCAAAGCCATTGCCGAAGCCGCCGGCGGATTCCTCGGCGTCGCTTCGATCTCCGCGGCCGAGAAGAAGATGATCGAAGAGCTCGAGTGGTCCTTCGATTGACGCCGACTAGCGCCCGACAAACACTCCTCGTCCTCCTGCTGATCTCGGCCGTTGCGGTTTCGGCCTCGGCGGCCGATGTGACCGTCGAGCTTCTCGCACAGGCTGTGCTGCCCGGAGACCTCGAAATCGATCGGACCCGCGTTGGCGGTTTGTCGGGTCTGACCTACAATCCCGGCTGCGACCTGTTCTACGCGATTTCTGACGATCGTGGGAGCCTCGCTCCGCCACGTTTCTACACCCTCAAGATCCGATTCGATGGCGAGGGTGTCGAGGCGACGGTTCTTGGAGCGACGCTTCTGCGTGACGTAAAAGGTGCGACATTCGCACGTGGCGACATCGATCCCGAGGCTCTCGCACTCACCGAAGGCGGCACCCTGTTCCTGGCATCGGAAGGCGTGCCCCACCGCGGCATCGACCCGCTGGTAGGGCGATTCGGGCTCGACGGCTCGCTCATTGGCACTCTAGGCCTACCGGAGCACTTTCTGCCGGATGCCGAGGGCACCCGCGGCGTGCGCGACAATCTCGGATTCGAGGGACTCGCCGCCAGCCCGGACGGCAGCCTGCTCTTCGTTGCCGCAGAGAATGCTCTTCTCCAGGACGGTCCGGCGGCCGATCTTGCAGTCGAAAGCCCAACCCGGTTGCTGAAGATCGAGCTGTCCAGTGGGCGGCCGGTCGCCGAGTACCTCTATGAGGTCGGGCCGGTGCCGGATGAACCGCGTCCTGCGACGGCTTTCCGTACCAACGGGATCTCGGAAATCCTCGCCCTCGATAATGAAAGGCTTTTGGTCCTCGAGCGTTCGTTCTCGGTCGGGGTCGGCAACACGGTACGGATCTATCTGGTGGATCTTCAGGGCGCGGCGAATATCAAAGACATCGACAGTCTCAGCGACATGGACGATCCGAAATCAGTGCCACTGGAAAAGGTCCTGGTTGCCGATATCGGGGAGCTCGGCGTGGAGCCCGACAACATCGAGGGTATGGCCCTGGGCCCTGTCCTGGAAGATGGGCGCAGACTGTTGGTTCTGATCTCGGACAACAATTTCCAACCCTCGGTGCAGATCAACCAGGTCCTGCTCCTGGCGGTGTCCGGGGTCGCAACGCCGGTCGTCACCCGTCCCGAGGCCGGGATTCACGAGATTCAGGGCGCGGGCCACGTGTCGCCGCTCGTTGGTCAGTGCGTTTCGCGGGTGGATGGTCTGGTCACGGCCATCCTCGGCAGCCGCACCGGGCAGGCGTTTTGGATCCAGAATCAGGAGCCTGGAGACATGGACCCGCGCACATCGGAGGGTTTGTTCGTGACCGCCCTCGAGGGCCTGTCAACAGTTGAGGTAGGCGATCTGGTTTGTCTCGAAGGGCGGGTGGAGGAGCGGTCATGGGGTTTCGAGCTGCCGGTGACACGTCTTTTTGCGAACTCGCTCGAGGTCGATAAACGTCGGCAACCGCTCCCGTCGCCAATTGTGATCGGTGAAGGTGGCGTCACGATTCCCCAGCCCGACCTCGCGTCGTCGAGGCTTGAGTCCTTTGATCCTGCTCAATTCGCCGCGGATGCCTTCGAGAGCCTGGAGGGCATGTTGGTGAGAGTCGAGGAGCCGGTGGTGGTGGGACCGACCTCGGGCTACGGCGAGGCGGTTGTCCTGGCAAACGCCGGACGGAACGCGGTCTTGAGGACCCAACGAGGCGGCCTCCGCTTGCTCGAGGACAACATCAACCCGCAGAGGATCATCGTTGACGACCGGCTGGTATCCGAGCCGCCCGATCTGAATGTCGGCGACTCGTTGGCCGCGCCGGTGGAAGGGATCCTCCACTATAGCTACGGCAGCTACAAGCTCCTCAACACCGAGCCGCTGCCGGACGTCGGTCGCGGCGGGCTTGCCCGCGGGCGAACCAACCTGACCGGTGATGCCTCGCACCTGACCGTTGTGTCCTTCAACCTCGAAAATTTGTCGGCGGTCTCCGAGGGGGGGAAGTTCGAGCGCCTGGCCGCCATTGTGGCCGAAAACCTCGGTGCGCCCGACATCGTGGCCGTGCAGGAGGTGCAGGACGACACCGGACCCGAGGACGACGGCACTGTGACCGCCGCGCGCACCCTGGAGATGTTGGTCGAGGCAATTGAGGGTGCTGGGGGACCGCGTTACGAGACCCGATCCATTGACCCTGAAGATCATGCCGACGGCGGCCAACCCGGTGCTAATATCCGGAACGCCTTCCTCTTTAACCCCGCCAGGGTCGAGTTCGTTGATCGCGAGGGCTGTGCGGATGATTCAGCGGTCGGAGTGACCGACGATTTCTCGCTGACCTGCAGCCCCGGTTTCGTCGCCCCCGACAATCCCGCATTCAAACGCAATCAGGAGGGTCGCGGCGGTAGCCGCAAACCGCTGGTAGGCGAGTTCCGTTTCGCCGGCAACCCGGTTTTTCTGGTCAACCTCCACCTGAGATCCAAGGGCGGAGATGACCCAATTTTTGGGCGCCGCCAGCCGCGGATCGAGGGCTCGAGCTCGCGGCGGACCGAGCAGGCGAAAGCAGTGGCAGATTTTGTCGGGGAGGTCGTGAAGAACGATCCAATCGCCCGAATCGTGGTGCTCGGCGATCTCAACGATTTCGAGAACAGCAATGCCCTTGGCGTTCTCGAGGCGGTGGGTCTCGAGGACCTCGTGAAGCGGCTACCGCTCGAGAGTCGTTACAGCTATGTTTATCTCGGCAACTCGCAGGTCCTTGACCATGTGCTCGTAACCGGGTCGCTGTCGGATGGCGTCGAGATCGAGATGGTGCACGTCAACTCCGAGTTCCCGGCCGCCGATCGCGCTTCCGATCACGATCCTGTCATTGTCAGATTGTCGATTCAATGAGACGCGCATCCCGCATCGGCGACACCGGTGCCACCCCTCACATTGTTTGACGGGTAGGCGTACCCCCGCTGTGAGGGCGGTCCATCAAACAATGTGAGGGGTGGCACCTTGCTCGTCGCGGCGAGGAGCGCTCCTGATGGGTGGCGCCGATGCAGCAAAGCGCCCCTAATGGCCGCGCTCTGCTAGCATGCAGCCATGCCAAGTCGCCTCCCTGCAGATGTCCGGGAAAAGCTCGAGCCGATCAAATTCGTCGTGCTCGATGTCGATGGCGTGCTCACCGACGGCTCGTTGATCTACTCCGCTGACGGCGAGGATCGAAAGCGATTTTCGGCCCGGGATGGCCTCGCCATCCGTCTTCTTCTGCGCGCCGGAATCCAGGTTGGTGTGATCAGCGGCCGCTCGAGTAAGGCGGTGATCACCCGCTGCTCGGAGCTTGGGATGAGGGAGGATCTCGTTGTGGTCGGCTCCAACGACAAACCGGCGGATCTCGACCGGATGGAGGAGCTGTTACAGATTTCGGATTCCGAGG
>Ga0209013_10005654_pt1 | contig 10717 bp, 14 predicted proteins | sample Cruoilmetagenom2_FD_187291 | JGI IMG/M metagenome (GOLD analysis project Ga0209013, IMG submission 187291) | Oil polluted marine microbial communities from Coal Oil Point, Santa Barbara, California, USA - Sample 2 (SPAdes) (version 2) | ecosystem: Environmental > Aquatic > Marine > Oil seeps ...
AACCTGAGTGATAAGGTAAAGTCCAGTGATGACAGCCACCAAAAGACTCGGTGGTACGACCTTACGTACATACTTCATAAATGACTCTCTAATGGCTTTATGTTCTTCTGTACCGTATGACTTTTTAATGTGTACGAGGAAAAGGTTATCTACGATGAGAAATCCTCCGTAGATAAATGCAGCAAATAGATGTATAGTTTTAATGAGGACAAAAGTCATAAATTTACCTTAATTCATAATGACATGATTATACTGGATGAGTGTTCAATAAGCTTTGATATAGGTCAAGTTATGATTACCCGATAAATGCCTGAGAAAAGAACGCTTCTATGACCTCTCTCATCTCTTTAGGATCTTCGATGCGGTTGACATCGTTTCTAAAGACAGATGCTCCCGGGTACCCTGCCTTTGAGTAAGAGTGCAGGTTTTTTCTAAAGATAATGGCACCATATTTATCATAGTGTTCTATCATTTGATCAAAGTGTTCTAGTACTACTTCTTTGATAAGTTCAGGACTTGCTTCATCCATACCCTCTTTGATCTGTTTGAAGATCCATGGTTTACCTACTGCCGCACGACCTATCATGATGCCATCTGCACCTGTATTTTCAAGTACCCATTTGGCTTTTGCAGGAGAGTCTATGTCACCATTTGCCAAAACAGGTATGGAAACTGCCTGCTTGACCCGTGCAATAGCATCATAATCAACAGGGGCTTTATAACGCCCTGCTCTTGTTCTTCCATGCACTGCGATGTAGTCTGCACCACTCTCTTGACAGATACGAGCGATCTCTTCATGATTTTTATCATTAAAGCCAAGACGGAATTTAACGGAAGTATACTCTTTGTTGGAGTATTTTTTAATGGTTTCTATGACCTTTGCCATTTGAGGAAGGTCAGTAAGTAAAGATGATCCCTGAAGATTGTTCACCACTTTAGGTGCAGGACATCCACAGTTAAGATCTATGGTCGTAACGTCATCTCTTTCGTTAATGATCTCTACTGCACGTTTGATAACCTCAAGATCTGAACCTGCGATCTGTATAGAGTACGGATTTTCTATGGGTGCTTTTTCCAACATACGGTGGGTTTTTTTGGAGTTATGTACCAAAGCATTTGAGCTGATCATCTCAGAAATGGTAAGGTCTACCCCAAACTTCTTTACCACAGAACGAAAAGGCATATCGGTAAAGCCTGCCAAAGGAGCTAAGGCATAAAGAGGTTTAGAAAAATCTAACGTTGGCATAGATTAGTAAAATTTGGTTTCACTACAGATAGAATCAATATCCATAATATCTTCCAACTTATATTTGTTGTGCTCTTTTTTAAGTGTGTTAAGTGCTCTAAACTTCACAAATTCATCCTTTTCCTGTTCATCAAGATAATTTGATGCCTGCTCAATAAGTTCATACTCAAAAAGAAGATAAAGATAGGCATTTTGTGCTCTCTCATCTTCTTTCTGATAATCTCTAAAGAGAGTAAGATTCTCTTCAGGTTTGAAATATTTCTTTGTAATAAGCGCAACTTGTATGTAATCTTCACATTTAAACTCGAGTGCTTCAACAAACTCTGCAAGTATCTCGATGGTAAGCCCTAGTTTGTCATGAGGGGTAATACGTTCCAACATTGCCAGGAAGTTTTGAATATCATAGACTTTCGCATACTTACGTGCTTTGATGAAATCTGATTTTTGTGCAAAGATATGAAGTGCTTCTTTCTGTACTACTTCTGAATATTCTGAAGTAGCCTTCATCACACCTTCTACAAACTCATCATCTGACTCTAAGCAGTTCAATCTATTTTGGATCAAGATGGGGTTTCCGGGTTTGAACACTTTTGACATCTTCTCTTCTTTGAGATCGATGTATTGACCATTTTTAATCTTTCTAATGATGTTGACCACACGTGCGAGTCTTGGCGTTAAGCCTTCAACATCATCTGATACATCTATGGATGCTTTTCCTAAAAGTACAGCTGCACTTCTTACTTCATCTATAGTGTATGACTGTTCTTTAGGTTCGTTGACCAGTGACCAGTAGAGTGCATCTTCCAGTGTATCTGTGTCTTTGTGCCATCTTTTAAGAAGAAAATAGTTTTTGATGCCATAAAATAACATATGCGCTATTGTAAAAAGAAAAAGGAGGAGCATGGGTAAAACGATCCATGCTGCTATGGGAAGATTTATGTTTACCATTTCTACACGATAATACTCCGGATTGACATAGTGTGCCAGTCCTCCTACGATCATTATAAGTACCAATGCCGCAAAAATATATAACCCTACTCTCATCTCTTTCCCCCCTAATTTACTGCGCTATTTTTGTTCTTTTTCAGTAATCTCCCGGCAAGTGATACAGAAACGTGCAAAGTTCTTAACTTCAAGACGAGCCCTACCAATAGGCTCCTCACACATTTCACATATACCAAATGATCCTTTCTTTATTTTATCTAAAGCAAGTTCAATTTCGTTTAATTCTTTACGCTGTTGTACCAAAATAGCACTATCTACGATGGTTTCAGCGGATGCTGCTGCATAATCACCCTCATCATTCAATTCAAGGTCTCTCATACCTTCTAACTCCAAGGTTGTACCTGTCAGGTTTTTCTCTATCTGTACTCTTCTGTCTAACAACTTGTTCTGAAAATCTTCCAGCTCTACTTTTGTAAGCATTTTTTATTCTTCCTATTTGTGATATGGGTGGTTATTGTTTATTGTCAGTCCCCTGAAAACTTGTTCCAACAAAACAACTTTCACAAGTTTATGTGAAAGCGTTATTTTACCAAATGATATGGCATTATTACATTTACTTAAAAAATCCCTCTCAAAGCCGTATGCACCGCCAATAAAGAGATTTACCTGAAGACTATCCTTAAGCAGTTTTGCAAAATCATGACTGTCTACCTCTTTTGAAGAGGGGTCCAGAGCAATATTAATACCTGAATGCATATATTTTTCCAAAGCTTTGGTATAAGCTTTTTGTGCAGCTTGAGGAGAGATTTCATGTGCCTTTGTGATCTCCTTATCGAAGACTTCAATGACCTCTACTTTAGCAAAAGGTTTAGCTATCTTTTTGTAATGTTCAATGAGTCCAGAATATAGATTATCTTTACCTTTCTTATCTATGATAATAATATTAATTTTCATCATTTTTTCTTTAATTTTTCAGCTATCAGTTCTGCTAACTGATGTACAGACATGGCATAGTAGGCACTATGGTTATATCGCGTAATGACATAAAAGTTTTTAGCGCCATACCAAAGTTCATCATATTTCTTTTTGTTTAATTTAATAAGACGTACCTTACCTTTATAATCCCACTTTTCCTTAGGTGATATTCCTTTAAGATGCTTACGGTGGTAAGACTTTTTATAGCCTGTTTTATAGGCTTTAAAGCGTTTACCTTCATAACTTACTCTTGTTGCTACAGGTTCACCTTTTCTCCAGCCATTCTTCACAAAGTAGTTAGCTACAGATGCTATAGCATCTTGTGGTTGTTGTAGTGTGATACGTCCATCATTATTGAAGTCTACACCATAGGGTTTATAATTACTAGGCATAAATTGTACTAATCCTATAGCTCCTGCATACGAACCATATACATTTTTGGGGTTAAATTTTTCTGTTTTAGAAAGCTGTATGAATTTCAGTAACTCTTTTTTAAAAAATTTATTTCTTCTATTTTTTTCAAATGCCAAAGTACTCAAAGTATCAAAAACAGGATACTTACCTACATTTTTACCAAATGCTGTCTCTATGCCCAATATAGCTGCAATATACTCTTTGGGTACACCATATTTTTTCTCTACTTTATTAAATGTCTTTTGATGCTTTTTTATATATGCCACACCATCATCAACACGTTTATCGCTCACTACATACCTAGAATATCGTTCCCATGGTCCATACTTGTTATGATATCTTTTTGCTTTAGCTATTTGTTCTGGAGTACGTGTGTCTTTTCTTCGTTTTTGTTCTTTACGTGGTGTAAATGCTCTTAATGCTGATTCTTGTACTTTTACATCTGAAAAAAGCTTCTCAAGATAAGCTCGTTCAAAACCATGTTTCTTTACCAAAGTACTTATAACAGAAATTGTTTTTGAATGCTTTGTATAATCTTTAGCAGAAACTGAAAGTGTCATGATAAATAATAATATAAGTACTTTTTGCATCAATGCATCCTGGTTTTTTTTCTAAATTTTTGATATTGTAACCAAATAGTTTATATTATATGTGTAATCCATAAGGAATAAAATGTCAAAAATACTCTTTGTCTGTTTAGGTAATATCTGCCGAAGTCCTCTTGCCCATGGTGTAGCTCAAAACATCTCTGATAAGCACAGCCTTGAATGGAGCATTGATTCTGCAGGGACAAGTAATTGGCATGAAGGTGAAGCACCCTGTGACAATTCCATAAAAGTTGCTATTGATCATCAGATCGACATATCTACACAGCACTCTAGACCTATTACAAGAGAAGATATAAGTGCCTTTGATTATGTCGTTGCTATGGACAAGCAGAATAAAGCCGATATGGAAGCCTTTGGTTTTGAACATGTCTACCTTTTAGGTGATTTTGCTGGGTATAATGGTACCGATGTACCAGACCCTTACTTTTTTAATGGCTTTGAAGGCTTTGAAAAAGTTTATACTATGGTAGAATTGTGTGTAAGAGATTTTATAGACTTCGTACAAAGATCATAAAGTACGGAGATGCTTAATATTAAAGGTCAAAAATGAAACCCTCTGACTGCTGTATGATAACCACCACTACAGACTCAAAAGAAAATGCTGACATTATCACCGAAGCGCTGTTGCAAAAGCATCTTGTTGCCTGTGTACAGTACATTAACATAGAAAGTTCCTACAGCTGGCAAGGAAAAGTTGTTTCTTCCTCAGAGCTGCAACTACAAATGAAAACTAAAACTTCTTTTTTCAAAGAGATAAAAGATGAGATAGAAAAACTACACACCTATGATGTGCCTGAAATTGTCATGGTACCTCTTTTAGATGTCAATGTCTCATATATGAAGTGGATCAATGAAGAGACACTTGAAAAACAGGGAGATGTAGTAAAACCTCTCTCCAAAGTACCTACAGGACTATAAATATGAAAAATGACTTTACAAAAGCGATGGACTTTAGGCATGCATGCAAGATATTTGATGAGACTAAGAATATCTCTGATGATGAGATGCATTACATATTGGAAGCAGGACATAAATCACCCTCATCTTTTGGGATGGAGGGTTGGAAATTTTTAGTCATTAGTAATGATGAGTTGAAAAAAGAAGTTCGTCCTGCGTGTTGGGATCAGGTACAGGTCACCTCTTGTTCTCACCTAGTGATCATCCTGACTGCTATAGATGGAGTAAAGGTTGAAAGCGGTGAGCCTGAAAAACGTTTTAAACGTCGTGAAATGCCCCAGGAAAGCCTTGACTTTTATATAGATCTTTACGCCAAACATTTAGCACATACCCTCAGTACAGATGAAAACATCTATGCATGGACAGCCAGACAAACCTACATTGCTCTGGGAAATATGATGACAGCGGCTGCGTATATAGGTATAGACTCTTGTCCTATAGAAGGTTTTGAAAAAGAAAAAGTGGAAGAAATTCTCGAATTAGACACTAGAAAATGGCAAGTCTCTGTGGTAGTTCCTTTCGGATATAGACTCAATGAGCAGCCAACACAACTCAGACTTCCCTTTGAAGAAGTGGTTGAGTTTATCAAATAAAATTACTTTAGAGGTATATATATCTCTGTGACCAGATCTTCTTCAAGTGTATCGTGGGGATTATTGAGATAATACTCAACCCCCACTGGTACACTTGCCACCTTTATCTTCTTTAAACGTGCAAAACTCATAGCCGTCATCCAGCCATTACCAAGATGTTCATAACGTCCTTTATGTATGGTTTTGAGTGCATCCATCTCTTCAGTACTTCCTTTTACCCAGGATGCATCTGTTTCTACATCTTCATCAAGGGGAATACATGCTATATAAGAAGTCTCTTTTTTAAAGATATCAAAAGTATCGTAGATCGTAAAAGGAACTCTGTCAATTGAGAGTTCTTTCTCTTGCATGAAGTCATAGAGATCTTCAAAATCATGTTTCATCACTCTTGGCATATCTTCTATACTGCAGACATTGGCTATGCCCACATACTTTTGTGCTTTCATTGTTACGGCACCTTCTATGATGACATAGGAAGATACAGAACCCGTCTCAATGAACTCTTTGAGCATCAAAAGTCCTCTTTCATAGTCCATGCCTATAAAAGTACGCATCTTCTCTTTCATCCAAAACATAAAAAAAGGCAGGTTTCCATACATATGCCAGGTGACTTTAGTAGCATCACCCTCTGCTTCAAATGCAAAGGTCACCTTAGCTGTAGATTTAAAAGGTTTTACAAAAATGATCTCCATTTCAAGCAGATCATCACCTACTCCCATCAACTCCATACTTCCTGCCCCTACCAAAATACCTGACCATCCATAAGTTGCACCTACCTGCCCCTGTCTATCACTGTATGTGACCGTGGCATCAGGTTCCATGACAAGCCATGGAGACCACTTGGGCCATTCTTTATAGTTTTTAAGGGAATCTCTAAGTGTTTTAACAGAAGTATTGACAGTGATAGATCGTTGTACATGGTAAGCTGGCATAGTTATTCCCTTTATAATTTAAAAATATGTGATTATTTATTATAACCAAAAATAATCATTTTTGAAATGGGGAACTATTGTAAGTTTTAAGGGAGAAATAGCATATTGGAAGATCCAATATGCTGGAGGTAGTCAGTCAATGACTAAGATTTTGTCATCAATGTACCACAATTTGCTACAACATCCTTTTTGTAAGAATCAAGTCTAGCTTGAGACAGTTTATCTTCTGTCTGTATATTTGTATAGTTATGTGCTTTTTGGATCGATGTTTTACAAAGTTCTTCTTTAGCACTTTTAACTTTTATTTCTGTATCAAATACAAAATATGGCATGTTGTGTGCCTTTTTATTTGCCGCACCACAGTGTGATACTACTCTGTCTTTATATGTGTCAAGTGTTGCTTGTGCAAATTTATCTGATCTCATAGTCTCTTTATAAGAATGTGCTTTTTTTATGTATACTTTACATAACTTTTTGTCTTCATTTTCTGTTGAAGTATTTTTCATCACAGTTCCTGATGTAAAACCACTCATTGCGTATGTGCTCACTAGAGCTAATAATAATATTAATTTTTTCATTTTATTTCCTTATTATAATTATTAGTTAAATTAATAACTGTAGGCGAAGTATAGCGGATGAAACTTAAATATATATTAAATACTTATAATAAACATAAGTATTTAATATACCTAATGTCTAGTTTAAGTTAGAAAAGTTAATTGTTTGAAATTTATATTGTATGAGAAGGTGGTATATCGGAAGGTTCCAATATACCTTAAGAGTGTACTGCTTTGTTAAGGACTATGATTTTGACATCAAAGTACCACAATTTGCTACTACATCTTTTTTGTAAGAATCAAGTCTTGATTTAGACAATTTATCTTCAGTTTCGATATTTTGGTAATTATGTGCCTTCACAATAGATGACTTACAAAGTGCCTTTTGATCACTTATAACTTTCATTTCTGTATCAAAGACAAAATATGGCATGTTGTGTGCCTTTTTATTTACTGCACCACAGTGTGATACTACTCTGTCTTTATATGAGTCAAGTGTTGCTTGTGCAAATTTGTCTGATCTCATAGTCTCTTTATAGCTATGTGCTTTTTGAATGTATACTTTACATAATCTCTTGTCTTCATTTTCTGTTGAAATGCTTTTCATCACTGTTCCTGATGTAAAACCACTCATGACGTATGTACTTACTAGTGTTATTAATAGTATTATTTTTTTCATTTGTTATCCTTATAATTAATATAATTGTAGTACTAGTATAACATCTAAAACTTAAAAATTTATTAAAGTATTATAATTATAATAAGCTAAAGATATAATATAATATTCTGCTATTTATTGCTATAATTAGATATAAAAGTAAAAGGATATATTTATGCATCATCCGTTACAAGTTAAACTTATACGTTTTTACTTTGCCTTAGTAACTCCTCTACTTCCTTCTTTAGCTGTCTACTCTGCACATCGACTTTTTCACTCCCCTGTAAACTCCAAACGTAAGAATCAAAATGAAAAAGAAGTAGCAGCACCTGAAAAGTTCTACGTACATTTAGACGATCAGACAAAACTGCAAGCCTACCGTTGGGGGGAAAAGTATAACCCTGCTGTACTGTTAGTGCATGGATGGTCTACAACCACAAAATCAATGACCAATATTTTGGATATACTGCTCAAGAACAATTATCAGGTTATCTCTTATGATGCACTCCGGCATGGTGAGAGTGGTGGGAAGTTTTCAGACTTGGCAGGATGGGCAGACTCTGTACACGCCGTGATGAAAGAGTTAGGAGAAGTAGAATGCATTGTAGCACACTCATTTGGGACTGCAGCAGTCACTGTAGCATCTAAACTGGGTCTAAAAACAAAAAAACTGGTTTTTATAGCACCCATAGCAGATATGTCTACTGTAGCACATAAAGTGGGAAAACATCTGGGTATTCCTATGAAGATCATAGATAAAATGCATGCATACACCTGGAAACATAATGAAAAAAGCTTTACAAAGTACGGAAATGACTGGGAAACATTACTGCAGTCAAACTTTAAAGTTCCTACCCTTATCTTTCATGACAAAGAGGACAGGGAGATAGGTATAGAGCATTCTGAACTTCTTTGTAAAAGATGGCCTTGGGCAAAACTTATAACTACAGAAGGTTTGGGGCATAGAAAAATATTGGATGATGAAGCACTGGCGAAAAGAGTATTAACATTCATTCAGGAAAAGAGTTAAATGGAAAAAATATTAGTTATCGGATATGTATGGCCTGAGCCAAACTCTTCTGCTGCAGGAACACATATGATGTCCATCTTACGTAGATTTAAAAAAGAAGGTTGGCAAGTTGAGTTCTCTACACCTGCACAGTATTCAAAACATGCTATAGATTTGAAAAGTGAAGGTATCACCTCACAAAGTATAACACTTAACTGTGACAGTTTTGATGCATATATCTTAAACTACCAACCTAACATTGTGCTCTTTGACCGCTTTATGATGGAAGAACAGTTTGGCTGGCGGGTAGAGAAAAACTGCCCTGCTGCACTTAAGATACTAGATACTGAAGATCTGCAGTGTTTGCGTCATGCACGCCATCAAGCCCACAAAGCTGGAAGAGAAATGACCCAGGAAGATCTATACTCAGACATAGCCAAACGAGAAATAGCAGCTATCTTACGTTCTGATATCTCTCTTATCATCTCGTCTTATGAGATGGAACTTCTCATAGATACCTTTAAAGTAGATGCCTCTTTACTTCACCATCTACCCCTTATGGTCAACTTGGAAAAATGTCCAGAAAAAACTAAGTCTTTTACCCAGCGTCAACACTTCATGACCATAGGAAACTTTCGTCATGCACCTAATTGGGATGTCGTCTTATACCTACAACAGATATGGCCCCTCATACGAAAACAACTGCCTAAAGCAGAACTGCATATCTACGGTTCATACCCACCACCTAAAGCCACAGCCTTACATAATCCAAAGACTGGCTTTCATATAAAAGGATGGGCAGAAGATGCCTTTACAGTGGTGGAAGCGTCACGTATTTGTTTAGCTCCCATCCGCTTTGGTGCAGGTATCAAAGGAAAGCTCTTAGATGCAATGATCATGCAAACACCTAGTATTACTACCTCTATAGGTAGTGAAGGTATGCATAATGGTGAATCATGGGGTGGTGTAGTGGCTGATGATGTCGAGGCATTTGTAGAAGCAGCAGTCAAACTCTACAACGATGAAGAAGCATGGACAGAAGCACAAGAAAATGGTACTGCACTTTTACATGCATATTATGATGCTAAAGTACTCGGAGAGCATCTCATAGAAAAAATACTATATGTTGGAGAAAACTTAACACAACACCGTCTAGACAATTTCACAGGAGCCATGCTCAAACATCACAGTATGATGAGCACAAAATATATGTCACAATGGATAGCTGAGAAAAATAAGGTTTAGATTTATTTAGTGAGTTTCTGAGCACAACAGCGTTTGTACTTCTGTCCACTTCCACAAATACATGCTGAGTTACGCAGTAAGTTTACTTTATCTTCATAGATCTCACCATCTACGTACTTCCACATATCGTTTACTTTTAAAAACGTTGATTTTTCATGATGAAGGTGTTGCTTACCCTCAAAGATATAATAGGCTTTAAACTCCACCATCTCTTCAGAAGAGTCCACTATCTCTAGATGTTGCCACGTGCTATTATCTGCCCAGTCCTGTATGAACTTTAACTCTTCATCACTCCAGGTATGGTCATGGGTGGTTGCCTGAAGGTAATTCACATCGCCAAGACAGTAAGCTGAGTAACGTGAACGCATAAGTTCCAAAGCAGTGTTTGCCACCCTGTCTACTCTTAAAACAGGTTCACAACATTCTGAGAATTTCTTTTGGCTTTTACAGTAGCAGTTTCGTGTCATGGGTAAGATCCTCAATATTTATTGATGGCATCATAGCATAAAATTATTTGGAACCTTTTTTTATAAAAGTATTCACAGCATCAAAGACTTCATCATGATGTTTATCTGCCA
>Ga0209013_10005655_pt1 | contig 10716 bp, 10 predicted proteins | sample Cruoilmetagenom2_FD_187291 | JGI IMG/M metagenome (GOLD analysis project Ga0209013, IMG submission 187291) | Oil polluted marine microbial communities from Coal Oil Point, Santa Barbara, California, USA - Sample 2 (SPAdes) (version 2) | ecosystem: Environmental > Aquatic > Marine > Oil seeps ...
AGATTGTTGGAGCATTCCAGCCACATTTGTACAGCCGCACACGCGACCTTGCTGACGATTTTGCAGCAGCATTGTCTACCCTCGATGAAGTGATTCTCCTGGACATCTATCCGGCACGTGAAAAGCCAATTTTCGGAGTGTCTTCGGAAATGATCCTGAAAAAAGTAACCAATAAAAACAAATTTTTACTGAACAAAACGGAATTGATCGAATATGCCGGCAAATTAACCAATGAAATTTTACTGACTCTTGGCGCTGGCGATATCGGTTTGTTAACAGATAAAATCAGAAACAGATTAGCCACACAATGAAAAGGATTCTTCACATATCGCTAATTATCCTGTTTGGCATAGCTATAATGGCTTTGATGGGTTTTATCGTCTACGAACATGGTCGGCAACCGATCAACGAAGTGAAGATACATATCTCGGCAAGTGAGGATGCCGGATTCCTGAATGAAAAAATAATTAAGCAATTGGTTTTGTCTGCTGACAGTGTTGAAACAAAAAAGATACGTGAACTCAGGATGCAGCAGTTCGAACAGGCAATCAGCAGGAACCCCTTCGTTGATCATGTAGATGCTTATTTGGGTATCAACCGTGATTTACTCATACATGTTGAAGAACGAAAAGCACTCTTAAGGATTTATCTACCTGACAACAAGAGCTTTTACATTGATGAGGATGGGTATATGTTTCCGCTATGCTCTTACTATTCACCGCGGACGCTTATTGCCAACGGCTACATTAAAACTCCGGATTTTGTATTACTCAAAAGCGCCACCGACAGTATCTTTACCGGCACCCATCTTCCCGGATTGTATCGCCTTGCAGGGCATATCTCGGAAAGTCTGTTTCTGGATGCCCTTGTAAGCCAGATTTATATCAACAGCAAAGGGGAGTACGATCTGATACCGGAACTGGGCATGCAAACCATCCAACTCGGAAGCCTGGACAATTTAGAAGAAAAACTCAGGAATCTGGAAGCTTTTTACAAGGAGAAGCTACCGAAAGAAGGGTGGACTAAATATGAAACAATAAACCTTATGTATAAAAACCAAATCGTTTGTAAAAAAAAATAAGGATATGGAATCAGAAATAATCGTCGGACTCGACATAGGGACAACAAAAATAGCCTGTATTGTAGGAAGAAGGAATGAATACGGAAAGATAGAAATACTGGGTTATGGGAAAACCGAATCAATAGGTGTGAAAAGAGGTGTTGTTGCCAACATCGAAAACACCGTTCAGTCGATCAGAATTGCCGTTGAGCAGGCAGAACAGAAATCGGGTGTGGACATCAAATACGTCAATGTAGGCATAGCAGGCCAGCATATTCGCAGCCACCAGCACCGGGGTAATATCATCCGCGAAGATCCTGATAACGAGATTAGCACGGCTGAGATTGACCGGTTGACACAAAACATGTACAAGCTCAGCATGGCCCCCGGAGAAGAAATAATTGATGTGATCGCTCAGGAATACATCATTGATGGTGAAGGCGGGATCAGAGAGCCGGCAGGTATGCTCGGCAATACCCTGGAAGCGAATTTTCACATCATCATCGGACAGACAGCTGCTGCCAAAAACATTCTTAAATGTATCAAAAAGGCGAACCTCGAAATGGTTGACCTCATCCTGGAACCTATTGCCTCTGCAGAGGCGGTCCTGAGTGACGAAGAAAAAGAAGCAGGCGTCGCACTCGTGGATATTGGCGGCGGCACAACCGACATTGCCATCTTTCAAGATACCATTATTCGCCATACGGCTGTCATTCCTTTTGGCGGAGATGTAATTACGGAAGATGTTAAAGAAGGCTGCACAATTATCAAAAAACATGCGGAAGAACTAAAAGTTAAATTCGGATCGGCACTGGCCAGTGAAAATAGGGACGATGAAGCTGTAGCTATTCCAGGCCTTCGCGGACGCCCACCAAAAGAAATAACTCTGAAAAATCTGGCTTCCATTATACAGGCACGTATGGAAGAGATTATTGAGCAGGTATATTTTGAAGTGAAGAATTCCGGATTTGAGAAAAAACTTATTGCGGGCATTGTACTTACAGGAGGCGGTGCCCAGTTGAAGCACATCGACCAGTTGACGGAGTTTTCAACCGGAATCGATACACGGATTGGTTATCCGAACGAACACCTGGCCAATGATGTTCCTGATGAAATGGCAAGTCCTATGTATGCCACTGGTGTTGGTCTCGTCATCGAAGGTATCCGACGGCTGGATTATGACAAACAAAAGGAAGATTTTCTGGAAGAATCCAACGGTAAAAAAGGAAAAAGAAAGAAAAAGAAGACTTCCGAATCGGGCTCAAAATGGTTTCTCAGCAAAATCGAGAACTGGTTCGACAGCGACTCCATTGAATGAACAAGAATTAACTTCTGATTGTTAAAAAATAAATTACAGATAAACTTATAAGCCTTTAGAATAAATTAATTTTAAAACATACATAAAATGTCAAACATGATCACTTTCGAACCAAAACAACGGCCATCTTATATTAAAGTTTTAGGTGTGGGTGGCGGCGGAAGCAATGCCGTAAACCACATGTTTAAACTGGGAATAAAAGATGTTGATTTCGTTATTTGCAACACTGATGTACAAGCACTTGAGTCAAGCCCCGTGCCCGTAAAAATTGAGCTTGGAAATACCGGACTCGGAGCTGGATCAAAACCGGAGGAGGGCAGGTTAGCCGCTGAAGAGTCGATCGACAAAATAAAAGAAGTGTTGAGCGGAGATACCCAGATGTTGTTCATTACAGCAGGAATGGGTGGCGGTACCGGAACCGGTGCAGCACCGGTTATTGCCAAGGTAGCCCGTGAGATGGGCATCCTCACAGTAGCTATCGTTACTATTCCTTTCTCGTGGGAAGGACGAAAACGGAAACAACAGGCGGAAGAAGGTATTCAGGATATCCGGACTTATGTGGACACATTGCTGGTGATTAGCAACGATAAACTAAGGGAACAGTTTGGCAACATGTCGATCAACGATGCTTTTGCCCAGGCCGACAATGTACTCACATCGGCTGCCAAAGGTATTGCCGAACTGATCACGGTTACCGGCTACATCAACATCGATTTCCAAGATGTGAAAACGGTCATTGAAAACAGCGGAAAAGCCATTATGGGTTCTGCTACAGCGGAAGGCGAGGGGCGTGCGCTGATGGCTATTGAAGAAGCCATGAGTTCACCGCTGCTGAACGACAACGACATCAAAGGCGCACAAAATATTCTGCTGTACATCGTAACAGGTGAAGAAGACCTGAGAATGGATGAAATTACCGAAATTACCGATTATATCCAGCAGGAATGCGGAAGGCAGAATGAGGCCGATGTAATCTGGGGTAACGGAAAAGATGATTCGCTGGAGCATCAGATCAGCATTACGATTATTGCCACAGGTTTTGATGCAAAAAGGACAAAAGAAGAACATAAACTGAATGTTATTGGCCAAATTGGTGACGAAAAGAAAAAGGTAGAAAAAGAAACACCTGTAAAAGAAAAGAAAATAACGGAGCCGGCTACCGAAATATCCTATCAAACTGAAGAACTGGAAAAAAAAGAAGCCCTTGAAGTTCCTGTATTTGAATCACTTCTTCACAGGAAACACGAAACGAATGAAAAAGAAAATGAAACCATTCGTCCGGTAAATAAATCGCGAGGAGACAAAGATGACTTTAAAGAAAATAAACCGGAAACCGTAAGAAAAGTGACTCCGCTGGGACATACTTCTGAAAATAAACCTGTAAAACCGGAGAGCGAGACACCCACTCCCCTGTTCAGAACTGTTAGAAAGACAGAAAATACACCTCCGGGTGTAAGCCACACTATTTCTTCAAGTATGCCTGAAAAAGAAGCTGAACAAACCATTGAACAGGAAGACGAAGCCATTCAAAGAAATGCAGATGAACGAATTCAGAAGCTAAAAGACCTCAGCCGTATTGACACCCCTGAAACCGTAGCAAAAATGGAATCGGAGCCGGCTTATGTAAGAAGAAATATACAACTTGACGACACTCCTTTATCATCGGAGTCGATTGTTTCGAGATATACTTTAGGAGAAGATGGGGATAGCAATCCGGTTATTAAAACCGACAACTCTTTTCTGCACGACAACATCGATTAAGCAACTAAAAACTAATATGATGAATCTCGAAATACTCATAAATGACGATATAAAATCGGCTATGCTTCAGAAAGACAAAAAGAAGCTGGAAGCCTTACGAGCTATAAAAGCCGCCCTGTTACTTGAAAAAACAGGAAAAGACAGAAGCGGAGATGAAATCCCCAAGTCGGTGGAAATGAAATTACTGCAGAAACTTGTTAAACAAAGGAAAGAGGCTGCAGTCATTTACCGCGAGCAAGGGCGCAAGGACCTGGCGGAAGAAGATGAATACCAGGCAAAAATAATTGCCGGTTATTTACCGGAACAAATGGATGAAACTGAAATAGAGACAGTGGTAAAGAGGGTTATTGAGGAGACAGGAGCAAGCAATGTGAAAGACATGGGCAGAGTGATGGGTATGGTTACAAAACAACTGGCCGGAAAGGCCGACAACCGGCTTGTCTCCGGCATTGTTAAAAAACTCCTCGGGTAACTGAAGGGCACCAAAAAAGGCCGGCTATCCAGCCGGCCTTTTCTTTTTATGCGCACTTAATTTAACACTATGCTAAAGCTAATCTGCTAAAAGCTACAACTGTAAGATCTTTATCTTTCTCCTTTAAGTATTGGCCTACGCTTTTCTTACTATCTTTTATGAATGCCTGGTTCAGCAACGTATTCTCTTTAAAGAATTTGTTCAATTTCCCCAGGGCAATTTTTTCAAGCATCTCTTCCGGTTTTCCTTCCTGACGTGCCTGTTCTTTACCAATCTCTATCTCACGCTCTTTAACTTCTTCTGATACATCATCTTTGTCGATGGAAACTGGCGACATGGCAGCAATCTGCATAACTACGTCTTTTCCTTCTACATCAAAATCTCCGGCTTTATTAAAACCGGCAATGGTAGCAATTCTGTTGCCAGGGTGAATGTAAGCATAAGCACTTGCAGCTTCCACAACTTCGTAAGCTCCGAGTTCTATCTTCTCGCCTATTACACCTGTTTGATTCGTAACAGCTTCATCAATGGTACGGCCGTCCAGATTTACCGCTTTCAGTTCCTCTGCATTTTTAACCTTTTCGTTTACAGCCTTATCGAGTATCGATTGCGTAAAATCTATAAAGTCAGCATTTTTGGCTACAAAATCAGTTTCGCAGTTAATCATGATCACAGCTGCAAAAGCCTTGTCATCACTTACTTTGGCTAAAACAACACCTTCATTTGCACTACGGTCGGCACGTTTAGCGGCAACTTTCTGTCCTTTTTTTCTTAGTATGTCAATAGCATTTTCGATATCGCCATCACTCTCCACCAATGCTTTTTTGCAATCCATCATACCGGCACCGGTGATTTTTCTTAATTCATTTACCTGTTGGGCAGTAATTTTCATTTTTAAGTCAGGTTTTATTTTTATATAAATGTCTATTTCTTTTTAACAACTGTTTTTCTGGGGCGCTTTGGTTTGGCAGGTTTTTCTTCTTTTCCTTCTCCTTCTCCTGCTTTCTTCGCTTTAGCACCTTTTTTACCTTTTTCTGCTTCCAGGTCAGCTTCTTCCTCGGCCTGAGCCAATGCTTCTGATTTCGCTTTGAGATCTTCCATCACCTGTTTTGCTTCCTCAGCTTCCTCAACTTCTTTTTCTCTTGCCAGTCTGCGCTCATTTAATCCTTCGGCTATGGCCAGCACAGCAGCATTAACAATTATGGAAATAGATTTAGAGGCGTCATCATTGGCAGGAACCGGAAAGTCAATAAGTGTAGGGTCTGTATTTGTATCCACCATAGCAAAGATGGGGATGTTCAACTTACGCGCTTCGGCAACAGCAATCTTCTCTTTGTTGATATCGACCACAAACAAGGCTGCCGGCAAACGACTCATATCGGCAATACTTCCGAGGTTTTTCTCCAGTTTGGCACGCTCACGTGAAATCTGAAGTTTTTCTCTTTTCGACAAGTTCTTGTACGTATTGGTGTCTGCCATTTTATCGATACTCGACATCTTACGAACAGCTTTACGTATGGTAGCAAAGTTGGTGAGCATACCACCGGGCCAACGCTCCGTTACATAAGGCATATTTACTTTCTTTACCAGTTCGGCTACTAGTTCTTTTGCCTGTTTTTTGGTTGCTACAAACAATATTCTTTTGCCTGATTTGGTAATTTGTTTCAGCGCGTTCTGCGCTTCTTCAAGTTTCGCCTGCGTTTTATACAGGTCAATAATGTGAATGCCATTACGCTCCATAAAAATATAAGGAGCCATGTTCGGATTCCATTTGCGTTTCAGGTGACCAAAATGAACACCTGCTTCCAGCAAATCGTCAAAACTTACTTTCGTCATTTTTTAAATTTTAATTTGTTTACATTCTCTTTAAGCAATCGCCAAATAGTTCGCGAACGAAGTTTTGGCAATTTGGATACTAAACTCTTTCCGGTGTAAATGAAAAATCTAACGTTTACTAAACTGGAATTTTTTACGAGCTTTTGGTTGTCCCGGCTTTTTACGTTCTACCATTCTCGGGTCTCGTTTCAGCAGGCCTTTTTCCTTCAGAACAGGACGATACTCAGGATCAATTTTAAGAAGTGCACGCGAAATGGCCAAACGCAGAGCTTCTGCCTGGCCGGTAATTCCACCGCCTCTTAAATTCACATCAACATCGTACTTACCAATATTGTCGGTTAGCAAAAAGGGTTGTTCCACTACATAATGTAATGTAGCTGTTGGAAAAAACTCTTTATAATCGCGCTTGTTAACACGAATTATTCCTTTTCCTTCTTTTAAATAGATTCGAGCAATTGCTGTCTTTCTTCTACCGAGTGCGTGTATAATTTCCATTAAACTATCTAATTGAATTTAATTTAATTTCTTTTGGTTTTTGAGCTTGCTGTTCGTGCTCGCTACCTTCATAAACATATAAGTTTCTGAAAAGATCAGCGCCTAATTTATTTTTCGGCAACATTCCTTTAACCGCTTTTTCAACCAAAGCCGTAGGTTTTCTCTTCATAAGTTCTTTAGCAGTCAGCGATGACTGGCCGCCCGGATATCCCGAATGGCGAATATATTCTTTTGCGTCCCATTTGTTACCTGTAAGTCTGACCTTCTCGGCATTAATAATAACAACATTATCTCCGCAATCGACATGTGGTGTGAAGCTTGGCTTATGCTTTCCGCGTAAAATTTTGGCCACTTCCGATGCCAATCTTCCCAGTACCTGGTTCTCAGCATTTACCAATACCCACTCTTTCTTGACGGTATTCTTATTGGCACTAACAGTTTTATAACTCAACGTATTCATCTATTTTATTGTTTCTTAAGGTGTTTAATCTAAAGACCTAAAAATTGGGCTGCAAAAATAGAAACTATTTTCGGATTAACCAAATTTGTTTTATTTAAAAATTGCAATTTGCTTTTTACTAATTTTGCCCTCTCAATGCACATCTCATACGACATGGCAACAGTAGAAGTAAAGAACATATCAAAATTATACGGCAAACAAAAAGCCCTGGACGGAATCAGTCTGCAAATCAACAAGGGGGAAGTGGTTGGTTTGCTGGGGCCCAACGGTGCCGGCAAATCCACTTTGATGAAGATTCTTACTTCCTATCTTACACCCACTTCAGGACAGGCATTGATTAACGGGTATGATGTTCAGGAGAGCGCATTTCAGGTAAAACAACTGATTGGCTACCTGCCCGAACACAACCCATTGTATTCTGAAATGTACGTGAAGGAATATTTGAGGTTTACCTTAAAGATGTATCCTTCGTACAAAGATGCAGGAAAGACTATCCGGGAAATTTTATCCCTTACGGGACTGGAGCCCGAGCAACATAAATTAATAGGAGCCCTGTCGAAGGGATACCGGCAACGGATTGGATTAGCACAGGCATTGATTCACAACCCTGATATTCTCATCCTTGATGAGCCCACCTCCGGTCTCGACCCAAACCAGATCGTCGATATCAGAAAAATAATCTCCGACCTGGGAAAAGAGAAGACTGTTATACTCTCAACCCACATTATGCAGGAGGTGGAGGCAATATGCGACAGGGTGATCATTATCGATAAAGGAAAAATTATTGCCGATGACACTACTGAAAACCTATCGAAACTCTCCTCAGGCAGCCTGGAGTTCAGCGTAGAATTTAAAGAAAATGTTACGGAAGAAGAGGTGCTTACTATTCCTCATGTGGCAAAAGCACGTCTGGTATCCGAAAAAGTGTGGCTGATAGAAACCGAAGGGAAAAAAGATATCCGCGAACACATTTTCAGGTTTGCTGTAGCAAGCAAGTACAATGTGTTATCCCTGTCGCAAAATGAACTCAAGATGGAAGATGTTTTCAGAAGGCTGACAAAACAATAATTTCCGAGAATAGTTTCCGGTTAAATAATATTCTCTATTTTTGCGCATCAAAATGAATTTGTGGACAGATTTGATTGATTGCAACCACGAAAAAAAATGCTAAAACAATTTTAGCTCCCCAGTCAATCTTTCTATCCTTAACGTTAAAATTATATATTAATATGTCATATTTTTTCACTTCAGAATCTGTGTCAGAAGGCCATCCTGATAAAGTTGCCGACCAGATCTCGGATGCCGTATTGGATGAAATGCTCCGACAGGACCCCGAATCAAAAGTTGCTTGCGAAACACTTGTTACAACAGGACTTGTTGTGATCTCGGGTGAAGTAAATACAAAAGCATATGTTGATCTGCAAACCACTACACGTGAAGTTATCAAAAGGATTGGCTATACAAAAGCCGCATATCGTTTTGATGCCGATTCGTGTTCCGTACTCTCTGCCTTGCACGAGCAATCAGCTGACATCAGGCAGGGTGTTGTTAAAAAAGAAAAGGAAAACCAGGGTGCCGGCGACCAGGGGATGATGTTTGGTTTTGCCATCAATGAGATGGACAACTACATGCCCATCACTACTGAAATAGCCCACGATCTACTATTTGAACTGGCTAAAATCAGACGCGAAGAAAAAGTTATGAATTACCTGCGTCCTGATGCAAAATCGCAGGTGACACTGGAATATAATGATGACGGAAAACCGGTCAGAATTGACACAATCGTTATTTCAACGCAACACGATGATATTTTCACTTCAGATGAGGATATGCAGCAAACTATTGCTGCAGATATTGAGCAATATTTGATTCCAGCCGTTAAAAAGCATTATCCCGAACGTATTCAGAAATTATTTGACCATAATTATAAATTATATGTCAACCCGACGGGGAAATTTGTGATTGGTGGCCCGCACGGTGACACGGGCTTAACCGGGCGTAAAATTATTGTGGATACTTACGGCGGACACGGAGCCCATGGCGGTGGTGCCTTCTCCGGAAAAGACGCCTCGAAAGTTGACCGTTCGGCAGCCTATGCAGCCCGTCATATTGCCAAAAACCTGGTTGCAGCGGGTGTAGCCGATAAAGTGTTGGTGCAGGTGGCCTATGCCATTGGCGTTGACAAACCCGTTGGTTTCTTTATTGACACGTACGGAACAACACATGTAAAAGACGAAACAGGTGCTGCTATGAAAGACAGCCGGATCGCAGAGATCACATCAACCATTTTCGACCTGCGCCCCTATGAGATCGTTAAGAAATTTGAACTAAAATATCCTATTTTTAGTAAAGCAGCAGCTTACGGTCATTTCGGAAGAGACCCGTATGAAGATGAAGTAACACTGAAATACAACGGAAAAGAAGAGAAGAAGAAGCTTACTTTCTTCGCATGGGAAAAACTGGATGCCGTGAAAAGCGTGCAGAAAGCTTTTCATTTATAAACAGCAATATCCTTAGAATAAAAAAACCGGCTTTTAGCCGGTTTTTTGTTTTTATATGTTTTTTTCAATTCTTACTTAACAACGAGTTTCTTTGTCTTATACACTTCGTTATTTATAATAATGGAGTAAAAATAGACTCCGTTTGTCAGATCGGAAACATCTAACCTGAGGCGAGGAGCGTTTCTGTTTAACAGCTCGTTTTTAACAACAGACCCAAGGATATTCATGATCTTCACGCTGGCGCTTTCCACCTGTGCGGGCAAATCATAATTAATAGAAACATATGATGTTGCCGGATTTGGGTATAAATCGGAAATGTGTGCATTTGCCATAAGCTGATCAAGGACACCATCAGGTGATGTTACGAATTTCGCAACAACAACAACGTTCTCATCCCTGTCGTTCTTATTGTAAAAAGTATATTCAAACATGGACGTTCCCACTTCTTCATTAGGAGTATAGTGTGCCGCAAAATCAAATTCTCCACTCGAAGCTCCGGAATCTATCACTAAAAACGTATCAGGCATAAAAACAGAATCGGGCTTATTTGGCGAAAAACAAGCACCCCAGCAAAAGTAATGTGTTGTGTTCTCCAATTGATAAATACGTCTGCGTGTTATTTTAATGGTATCTGCATCATCTCCGTTGTTTGTCAAAATAGCATTAAAAACCATTTCTTCATCCGCCGGATCTCCCTGAATAGTAACCGTATCGCCAAGAGCAGCGCCATCCCACGACAGTGAGTATTGTGCCTGCAATGCAAAAACGGATAAAACAAGAGCAATTAAAAAAGTAAATTTTTTCATCATATTA
>Ga0209013_10005656_pt1 | contig 10713 bp, 7 predicted proteins | sample Cruoilmetagenom2_FD_187291 | JGI IMG/M metagenome (GOLD analysis project Ga0209013, IMG submission 187291) | Oil polluted marine microbial communities from Coal Oil Point, Santa Barbara, California, USA - Sample 2 (SPAdes) (version 2) | ecosystem: Environmental > Aquatic > Marine > Oil seeps ...
CTCCGGTGAGTTGGAATGCAATCATCACCCCAAAAGCCGACATCTGATGTCTGGCAAGTTCGTGTTGGGGATGGCTTTCCAACTCCATCATCGTACTATCCAGCGTACCAGCACAGATGAAGAAATCGACTCCAGCTAAAACGGTCGGGAGTAATGTGACCGTCCGCTAAATACCGAATGGTTTTTACTGTGATGAGCCCATTCCCAGATCGATTCGGTGTGAATGTTTGTCATGGGGATATCGTTTGGACAAATGTCCATCTGGGAATTGTGAATATTTTCACAATCATTGATTGGATATACCGGATGGTGTCCGCCAGGGTAATCGGGCGGTGTTCGCCGGTATCCATATCGATGATGTATGTTGACGTACCCGGGCCAGTAAAGTTGACCTGCCCCCCACCAATGTCCAGGTAGAAATCCGGGTCCGAACTCTACAGATTAAACTTCTCAGGAGCCTGGTCTATTGCCCAGTTTACCAGCTCCTCCGGTATGCGCACGTTCTGTTGTTCCTCGTTCACCCTGGCCCCGGCTGTATGGAATAGATCTTGCGTCCTCCGGTAATCTACTTTCAACCCCACATCAGACAGCACTTCCATCGATGCGGCTTGGATCTACTCCACCTCCTCCTGGCTCAGTACTTCAAAGCGCGCAGTATGCATAATTTCTCTCCTAGAAAGTACCTGGATTGATCACAGCGAAAAAATTTTTTACATCAGAGCACGTAGATTAAACTATTGTGACCTGTGTGCGAAGTTGGTACATCAAATCCACCCCAGGATTCCAGCGAAGAGCACCAGGGCGACGATATCAACCGTGAAGATGGCGCCAACGGTGATGATCTTCTGGCGTAGTGATGGCATGTCGTAAACCCAGAAGGAGACCAGGAAGAACGGCAGGTAGCCGATCAGGAAGATCAACCACGGTGCGCTGGCGCTCCACCAGGCGTAGTCCCAGGTCAACTTACCGGCCTGATTGAGCCAGATTTCAACCAGCACACAGAATATCGAACCAGCGATGGCGAACAGCAAACGGTTGGGAATGCCCAGCAGCTTCAGGTGCTTATCTTTGGGCAGCATCTTGGCGAACACGATCCCCGAGATCGAAAACATGAACATGATCTCGATGTTGAGGCCGATCAAGACCAGATATGCTGTATCGCCGGGTGCCCCCCACACAGGTGCGTGCTGCGTGAGGTGGAAGACCAACCCGTTCCAGATTTCGTTGAACCAATCCATGCCCCAAAACGCCATCCCGGCCAGCACAAGGCTCCAGTTCTGACGCTCGATCTCGACCGCGTAAACATAGACGACGAGTGCAAGCAGCGGTATGGCGTACCATTTGAAGATGGTCGGATCGCGCAGTATGGAGAGTGCTTCTAAAGCGGATTCAGTTGGCATGAGAATCCCTCCTTTATATGTTGCCATGCAAAAGCATGACATACAAACCTGTAATTTTCTACCCACCTGATAGTTTCAATCATCACGAGGTAGATTAATTTGTTTACTTATGCATGCAGCCTTTGTTAGGTTTATTAGTTATTGTGGCAATAATTATCCATCTTGTCATGTGTCGTTAATCACGTCTCAAAGACCAGTTTGCCACAATTCCGATAAATAAAAATACCCCGCCGTTTGGCGGGGCTCATTGCGGGTGAAAAAACTGCGAAAATCTAAGTTCTCTTATCCCGCCGCCTTAGAACGTTTCCTGTACGCCTTGATCCACCTCATCGCATATTCATCATGCCCCATCAGCAGGTCGCAGGCCAGCAGGGTGCTCCGAATTTCGGGCACGGTCGGGTCGGTGATCGCTGCTGTCATGCCGCGCGCGACCGCTAACGCTAGGTAGGTGGTGTTGATGATCTTCCGATCGGGCAAACCAAACGAGACGTTGCTGGCGCCCAGGCTCATGTTGACCCCCAGCTCATCGCGCAATAGCTGCAGCGAGTCAAGGGTGACCCGGGCGGCATGGTGGTCTGCGCCTACGGTCAGTGCCAGGGGATCTATGATGATATCTTCAGGCGGGATCCCATATTTTCCCGCTTCATACAGTAATTTACGAGCGACTTCCAGGCGAGCTTCGGGGGTGGGGGGAATCCCGTCTTCGTCAGTGATCACGCCGATAACCGCTGCACCGTACTCTTTGGCAAGGGGAAGGACACGTTCCATCATGCTGACCTCGGCGGTGGTGGAGTTGATTAGCGCTTTGCCTGGGTAGATGCTCAGTGCCGTTTCCAGCGCATCCGGGTTGGCGGTATCTACGCACAGCGGTACCTCGACGACATCCAAAACAGCCTGGACTGCACCGCGCAGCAAGACTGGCTCATCTGCGCCCGGTATCCCCGCGTTTACGTCCAGGATGTGCGCGCCGGCTTCCACCTGGCGTACAGCATCTTCCTGGACGACAGAGAAATCTCCCTCGGCCATGCTGTTGGCCAGCTTCTTGCGGCGGGTTGGATTGATACGTTCCCCAATGATGGCAAAGGGATGACCGGGGCCAATCAGGACTTCGTTATCTCTAAATGTTAGTTTTGTCTGCATGGATTCCTCCATTGTTGGACTTTGCCCCTCATTCTCGGGACATAATCAGCGCCAGGATTTTGTGCTAGAATTTCGGCATGATTATACCTGGATTTATGAAATATCCTGCCACGAACTATATAATAAAACACGTAATAAAGAACTTCGTGTGATTATTCATGATAGAAAGATTATTATCCCTGAATATTGTTTAGGGTTTGGAAGTATTTTTTTAGCGGACTCAAAAGATCTAAATGGGATCAATAATGCAATTTGCCGAACGAGTAAACAATCTTGAACCCGAGGGAGCGTACCATATGCTGGCGAGGGCTCAGGCCCTAGAAGCCGCCGGTCGTGAGATCATCCACCTGGAGATCGGACAGCCAGATTCACCCACATTCGAGAATATCTCCCGGGCAGGAATACGCGCTATTCAGGATGGCAACACTCGCTATACACCCTCGGCTGGAATCCCTGCTCTGCGCCAGGCAATCGCCGAAGACGCTGGAAGGCGGCGGGAGGTCGAGCTTCGCCCAGAACAGGTGGTCATCGGACCCGGTGCAAAGGCGCAGCTGTTCTTCCCCACCTTGGCGCTGGTATGCCCTGGGGACGAAGTGATCTACCCCGACCCCGGTTTCCCGACCTACAAAGCCATGATTGAGGTAGCCGGAGGTACTCCTGCAGCAGTTCCACTGTCCGAAAACCAGGATTTCTCTTTCAACCTGGAGGCATTCGACCGCCTGGTAAATGAGCGCACACGTTTGATCGTGATCAATTCGCCCAGCAACCCGACCGGGGGTGTGATGTCCCATGCCGCTCTAGAGCACGTCGCTAACGCTGCAAAAGAGCGAGATATGTGGGTTCTATCGGACGAAATTTACTCACGCCTGGTCTTCGACGCGCCCGCGCTCAGCATCGCCACGCTGCCCGGCATGCTGGAGCGGACGGTGATCTGCGACGGGTTCTCGAAAACATACGCTATGACCGGCTGGCGTTTGGGTTATGGGATCATGCCGCAGCCCCTGGCCGTCCGAGTGGAGCTGCTGTTTACCCACGCGTTTGGATGCACGGCCAGTTTTACGCAGGCTGCCGGGTTGCAGGGGATCAACGGCCCGCAAGACCAGGTAGATGCCGTAGTTGATGGATATAAACGGCGCCGCGACGTGCTCGTAGCGGGCTTAAACGAAATCCGCGGCGTAAGCTGCCGCACACCGGGCGGCGCATTTTACGTTTTCCCCAACGTGAAGACCTTCGGAAAGAAATCCAATTGGCTCGCTAATTACCTGCTCGAAGAAGCCGGAGTAGCCGTACTCCCTGGAACCTCCTTCGGGGCGCATGGCGAGGGCTATCTTCGTTTGTGTTTCGCTAATTCCATGGAGAATATCCGGTTAGCCGTGGTTAAAATAGGTGAGGCCTTGAGAAAGCTCGGTTAATAAAAGCGATAGTGAGCAGTGACTGGGTAATGGGAACGTGCATGATCCAACCAATACGATTGGTTAGGTACCCTCCAATTTATGACTGCAGCATGCACACAAAATCAGGGCGGCGGACAAATCGCGTTGGTTGGTGAAACCGTCCATGAAGGGGCTGTGCTGCTGCCCGAATATGGATGGTTTTCGCTGATCACCGTCCACTGGTTCTTATATTTTCGGTAAAACGATCGTTTGCTGCTTCTGGTATTTGCCTTTCTTATCGGCATACGAAATCTCGCACTCATCGTCTGCTTGAAAGAAGAGCACCTGAGCGATGCCTTCATTGGCGTAGATTTTGGCCGGCAGGGGCGTGGTATTGGAGATCTCCAGTGTTGCGTAACCCTCCCACTCAGGCTCAAAGGGGGTCACGTTGACGATAATTCCACAGCGTGCATAGGTTGATTTACCCAAACAAACCGTTAAGACGTTCCTGGGGATGTGAAAGTACTCGATCGTGCGCGCCAGGGCAAAGGAATTCGGTGGGATCACACATACCTCGCCCGAATAATCCACCATTGATTGCGTGGTGAAGTTTTTTGGATCGACAATGGCCGAATATACGTTGGTAAAGATTTTAAACTCGTCAGCCACTCTAATATCGTATCCGTAAGATGAGACACCGTAAGATATTACGCCATCGCGCACCTGGCTCTCGGCAAACGGTTCTATCATGCCGTTGTTTGTGGCCATTTCACGTATCCAATGATCGGGTTTCAGTCCCATAGTTGCTCCTTGAGTAAAGAATTTATGGTACACAGGTACACAGGTACACAAGTATACACAAAAAAAACCAGCCCTGGGGATTTATTTCTTGTATACATTGTCTACTTGTTTACTTGTATACGTTGTCTACTTTTTTACTTGCTTGCATTGTCTGCTTGTTTACATCAATCTCAATATCCGCTGGCGGAAAAGACACTCTGAAGCAGTTCCTCTCGCTCAACCGGCGTCATGGGGCGCGGCCGGGCGTAATCGATGAACAATATTGGCAGCAGTTCTGTACCGATATGGCGCCCGTCGTAAAATACGTGCCGGTCGATGAAAGCCTGGCGAGTGGGGTAGCTAACTTCGTATTGGTCAAAGAACAGGTTTCCCAGTCCGTAATGGATAAAAGCTCCCGGTGTGAACTCAAACGCCTGCGGCTGGTGCGCCTGGCTGCCGCTGACGATCACGGCTCCGGCGTCTGCCATGAGGCGGGAATCCCGTATCTGCGGCTTTTGCGCCTGGTATGTGTAATATTCATAGTGCTGGAAAGTGACGATGGGCAGGTACCCCTCATCACGCAGGCGCTCGATCTCTGACCCCATCCAATCCAGGTCACAAACAACCGCACCCGGATAATCCGGTCCCGCCTGGGCGAAACTACTGCCTTTGGCGTTGCAGCCGATGAAAGCCAGGCGATTGCCGTTATGTTCCATGATAACTGCCTGCCGCCCACTGTGCAGGTCGGCCCCACCTCCGTAATAAGGCCAGCCTCGCTCCCCGTATAAGTCGAGAGTGTAGTACATCGCCTCCGTCCCCCAGTCTGCAAAGTGATCCCCGGTCAATTCTACGATGTCGGTACCCACATCCTCCAGCAGAGCGAGGTAGCGTGGATTGCTGCAGAAGCGCATGTCTTGTTGGACCGGATTGGGATAGGGACAATTCGTGGCAAAGGGTACTTCGTTGCTGATGTGCGTCAGATCGGCAGAGCGCAGCCAATCGCGTACATCGATGCCCGGATACAACACCCCGTGCAGTTCCATAGCGTAGGCAGTAGCTCGCACCAGGGCAGTGACCCCGGTCATCGCCAGGACCGTAATTCGATCGGGATCCCGGTTTGAGGTTGGCAGCATCTGATTTGGAGTGCCGGGTCCATAAAGAGAGAGCAGGATCTCCACAACATTCGTGTCTCCACTCAGTGATATGGGGACGTTCAGTGCATAGGCTGCGGGGTCGAAATCGTTGCGCAGCGGGGATTGACCATCGATCTCCAATACCTTCCAGCGCGGTTCGAGGGCCTCGAACGGTACGATAGCCCAGGATGGACGAGTTTCCCAGGCCTGGATCAGCACATCTTCAGCTGGCAGCACCAACGCAGCTCCTGAGGCCGGTTCTCCCCACAAAGCGCTGATCATGTGATAAGTACTTTCATCCATCAAGAGCGGCAAGCCGCCAAACTCTCCACCCTCCCCGCCGCGCCAATTGTTGATCAAATCCTCCGAGGAGACCCCATATGTGAGCGTGGGAAAGGGGGCAACCAGGGCGTATATCCAGTGACTGAGCACCTGTCCCTGGCCCGGCTGTAATCGTGTGTCTGCGGTTGAGTTATCCTGGGGACTCAACTGTGCAGGCATACGCAGATTGTTGTGTAAATCTGTTGGGAGGTGTGGATCGATCCAGATGGTTAGCTGACCAACCGGGGGTCCCGCAATCGTGGGTTGCGGCGAAAGCGTGAGCTGCGGCGCGAAGGTGTCGGTCGGCGTGGGTTGTATCTGACTCTGCCTGGGTGCCGGTGTATACAAAGCAGGTATGGTTGTGTATGTCGGCTCCACGAAGGTTGGACTTGCTCCAGTCGACGCTGAAGCAGTGATGGCGCTTTCAAGCTCGGCCGGCGAGATGGGCTGAAAAGGTGTAAAGGTTGCCGTCGGGAGGAATGATGACCGGTCGGTAAGATCTGCTGGCGGCGAGCCAGATCCCAGGGAGCAGCCGCATAGGAGCAGGCCCATCCCGATAAAAAACCATGCCCGTTTAATTTTGTAGCGTGCCATTTTCGATCAAATTATTAAAACACGGTACCCGTGAATACCATCCAGGAGATTGGGTATGCCTGATCTCGGGCAGCCAATTTGCCCGCTTACTGGTTGTTGATCACAAAACTCGTCACCGTCATCTGGCCTGGAAAAACCTGTACGAGATGCCGCTGCAAGCCATAATAAGAAAACGAGATGCGGTACCAGCCAGCCGGGAGGTCACCGATGGCGAAGCTTTCTCCTACTGGAGGTTGTCCAATCAGGGCTTCTTCCTCGTATGTGTGCGTGTAAACCTCAAAATCCGGAGGCTGGTCAGGACCGTCCGGTAAATGCTGGATGACAATATTCTCGACGGAGATGTTCTCATCATATTTATCGATGATGCTGCCGGCGAGGGCTCCCATTGGTCCTGTGCTGGAGTCCGCGGCAGGCACCAGCCATATTTCCGGGTTGCGTACGCTGGCGTATGTGTTCTCCCCCAGGCGGACCTCGAAATGCAGATGGCTGCCCGTAGCCGCGCCGCTCATACCTACCAGCCCGATTTCATCTGCGGCCTTTATACGCTCTCCTTCCACCACATGGATCTCCGAAAGGTGAGCGTAAAGGGTAAATATCGACCCCGGCGTACAGCGGAACTGCCCCCGTTTATCCTGCGGAACTTCATGCTCCAATACGACCAGGTTCCCGTAGAAATTGGGATACGGACCATACAGATTTTCTGCATCATCGCCTGCAGCAACCACGATGCCATCTGCGGCCGCCAGGACGGCGGTGCCGGAACTGTTCAGGAATTCGACGCCATGATGAGCATCACGCCTGCCACCCTGTGTGCTTCCAAAACGGTAGCTGCCATCCACGGCTTTATTTCCCGCAGGTCCAATGGGGCGCGAGAACAGGAAAGTGTCCGTGTAAACGCAGAACTCTGACGAGCAGGGGGAGGTTAGAGGGGTAGGTGTGGGGGATACAGAAGTTGGGGGTGCGATGGATTGGGGTTGTGGGGTCGATACGGGAGCATGCCTTGACGCAGTCGGCAGGGGAGTAGCGGTTGGGGAGGGTGTAGCTGCTGCAGGAGAACTTTGAGAAATCGTGGGCTCTATCGCCTGCCCCTCTGGTGCAGCCGATGAGGGCGCAGCCGATGAAACTTCACCGAGCCCGCATCCGGTCGTGCTGAACAGCAAAACCAGGAAAAACACCAACACCGGCACCCCCCCTGCCGCTGTTGATCTGCGGGAGAGGTTCATTACAGGCGCAGGCCTCCTCGCTCAACCAGGAGGCTGCGAATTCCCGCTTCGGTTTTATCGGCTCGCTGCTCGAGTTCGCCCATCCTGTCCAGAAAAGATTGGGAAGCCTCTTCGTCATCCAGCCCCAGCAAGTTGATACGCACGTTGTAACCTGCGCCTGTCAGGGCCGCGCGCGCCAGAGCTGCACCGGATGCCCCGTCACTGATCGTGTTGAGATTCCCCTGGGCTATCGCCTGCGCTGCTAACTCCATCACCTCCACAGCCATAACGGCGACTTCAAACGGCACCTGGGCTGCTCCGAGTGTGGCAGCCTGGATGGCCAGAGTACGCACAACCTTCTGCTCCTGGGTATCCTTTGGCAACCTGAATGCTTCCATCACGGCGTTGAACACCTCTGCATCGCGCTGGATAGCGGACGTCAGGCGCGCTCTTAAGCTCTCCGCACGTGCTAGAATTTCCTTCATTTGCTCTTCCACGGCGGCGTACTTCTTCTTTCCAATTGTCAGGCGCGCCACCATAACAACCAGCGCTGCACCTGCCGCAGCACTGTAAGCAGCCGCAGAACCGCCTCCGGGCGTGGGAGCACCCGCGGCCAATGCGTCCAGGAACTCCTGAGAACCCCCCAAATCAACAAAGTCTTTAGAGACCTCCGAGGTCTCACTCTGTGCTGCAGCCAAGCGGTATTCCAGGATCTGCTGCGGTTCGAACTGGTCGAGCTGTAGGTACCACAGGGCAGCATCCACCAGCGCCTCCTGCGGGATCAGGCCTACCAATTCAGTATGCTTTACGCTCACCCCATAGCGGGCAGCTTCGCGGCGGATCAGCTCCACCACCCGTACCAGCGGTGTACGGCGGAAATTGGTCAGGTTCATCGAGACTTGAGCCTGTCCCTCCACCAACATGCCCAGCGCCTTGACGTAGCGCAGCCCACCTGAAGAGTGACGCACCGCTTTGGCGATCTTTTTGGCGATGCTCACATCCCCGGTGGTCAGGTAGACGTTGAAGGCGATCAATGGCTGCCGGGCGCCGATTACTACGGCGCCTGCTGGCCCAACTTGCTCGGGGCCGTAATCCGGTGCACGCTCGGGTTTGACGCCCATCTCCTGCACCAGGGCTTCGTATTCGCCGCGCCGGATGTTCTCCAGGTTGCGGCGCTCGGGACGTGTGGCCGCCTCTTCGTAGAGGTAAACCGGGACGCCCAGCTCCTCGCCCACGCGCTGGCCCACGCGCTGGGCCAGATGGACGCAGTCATCCATGCTTACACCCGAGATGGGGACAAAAGGCACCACGTCGGCAGCTCCAATGCGGGGGTGCTCGCCGCTGTGCTGGTCCAGGTCGATCAACACAGCCGCCCTGGCGATGGCTTGATAGGCGGCCTCTTCGACGCCCCGCGGAGGACCGACGAAGGTCAGCACGGTGCGGTTGTGATCCAGGTCGGAGTGCTGGTCGAGCAGGGTGACGCCGGGAACGGATGTAATGGCCTGTTTAATCTGCTCCACCACCTCGGGGCGGCGGGCTTCGGAAAAGTTGGGGATGCATTCGATGAGTTTTGTTTTCATAGGGTTTAGGGATTGGGTGATTGGGTGATTAGGTGATTGGTTGGTGTCGGGGGAATTATAGCAGACTGTGGGGATGATGGAAGGGTTAGATTGTTAATACCACAAACCATCCACGAATGCGTATCGAATACACGAACGGGGAAGGGGGCGTTTTTGGTGTATTCGTGGTTAGAAATTCGTGGAAGGTAAAGCTATGTATCGAGAAACCGTATCGTTTTGTTATCGCTTTGGTGGTTAGTTGATTTTTTATCTCTGGAGTTTCTTCCCATCGGGAAAATCATACAGCAATCCTTAAAGCATTATTAATTTGACTGGCTAATTCAGCTATGCTATACTCAGATTGAAGCAATGTAATTCGGATTTTGGAATAATTCGTCCCCATAATATGGCGGTAGGTTCGCCCACAAAGCCATCATCGTTAAACGGCGCCCGTCCCCTCCTGGGGTGATGGGTCATTTCATTAAACACTGCCCAATCTAAATATCGTCCCTGCCAGTGCGGTTCGTTCTGAATAAGAGGAGGCAACCATGCCAGACCAGAGTTTCCGCACGCGCGTTTTTCGACCCGAGGACCAACTCTATCTGGAGTTCGAGTTCCTCAACGTGGTCTTTAACCCCCCGGATCTGCTCAACGCTGGAAGCGTTACCGGGAGTGGGGGCTCATACCTGATCGTGCACTTCCAGACGCAGAACATCGCCGAGCAGGCATTCTTTGAGACCGGCAACTTCGAACAAACTGATGAGGAAATCGCTGCAGAACAACCTGCGCCACCTGCGGTCAGTGAAACTTTACCACCACCGGGCTATTTGAAACTGCGGCTGGCCGGACGCAGCCGGCTGGTGTTCAGAATTCCGGCAGGAGAGAGTGTTCTATACACAGTGCAGGGGTTGCTGGGGGCCATGAGGCGCTTACCACTGAACGTCAACCCGGTAAGCCGCTACCAGCCCGTGCTGCAAACCCTGGTCGCCAGTGCCATGCTGCGCCTGATACAGCTTCTACCCACCTCTGGGGTTGCGACCAGGCCATCTCCTACTTATATATCATATCTAAATACACTGCAGAGCTTGATCCTGGCATTGACACCACCGACCATCACAGCGCCTGAGAACACCCACACAGCGCTGGAACTACCCTATCGCTTAATCCTCTCCCCCGATCACCGTGGTCGTTGGGATCACGCCACCGATCCG
>Ga0209013_10005657_pt1 | contig 10712 bp, 10 predicted proteins | sample Cruoilmetagenom2_FD_187291 | JGI IMG/M metagenome (GOLD analysis project Ga0209013, IMG submission 187291) | Oil polluted marine microbial communities from Coal Oil Point, Santa Barbara, California, USA - Sample 2 (SPAdes) (version 2) | ecosystem: Environmental > Aquatic > Marine > Oil seeps ...
GGTCGATTTCCTCGACGACGTACTAACCAGTACGCCTTACTCGAAAATCTCCCTCTGGCCTTGCCAAAATCATTATCTGAAACCCTATATAAGCAATTAACCTGTTCTCATGGAAAGTGGAGGAGTTGAACCAATGGTAACCAGAAAATTGGCTGAGTTTGTATACAATACTTCATATGAAGATATACCAGGTGAGGTTAGAGAACACAGTAAACTCTTGTTCCTTGATTGGCTTGGAGTTGCTTTAGCTGGTTCTAAGGAAAAGATTGGTTCCGTCATAATGGAACTTATCAAAGAGATAGATGGAGAAAAAGGGGCGAGGCAGGCGACTGTGATCGGAAAAGGGATCAAGACAGATGTGCTCAAGGCGGCCCTGGCCAATGGCTCTATGTCCCATGCGCTTGACTTAGATGACTATCATGCTCCAACCCTGTGTCATCCTACGGCAGCTTTTTTGCCGGGTATTCTGGCAGTGGCCCAGTATAAAAAATTGGGGGGGCAGGATCTTGTCACTGCTATGACCGTGGCCTTTGATATCATGATAAGAGTCGGTTATGGAGCAAAAAGGATTCATTATGATAGAGGATGGCATGCCACTTCAACCCTGGGCAAATTCGGGGCCACTGCCGGCGCAGCTAACCTTTTAGGACTGAATGTTGATGAAATCGTTAATGCCTTTGGGATTGCCGGGACACAGGCAGGAGGGTTGCGTCAGGTTTTTGGCACCATGGGTAAACCCTTTCATGCGGGCAAGGCCTCAATGGATGGAGTGCTGTCAGCGTTCCTGGCGCAAAAGGGCTTTGAATGCTCAAAAGAGATCATTGAAGGCGAGCATGGATTTATGGAACTTTTCTCGGATAATCCTGACACGGGCAGCATGCTCGATAAGTTAGGAGAGCACTATTTTCTCCCGACAGTAACCTTTAAGCCTTATGCATCCTGCGGGGGAACCCACTCAACTATAGATCTTATGAAGGAACTACGAGAAAAAGAGGCTATTTCTATAGAGGATGTAAAAGAGATAGAGTTAGATGTAAGCAAGATAGCATTAGACGCTGCCGGCAAGGTCGAACCAAAGACCGGCCTGGAAGGGAAATTCAGCACTTATTACTGTGCGGCAGTAGCCCTGGCCGAAGGCGATGCTGGAATTGACAAATTTACCACCAGCAAAGTGAATGATCAAAGTTTGGTGAGCTTGCGGAAAAAGGTCAGGATCAACGTTGTCCCTGACTCTGATCTCTATTTTGGCGCCAGGGCAGTGATACGGATGAAGGATGGAACTGAGTTTAAGGCATCTACTGTTGCCCCCAAAGGAGATCCGACAAATCCCATTTCTTATGAAGAACTGGCAGAAAAATTTAGGGGCCTGGCCGTAAACGTTATATCTGAGAGAAATGTCGATCAATTGACAAACAAGATAAAAACGCTGGAACAGGTGTCAGATATAGACGCACTACTGGATTTATGTAGCCCAGGAAAATAGTCTCACAGTTTCGTGTTATGGTTTTCATAAATTAGATTACACATGGATAGTTGAAGGTTGACCAAACCAAAGATGTAAATACAGGAACAGAGGAACAACAAATGACCAATGAAGAAGAGATTGCCAGGGAAAGGGAAAGATGGGAAAAAGAGACTCTTTCCAAACGGCCATACAAAAAAGATGCCAAGGCCCTGCTCACTGGAGTCGATGTTGATGTAGATGTCCTTTATACACCCGATGACATAAAAGATATCGATTATAATAAGGACATCGGTTTTCCAGGTGAATATCCATTTACTCGGGGGGTTTATCCCTCAATGTACCGCGGCAGGCTCTGGACCATGAGGCAATATGCTGGTTTCGACACACCGGAGGAATCAAATAAGAGATATAAATATTTGATCGATCAGGGGAACATGGGGCTTAGCGTTGCTTTTGATCTTCCCACCCAGATGGGATACGACTCAGATAATAAAGATATTGAGGAGGAGGTAGGAAGGGTCGGTGTGGCCATAAGCACACTAAAGGACATGGAGATCCTTTTTGATGGCATCCCTCTTGATAAAGTTACCACCTCCTTCACAATCAACGGTATAGCCGCAATTATCCTTGCCATGTATGTTGCTATTGGTGATAGTCATGGTATTCCTCGTGAAAAGATAGGCGGGACTATTCAAAATGATATACTTAAAGAATATGCGGCGAGAGGCACTTACCTTTACCCGCCAAAGCCGTCACTACGGCTGGTAACAGATGCTATTGAGTATTGCATGAATGAAGTTCCGAGGTTTAATCCCATCAGTATATCCGGGGGACATTATAGAAGCGGCGGGGCGAGTCTTATTCAGGAGGCCTCATTCACGTTGTCAAATGCTATAGCATATGTCGAATCTGTGCTGGAAAGGGGCATTGATATAGATAGATTTGCGCCCCGTTTGAGCTTCCTGTTCGTCAACCAGTGCAATCTTTTTGAGGAGGTCGCCAAGTACAGGGCTGCAAGGAGAATCTGGGCGCGCATCATGAAGGAAAGGTTTAAGGCAAAAGACCAAAAATCCATGATGTTCAGGGTTTATTCTGCCGGTTGTGGAGATGTTTTGACCCATGCCGAACCGGAGAACAATATTATCCGGCTGACCTTAATGACCCTTGCCGGTGTTTTGGGGGGTGTCCAGTCATATTTTACTCCGGCCTATGATGAGGCATACGAGATACCGACGGAAAAGACAGCCCTTTTGGGTCTTCGTACACAGCAGATCATTGCCTACGAATCAGGAGTGACTAACACCGCGGATCCCCTTGGAGGTTCCTATTACATAGAACACCTTACCAACAGAATTGAAGATGAGATTACAAAATACATGAAACATCTTGAAGAAAAAGGGAATATGGTCGATTTGGTTGAGCAGGGCTATATTCAAAGTGAAATGGCCAGAATTGCCTTTGAGAAGACTAAGAAAAAAATGTCCGGCGAGGAAATTGTAGTGGGGGTAAACAAGTTTCAGAGTTCAGGGAAGAAAGAAAAGATCCAGATTCACCAACCAGATCCCGAAGTATTTGAAAAACGAAAAAATGATGTAAAACAGATAAAGCAGAACAGGGACAATGAGAAGGTCCGTCAATGCCTGAAGGATTTAAAAAAGGCTGCAGCAGGGACAGATAACTTAATGCCTTACATATTAGAGACAGTGAAAGCATATGGGTCTGTGGAGGAAATTGTAGATACCTTGAAGGAAGAATTTGGAGAATTCCAGGAACCGGCTTTCTAGCTTTTCAGGGTATAACTTCTTCGTTATGTGTAAGGGATTGAGTTTTTGTTAGAGGTATAATTATGGGAAAGCGAGGTATCAAGGTATTGTTAGCCAAGCCAGGTCTTGATGGCCATGACAGAGGCGCAAAGTTTCTGGCAAGGGCACTTAGGGATGCCGGCATGGAAGTGATTTATACGGGACTGCACCAAAAGATACCACAAATTGTAGTTTCAGCATTAGATGAGGATGTGGATGTGGTTGGGATGAGCATCCTGTCCGGGAGCTACCTGGGACTGACAAAGAAGTTTTTCGCCGAGTGCAAGAAACGGGGTTTAAGCGGCCAATTGGTTCTGCTAGGGGGCACAATTCCAGAGGATGATTTCCCAAAACTCAGAGAAATGGGTGTGGACGGGGTATTTGGTGTGGAATCAGATATCGATGATATAATCAAATTTATTCGCGATCACGTCCAAATAGAAAGATAGTTTGTATATGCCGTGTCGTTACAGAGGATAAGAAGGAATATTTAACTATGGAAAGGATTCTCCGTTAACCATCGCCTTGTAATCCACCGATGAACTATTAAATCAGGCAACTCCATTGGAAGGGGGGTGATATTCCAAGGCTGTCCGAGGTCATTAACAATTTAATAACAATCAACTTATGGAGGTGAAAGATGAAAAGGCTGACTGTAACCCTATTGATTATAGGTGTGATTATCGCATGGAGTTTGCCATCGTCTGCACTGGCAGGCTCTGTAAAAAAAGAATACACCCTGCATCTTGCAACACAGATGCCCATAAAACATACAATCACAAAGAGTGCAAATTTAATGGCCAAACGGGCCAATGAATTAAGTGATGGTAAGATCACCATCAAGGTGCATGCCGGGGGAGCGATGTTTAGTGATAGACAGATCCCTGAGGCGACCATGTCTGGCGGCTGTGATATTGGCATTTCCACCGCAAACACATGGGCAAAGCATGCTCGGGGAATGTCCTTCTGGGAAGTTCCTTTTTTAATCCCTCCATCTGTGCCAGTTGATGAACTGGTGAAAGAGACTATCCCGTTTTTTGATAAGACACTCATGGCGAAGGGAGGCAAACTTCTGGGTTATGCCTACTACGGATATATAGAGGGCCTGGTAACTGCAAAGAAACAGGTGAAAAAGCCATCTGATGTCAAGGGTCTTAAACTAAGGATATACGACAGGACACATCTGCCAGGATTTAAGAACTTTGGTGCGGCTCCTGTGGTCATGTCATCCAAAGAAGTCTATATCGGTCTGCAAAGGGGTGTGCTCGACGGGGCCTTGAGTGGGCTGAGCAGCATTGTTCATCGCAAGTGGATGGAGATCTGTAAATACGTAATTGCTATCCCGAATCTTGTAAGCAAACCTTCCCATCCATTCCCCATCGTTGTAAACAGGAGAGCCTGGGAATCCATGGAGCCAGCCGCCCAAAAGATAATTATGCAATCAGCAATGGAGGCTGCACAGTTTGCAGAAAAAGACGTAAAAGAGATGGCGGATAAAAACTTAGAGACCCTTCGGTCCAAAATGACGGTTTACAAACTGGAAGTAGGCTCTCCTGAATGGAATGAATGGAAAGACGCACTTTCCGGACCTGGAAAGGGAAAATTCCTCAAAGACAATCCCAAGGCAGGCCCGGCGATTGTGAAAATGATTGAGAAACTCAGTTGAAAAGTGGCTAAAGCCCGTCTCTTGACTTATACAAGGGACGGGATGCACTATCATAACGATTGAAATAGAAACATTTTCCTGAAAAAGGCCCTAAGCCTTTCAAAGGCCAACGAAATATATTAGCAGTGTAAATGGAATAAACAAGCAGTGAAGGCGGTAAGAAGGCGACTTATAGTGGGATACCATGGCAGAAACACTAACTTGACTGCAATGGCTATCCTTAAAAATCTTGAAGCGCCATTTTATCTGGGAGAAGGGCCATGAAAACTTTTCAGACAATAATGGATAAGATTACTGCTGTTGTTGACCGGTGTGTATCTTTCAGTTTCTGGGCCGCGGCTGTGCTGCTTTTTTTTCTCGGGCCAATCGCATTTTATGAAGTAGTGGTTCGAAAACTGGGCCATCCTACAACATGGACATTCCACATTCTCGTATACAGCCAGTTGTTTATGATCTGGTTCGGCGTTGCTTACACCCAGAAGGTTCGGGGACATGTGAACGTGGATATCATAACCAGGCTTCTTCCTTTAACTGTACGAATAATAACCAGGATATTTGCATATCTTGTCTGCCAGGTAATCAGTCTTATCCTGATATGGCAGAGCTGGGTTATGATAAAGCGCAGCTATGTCTATGAGCTGATGACCACAGAAGAGTTCCTCCATCCTATTTACTGGCTGCAGATACCGACGCTTATTGGAGCTGTACTTCTTTTCTTGGTCTTTTTCTGCCAGACATACAAGGATATCAATTGGCTATTTACCAGAGAGGGGTCGCCAGCAGAATAGAAAAAGAAGGATAATCAAATCATGGCATACGAAGCACTACTTTTACTATTCCTTATGTTGTTCTTTTTCGTCGCAGGCGTGCCCATCGCCTTTGTCCTGACCGCGGTAGGACTTGTTGGCATACTGTTCCAGCGCGGGATGCCGGGGCTTTATCAATTTGCCCTGCAATTCTGGGAAGGGGGAAGCAACTTTATTTTTATCTGTATCCCCCTCTTTATCTTTATGGCTGTTGCCATGGAAAAGGGTAAAGTCGGGAAGCTCATCTTTGACGTAGCCGCTAAATGGTTGAGGCGCTTACCAGGGGGCCTTGGAATATCCACTATTGGAGCATCTGCGGTATTTGCCGCTTTATCAGGGACGAGTGTTGCTACTGCAGCAACTGTAGGACTCGTGGCCTATCCGGAGATGAAAGCCAGAGGATATCCTAAAAGGATAACACTGGGTGCCCTGTCGGCCGGTGGCGGACTTGGTATGCTTATCCCCCCGAGTGTTCCTTTGATCATATATGGTGCACTGACAGGGGAATCAATTGGCAAGCTGTTCATCGCTGGAATAATTCCGGGTATTATACTGGCCCTTCTCTATTGTCTGCTCATAGCCATTCGCGCGTGGCGAGGTGACATAAATGTAGTCGAACCTCCCTCAACGTGGAGGGAAAAATTTGGCAGTATTAAAAAGGCATTCTGGGGTCTGGCTCTAATTCCTGTCGTTATTGGCGGTTTGTACATGGGTTTTTTTACTCCGACAGAGGCAGGTGCCGTGGGAATGGTGCTGTCCCTTGTTGTGGTCACATGTATATATCGGTCCCTGAAGATAAGGGAGATTGTCCCCATATTGGGGGATACCCTCAGGGTTTCGGTTATGATTTTCTTCCTTCTGCTGGGAGCCGGGCTTTTTAGTTACGTTATGGCCCTGTATGGCATTCCGGCTCTGGTCACCGATTGGGTCCTTCACCTGAATATGCCTCCCATAGGAATCATCCTTATGTTTAACCTGTTCTTCTTGCTCCTGGGATGTTTTGTTGACGGGGCTTCCCTGATGGTAATTTCCCTCCCTCTCGCGTATCCGGTGGTGACAGCGCTTGGATTTGATGGAGTGTGGTTTGGTATTGTTTTGATGGTAAACATAAACATGGCAGTGGAGACACCGCCTGTCGGTCTTAATCTATATGTCCTCAAAGGTATTGCCAGGGATATTTCCCTGGCAGACGTAACCATGGGTGTTGTGCCATTTTATATGTGCGAGATTGTTGGTCTGATTCTCATAATATTTGTCCCGTGGCTGTCCTTGTGTCTTTTGGGGACTATGGGATGAAGAAGATAACATGAAAACTTATTAACCCCATTAGCTTATAGAAATTCCGAGATGGTTGCTTAGGAGGCATTTTATGGAGTGGAATATCGGTTGTATTATTATTAAGAGAAGTATTTTAACCCCTGATAAAGTGGCTATTGTCTTTGATGACACCCCCATCACGTATAAAGAACTCAATGATAGAGTTAACAGTGTAGCAAATTACTTGAAAAAAAAAGGGATCAAAAAGGGGGACAGGGTATCGGTTTTACTCAGAGACTGCCCTGAACTCCTTGAGATTTACTTTGCGGCAGCTAAACTTGGGCTCATTTTTGTACCCCTAAATTTCCGCCTGATGGGCCCGGAGATAGAGTATCAGCTTAATAACTCTGGCTCGCGGCTATTGGTTTTTCATGATTCCCACAGTGAGGCCATTGATTCAATTCGATCCCAAGTTCAGGTAGACAATGATAAGTTTGTCTATCTGGAGAGCGTATTCGACGAGACCCCTAAATGCCCTGATTGGGCCGAAGATTTCCATAATGCCGTTGAACAGTATTCCACTGATGAGCCTTTGCCTAACAAGCCCGTATATCTTGATGACCCACTGGCTATTATATATACCTCCGGGGTTACTGGTACACCAAAGGGAGCACTGGTATCGCAGGGACAAACCTATTTCAAGAACTTCCAGAATATTTTCTACACGGATATGAGGTCCGATGACATATACCTTTCGCAGTTGCCCCTGTTTCACTCAGGAGGTCTCTTTGTTGCAGCCAACCCGGTTTTATGTCGAGGAGCAACGCTCGTTACGAGACCGAGGTTTAATGCTAAACAGTTTGCTGAAGATATTCAAAGATATAAGGCCACTATAGTTTTTGCATTGACAAGCATGTGGAGGTTTGTCCTTCAGTCAAAAAAACTTGACCGGGTGGATGTAAGTAGCGTCAGGGTTGTGCTGGGGGGAGGGGAAAGGACTCCACAAACTATCTTTGAAGAACTCGCGGCAAAAGGGCTTTATATGCAGCAAGTGTTTGGCCAGACGGAAAACTCACTTATGATGGTCTTACCCAAAGAAGATGTACAGAGAAAAATGGGATCTATTGGTTTGCCCGGGTTTTTTACAGATGTATGGATAGGAGATGAGCAGGGCAGTGAGCTACCACACGGAACAACCGGCGAGATTGTTGCCAAAGGACCCAATGTCATGATGGGTTATTGGAACATGCCAGAAAAAACCAACGAGACGATTAAGAATGGGATACTGTTTACCGGTGATCTTGGCTACAGGGATGATGAAGGTTATTTTTATATTGTAGACAGGGCCAAGGATATGTATAGAAGTGGAGGAGAAAATATTTATCCTGCCGAAATAGAAAAGGTCCTTGCCAACAATCCAAAGATTCTCAATGTTGCCATCATTGGCGTACCTGACGAAAAGTGGGGTGAGACGGGGATGGCTTTTATTGTAGTCAAGGATGGTGAAAGCCTGACGGAAGATGAAATTATCGACTTTCTAAAGGGGAAAATTGCCAAATTCAAGTTTCCCGCACACATAATGTTTATAGATGACCTTCCAATGACAACTAGTGGAAAGATCAAAAAAATTGAGCTTAAAAATAAATATGGTGCTGCTTTGAATGAAGTAAGTTGAGAGAGAGGTTAGATATGGAGTTTAAGGACAAGGTCGTATTGGTTACTGGTTCGGCCCAGGGGATTGGTAAGACAGCGGCTATCGCCTTTGCAAGAGAAGGCGGAATTGTAGTGCTCAATGATGTAAACAAGGAGCGGCTGAATGAAACAGAAAGAGAGGTGGAAAAGATTGGCGCAAAGTGCTTGAGTGTTGTGGCCAATACTGCTGTACTATCAGAAGTTGAAGGCATGTTTAATCGCGTAGTTGAGGAATTCGGTCGTCTGGATGTTTTGGTTAACAATGCCGGTATCACCAGGGATGGATTTCTACACAAGATGACAGAACAGCAATGGAAACAGGTCATAGACGTAAATCTAACAGGTGTCTTCTTTTGTCTCCAGTCCGCCGCCAAAATAATGAGAAATGCCGGGAGAGGTAGAATTATAAATATTTCTTCCGCCGCAAGATTCGGAAACATGGGACAGGTCAATTACTCTGCCTCTAAGGCTGGTGTTGTGGGCCTTACTCGAACAGCGGCCAGGGAACTGGGTAGTAAGAACGTCCTGGTAAATGCTATTTCACCCGGTCCGATAAACACAGAAATGCTCCAGGCTGTGCCTGAAAAGGAATTGCAAAAAATTCTTGCCCCAATTCCCCTCAATAGAGTTGGCGAGCCAGAGGAGCTGTGTAATCTAATCCTTTTCCTTGCATCTGAAAAATCCTCTTATATCACTGGCCAGGTTATTAACTGCGATGGTGGATGGTTTATGGCTTGATCCATTCTGTCATGTTTTTCACCGCAAACGCGCAGAGAACACAAATAAGTAATCTTGATCCGATGGGTTTCGTTAATTTCACATAATTTGCATATCATGGGAAGCAGGATAAATCAGGTTTAAATAGCGAAATACATCCCGCGTTCTGTGGGACTCAACCCATCCTACAGAGAGCTTTAAGAATATAACTGCACAGGTAGAAAAAATTTAGTAAGGGGATGGAAGAATATTGGCAGATAGGAATAAAATAGGAAAGAAGTATGCTTTTACGTGGCTGGTAGAAAGGGGGAAGGTCAGAGAATTGGTGGAGGCCATAGGGGATAATAATCCAATTTACAGGGATCCCGAAGCGGCACAGGGACAGGGATACAAAGACATGGTAGCTCCACCTATTTTCGCCACTGTTCCAATTCTCTGGACCGGGACATTATTTCAGGCATTTGATGATCTTAACATAGAACTCAGCCGCATTATGCATGCTGAGCAAAGTTATGAGTATTATCAGGAGATTTTTCCGGGTGATAGCCTGAAGGGGATTGCAGAGGTCAAAAAAATAACAGAAAAAAAAGGTAAGTCCGGAAAACTCGAATTTATTGAATTTGAAACTATTTACACCAATAAACATGACAAAGCAGTTGTAAAAGAAAATATGCTTGTGGTTGAAAGGTCATGATTATTAAGAGGTAGGTGGAAATCTGGTAAATGGAATTGATCTTTGAGGATATAAACATTGGTGATGAGGTTATTGATTTACTAAAGCCACCTATAACAAAAGTGCAACTTGTGCGGTATGCCGGGGCATCGGGAGATTTTAACCCATTGCATACTGACGACGATGTAGCGCGTGCTGCTGGATTCGATGGAGTGGTTGCTCAAGGAATGTTAGTAATGGGGATCGTGGCCCAGGCTGTAACCGATTGGGTACCCAAAAGGGCACTAAAAAAGTTTAAGGTGAGATTCAGAGGTGCGACCCGGCCTGGGGACATTATAAGGGTTTTGGGAAAGGTTAAGGATAAGCGGGTTGAAGATAACAAGGGTATTGTTGTTTGCACTTTGGAAGCTGCAGATCAAAACAATGACATTAAGATATCGGGCAGCTTTGAAACTGCATTTCCCATTTAATTCTATTTGTGACATAGATAAGAATAATGATTTTGAACACGAAATCATTTTGGAAAGGAAAAACTTATGGATTTTTCACTAACAAAAGAACAACAAGATATTCAAAAGGCTGCAAGGGAATTCGCCCTGGGGGAATTCCCTGAAAGGGCCCAGGAATTTGACAG
>Ga0209013_10005659_pt1 | contig 10710 bp, 9 predicted proteins | sample Cruoilmetagenom2_FD_187291 | JGI IMG/M metagenome (GOLD analysis project Ga0209013, IMG submission 187291) | Oil polluted marine microbial communities from Coal Oil Point, Santa Barbara, California, USA - Sample 2 (SPAdes) (version 2) | ecosystem: Environmental > Aquatic > Marine > Oil seeps ...
AATTGATCACCTCTTCTATGTAAAAGAAACAGATGAACTATATGCTTTCACTAAATTAAAAATGAATAACTCAGCTATAGAATACACAGCGTTAGAACGTATTTATTTAGGCGAATAAATAAAAAGTGCCCTTGCTTCCTTATGACTCATGTCATCGAGACGGCAAGGGCTATTTTTATATTTATTTAGTTCAATTTCATTACTTTTTTTGCAAGTCCAATCAAATGGCGAATACTGTGAGGTCACCTAGTAACTTACCACCAGCTATTTTTAAGAAGCATGATTCGATGTTAAAGAATCTTTCGTAAACTCGAATAATTCTAAAGTAAAGAGATCAAGGGCTTCTTGATCTATTTCAAAACCGATACCAGGACTAGTAGGTATTTGAATATATCCTTTAGCATCCATTGTTACCTCTGGTATAATAATATCTCTTTCCCAGTAATTTGATGATGGAGCAGTGTCGCCTGGAATTGTAAAGTTTGGTAAAGAAGTAATGGCAATGTTAAATGCTCTTCCTATGCCAGATTCAAGCATTCCTCCACACCATACAGGTATATTATGTTCAACGCATAAATTATGAATTTTAATTGCTTCAGAAATGCCACCTACACGTCCGATTTTGATGTTAATTATTTTGCAACTACCCATTTTAATTGCTTTGCGTGCATCCTCAACCGAATGAATACTTTCATCTAAACAAATCGGAGTGTTAATATCCTTTTGTAAAATAGCATGATCAATAATGTCATCATGAGATAGGGGCTGTTCAATCATTATTAGGTTTAATTTATCGATTTCTTTAAATAATTCAATATCCTCTAATGTGTAAGCCGAGTTAGCATCCGCCATTATAGGAATATCACCAAAAATTTCTCGAATATTACGAAGATAGTCTATATCTTTTTCAGGTTTAATTTTTAGTTTAATCTTTTGATATCCTTTATCTAATAATTCTTTAACTTTGATGACCAAGTCTTCTTTTGTTTCTTGTATACCGATACTAACACCAACAGCAATTTCCGACTTTTGACCACCTATGACTTCAGCTAAAGGTTTGTTTTGTGTTTTTGCGTAAAGGTCCCAAAGAGCATTTTCAATAGTTGATTTTGCCATATTATTTCTACGAATATGTTTAAACATTTCGTTTGCTTCATCGGGATGCTGAAGTACTTTTCCAAGGATTAAAGGTAATAAAAACTCTTTTATAATTGAAAATGCAGTTGAAACTGTCTCTTCGCTATAATATGGATTGGCATTTACAACACATTCACCATAGCCAACATGATTACCGCTGTGTATTTCTGTAATGAGAAATAAACGTTCTTGTTCTGTTCCAAAACTCGTTTGGAAAGGGAATTTCAAATCCATTTTCATCTTCCGTATAACAACTTTTTCGATTAGCATATGATTACCTCCGATTGAGTTAGTAAAGATGACAAGCTACTTTGTGACCATGCTCCATCATTTTCATTGCTGGTTCTATTTCTTTACATAAATCCATCGCAAACGGACATCTAGTGTGGAAAACGCAACCACTTGGTGGATTGACGGGAGAAGGAATTTCACCGATTAATTTGATTTTTTCACGTTTGACGAATGGGTTAGGAATAGGAATTGCGGAAAGTAAAGCTTGTGTGTATGGATGTAAAGGATTAGCGTATAAATCATCAGTAGGTGATTCCTCTACTATTTTACCTAAATACATGACACCAATTCGATCAGAAATATGACGGACTACACCCAAGTCATGAGAAATAAACAAATAAGTTAATTTGAATTCCTCTTGCATATCTTCTAATAAATTTAATACTTGAGACTGAATCGAGACATCTAGTGCAGATACAGGTTCATCACAGATAATGATACTTGGATTAATAATTAATGCTCTTGCAAGCCCAATTCGTTGTCGTTGCCCACCTGAAAATTCGTGGGGGAATCGGTAGTAATGTTCACTTTGAAAACCAACTTTATTTAAAATGTTCATTACTTGTTCAGTACGTTCTTTCTTGGTCCCTATTTTATGGATTTTTAACGTTTCTTCTAAAATAGCACCGACACGTTTTCTTGGATTAAGAGAAGAATAAGGATCTTGAAAGACCATTTGTAGTTCTCTTCGAATATTTCGAAGATCAGAACCTTTCAACTTATTAATATCTTGACCGCGAAAGATTACTTCACCTTCAGTAGGTTCGAGTAATCGTAAAAGAGTTCGTCCAGTTGTACTTTTTCCACATCCAGATTCTCCAACTAATCCGTACGTTTCACCTCGTATCAGACTGAAAGAGATGTCATTTACTGCTTTTACATGTGTAATCGTTTTGTTGAAAGTGCCAGTTATCGGGAAATATTTTTTTAAGTTCTTCACTTCTAATATAACGTTTAGGGCTTCTTCTGTTTCAATAATTGATTTTGTTTGATTCACTTTTAAAACCATTCATAACACCTCCTTTTTCTTGAATCTCTTTGAAATGCCAACAGCGAACTTTACGGTCATTTTCATGAATTTCTAATCTAGGTTTTTCTACTCTACATAGATTAGTGGCAAATTCACAACGAGGAGCAAAACGACAACCCGGTGGGATTTGAGTTAATGTTGGAACTTTTCCTTCAATAACATACAGTTTTTCGTCTCGAGGACCCTCAATATGTGGAATAGATTTTAAAAGCCCTTGGGTATATGGGTGAAGAGGGGATGTGAAAATCGATTCCACATAAGCTTCTTCAATGACTTGTCCCAAGTACATAACTACGACTTTCGTACAAACTTCTGCAACAACTCCTAAATCATGTGTAATCATTATGGTTCCCATATTAAATTCGTTTTTTAAATCTTTGATTAAATCTAAAATTTGAGATTGAGTCGTTACATCTAATGCAGTGGTTGGCTCATCTGCAATTAATAATTTTGGTTTGCAAGATAGAGCCATTGCAATCATGACACGTTGTCTCATTCCACCAGATAGTTCATGTGGGTATTCATGTACTCTTTTTTCAGGAAGTGGAATACCCGTTAAACGTAGCATATCTACCGCTTTTTCTTGTGCTTCTTTCTTTGTTAAGTTTTGATGAAGTAATAGTGATTCAACGATTTGATTCCCAACGGTATAAATGGGATTTAGAGAACTCATTGGATCCTGGAATATCATTGAAATATCATTTCCACGAAGTTTCTGAAGTTTACCATAATTAAATTTTAGGATGTCTTTTTCTTGAAAGAAAATATTTCCTTCATAATGTGTATTTTTTTCATCTAAGAGACGAAGTATAGATTCTGCAGTTACACTTTTTCCACAACCCGATTCTCCAACAATGCCAACTGTTTCTCCTTTTCTAACAGAAAAAGATACATCATCAACAGCTGTGACACTCCCATTTTCAGTATCAAAATGAATCTTTAAATTTTTCACTTCTAAAAGTAAGTCGGACATTATATCACCACTCAGTTTTTTTATTTTTTTGCTTTATTATTGTGTGGGTCTAATAAATCTCTGAGGCCATCTCCAAATAGGTTTAAACCAAAAACACTTAGCATAATGGCGATACCTGGGAATAGTGTCATCCACCAAGCGTTAAAAATTACAGTTTTTCCATCGTATAATAAATTCCCCCAACTTGGATCAGGAGCAGGAATTCCCGCACCTAAGAAACTTAGAGCAGCTTCAATAATAATGGAGTCTGCAAAGATGAAGGTTGCTTGGACAATCAGTGGAGATAAAACATTCGTTGCGATGTTTAACCAAATGATGCGTGACGCGCTTGCACCTTGCGCTCTTAAAGCCTCTATATAGGTTTGTTCTTTTACTACCAAAGCAGCAGAACGAACTGTTCGAGCTACAGAAGGAGTAAACACAATGACCAAAGCAATAATTACATTTTCTAATCTAGGACCAAGTGAAGCCATGATTGCAATAGCCAATAAAATTGCAGGAAAAGCCATTAGACCATCTGAAATGCGCATTAATAAGCCGTCTATTTTTTTAAAATAAGCTGAGTACAGTCCGAGAATCATTCCTAGGATTGATGTAATAATTGCAACTGAAAACCCAATAATAAGAGATACTCTAGCGCCGTTTACGACGCGACTAAAAAGATCTCTACCATAATTATCTGTTCCAAAAAAGTTTTCCCCATTAGGAGCTTGAAGACGTTTCACGGGATCCAACTCATATGGAGTAAAAGAAGTGAAGAAAGGAGCAATAATAGCGAATAATACAATAACCATCATTAGGATTGAACCAAATAGCGCAAGTTTATTTGAAAAAAATCTTTTCACTAACAAATCTCTATGCTTCTTTTTCATTTCGCTTTTTAGTGAGTTTAATTGTTCATCAGTTATTAAGTTCTGCACGCCGTATCAACTCCTTTCTATTTTCTACCCAATCGAACACGAGGGTCGATAACGCCATAAAGTAAGTCGATTACTAAATTAATCAATACATAACTCACAGCAATTAATAAAACGGAACCTTGTATGACAGCAAAGTCACGTCGTTCAACTGAATTAATGATTAGTTGTCCAATACCTGGAATGTTAAAAACAGTTTCAACAACTGCGGCACCTGCGACAAGTGTTCCGAAAGTTTGTCCAATAATTGTCAATATTGGAATAAAAGCATTTCGTAACGTATGTTTGACTATGATAATACTCTCTTTAACTCCTTTAGACCGAGCTGTTTTAATATAGTTAGCATTTAAAACATCTAACATAGACGATCTTGTCATTCGTGCAATAAGAGCAGCTTGCATAGAACCAAGTGCAATTGAAGGAAGGATTAGATATTTAATATGGTTCCATAACCCATCGCTTAATGGCTTATACCCGGCTACAGGAAGCCATCTTAGTTCAACACCAATTAATAAAATTAAAAATAAACCCAACAAAAAGCTTGGGACGGAAATACCTAATAATGATACGCCCATAAAGGTTTGGTCCAACATAGATCCTCTAAATTTTGCAGCAAGGATTCCAAGAGGAATTGCAACAACAATTGCCAGAATTTGAGCCATAAATGCCAAAGACAAAGTTGGGCCTAAATGTTCGAAAAAAGCTTCTAAAACGGGTTGTTTCATGAAAATAGAAGTACCTAAATCACCTTGAACTACGTCTCCAAACCATGAGAAAAACTGTTCAAGAGGTGGACGGTTTAACCCGAGTTCTTCTCTGAGTTCCGCAACCTCACTAGGTGATGCTTCTGGGCCTAAAATAACAGCAGCAGGATCACCAGGTGTTATATGCATTAATAAAAAAACAACGACAGCAACTACGAATAAAACGGGGATTAAAGATAATAAGCGTTTCAAAATATAGCCTTTCATTTGATCATCTCCTCGATGATTTAGTTCAATACTTTGAACTAACACTATTTCAATTGTCTTTTAAGAATTGGAAACACAGCCGTTACAACAGTATCGCAACGGCTGTATTCTGTTTTATAAGAGCTAAAGCATTATTTTTTGTCTACATTCCAAAGGATAATTCCTTGAAGGAAGTCCATACCGTCCACATTAGAACGTAATGTCGTAATTGTTGTTTTATTCCCGAATTTAACCATTGGTAAATACTCATAAAATTCTTCTTGTAAAGCATCAAAATGTTGTTTTGCCTCTTCTTGTGAAGATGAAGTGTTAATTTTGTTTAATAAATCATCAATAATTGGATCATTTGTCCATCCTGGCCATTCAGTTGAAGATGCTAAGAATACATACTTATTAGGGATTGGCTCAGTAGGGAAACCAGTTACAAAAATGTCGTATGCCTTTTCATCCGCTCTTTTTTGTAATACAGTAGCCCAATCATAAATGTCTAGTTTTACTTTCATTCCAATACTTTCAAGTTGTTGTTGAACAACTACTGCAGCGTTATAGTGATCTTCGTAATCGCGAGTAGAAAGAATGACAATTTCTTCTCCGTTATATCCAGCTTCTTTTAACAAAGCTTTTGCTTTATCAGGATCATTCAGATTGTATTTTTCTTTTCCAGCTTCGCTATACCATTCTTTTTGGTCTTTAATCATTAAGCCATGTTCAAGTTCGTAATAGTCGGGTGCTGAAAAAGCAGCAGTTAAAATAGCTTCTTCATTCAAGCCTGCATTAACTGCTTGTCGTGCCACAACATTTTTGAACAAGCCTGCTTTTTTATTAAATACAATTCCATTGAATCCATTATGGTCAATCGAATTTTTAACGTCACTATTAGTAGAAAGTTGCTCTGCGTTATCAAAAGAAATCGCATTAGCAATGTCATACTCTCCAGATTGAATTCCAGCTAGTCTAGTAGAAGCATCCGTCACGAATTGGAAGTAGATATCATCCACAAAGGCCTCTTTTTTCCCGGCTAATCCACTTGCAGTTTCATCTAAAGATTGATAGTCTTCAAATTTTGACAAAAGTACATATTGATCGCTTTTCCATTCAACAAATTTATATGGTCCTGTACCGATAAACTCGGTTAAACCTTCAGGAGTAGCTGAATCAATTGTTGATTTTGGTGAGATAACTGCGGCTTGTCCAGGATCAGCGAGCATGTGCAATACCGTGAATTGTGCTTCTGGCATTACTAATTCAACAGTTTCTTCATCTACCTTTGAAAATGTAGAACCTACAAAAGAACCTTTTCCAAGAGAAGTTGTTTCAGCCCAACGTGTCATGGAAGCAACAACATCATCAGCTGTCATTTCATCTCCATTATGAAATTTAATACCTTTTCTTAACTTAAAAGTAATAGTTTTTCCATCTTCGCTCTGAGTATATGATTCTGCTAATGAAGGAGTAACTTCAAAATTTTCATTAAGTGTTAATAGTGATTCGTATACATTTCTCATAATGTCACGCGTAGCAACTGCAGTTGACAAAAGTGGGTCAAGCGTAGGAGGCTGAGCATTATACGCTACTTGAAGTTCTTTTCTTTCGTCTGAGTTACTTTCTTCAGATTTCTCATCAGAAGAACATGCAGCTAAAAATAAAACCAACACAACAAATGTCATAAAAATTAACTTTTTCTTCATAATCTTCCCCCTCAAATTAAGTTTAAAAGCTTATCCTTCATTAATTATATTTTTGAAGGATAAACTTCTAATTAATGTATCACCTTAATCTAATAATTTCAATGAATCAGAAAATTTAAATGATATTTTATGTGAATCTATTTTGTCGTTAATAAAATTGTTTATTGAAATCTTCTTATATAATATAATGTTTTAAATCTTATGGATGAATAGGTGAATATCTAATGAAAAATGACCGAATATTTAATAGTAATGAACCGGATAATAGATGTTTTCAGAAAAAATATTGTATTCTGCCAATTTGTGTGATAGGTTATTAAGTGAATAAATGAAGTTTGAACTTCATAAATAATGAATTAGATGTTAAAACTTCATAAGGAGATTGTATATGAACTTAAAAGAATTAATTCACCGATATTATAATGACCTTTCAAAAAGCCAAAAAAAAGTTGCTTCGTTTGTGATGGACTATCCAGGAAAAATAGCAATGGCATCTGCGCAAGAAATAGGGGCGACAATCGGAGTCAGTGAAACAACGGTCATCCGTTTTTGCTATAGTTTGGAACTTTCGGGTTATGGGGAATTACAGAAAATCATTCGAGAGCAATTATTATTTCAGCAAAGTAGCATTGCATCTTATCAACAATCTAAATTAGATCTTGGGCAAGAATCGCAATTCTTTGCAAAAGTGATGGAGCAAGACAGAGTAAATATTGCAGAAACGATGAAACAAATAACAGAGAAAAATTATGAAACTGCAATTGAGCGACTCGCAAAAGCGGAAAAAGTGTATATTCTTGGACTTCGTTCTTCGTTCGCAGCTGCGACATGGCTTTCTTATACACTTGGTTTGGTAAGATCTGATGTCGAACTTATACGTCCTGAATCGGAAGATGTATTACAAACATTGAGTCAAATGAATGACAAGTCTGTCGTAATCGTTATTTCGTTCCATCGATATGTCAAAAACACGATTCAAATTGCGAAATTAGCACACACCCAACAAGCTTTTATTATCGGCATAACTGATTCACTATTGGCCCCTATTAATGAATACAGTCAAATATTGTTTCCAATTTATTCACCGAATAAGTCAGCACTAGATGCTACGGCTTCGCTGTTTTCATTAATGAATGCTATTGTTGCCGGTTTGTCAGTTAAGGAAAAGGATAGTTTTAAACTTCGACAAGAAAGATATGTAGCATTAAATAGTAACTTTCTATTCGATGAAGGAGTGTGACGACTGTGCAAACAGCATTACAAGAAGTGAAACCGCTCATTGAAGAAGTGTTTCATCATTTACATACACATCCTGAAATTAGTTGGAAGGAAATTGAGACGACGAAGTATATCAAGCGATTGTTGGAAGATGAAGACTTTCAAATTGAAACTTTCGATGATTCAACTGGATTAGTTGTCACTGTAGGTTCTGGAGAAAATTGCGTTGGACTTCGAACGGATATTGATGCACTTTGGCAAGAGGTTAATGGGGTTTATCAGGCGAACCATTCATGTGGACATGATGGGCACACGACCATGGCAATCGGTGCGCTACTCGTACTGAAAAAAATCGGTATTCCGAAGACCGGACGATTGAAAGTGATTTTCCAACCGGCTGAGGAAAAAGGGACAGGCGCCTTGTCATTTGTGAACAAAGGGATTGTAGATGATATCGATTATTTGTATGGTGTTCATCTTCGGCCGATTCAAGAAATCGGTCACGGCTATGCAGCTCCAGCCATTCTGCATGGTTCTGCAAAAATGATAACAGGGTCAATTAGCGGCACTGATACACATGGGGCTAGACCACATCTTGGTCAAAATGCTATCGAAGTAATGGCCCTTCTCGTCCAGGCCATTCACTCCATCCAAGTCGATCCGATGGTATCACATTCGGCGAAACTGACCATGTTCCAAGCAGGGGGAGAGTCGATTAACATTATTCCTGGAAATGCTGTATTCAGCATAGATGTCCGTTCCCAGACGAATCAAGTAATGGATCAGCTGATAGAGCGTGTTGAACAAGCGATTCGTTTAGTTGCTGAACTAGGTGGAGTTGATATTAATTTTGACATAGTGGCTGAAATTGCAGCTGCCGAAGTGGATGATACTGCAGTCGAATTGATGGCACAAGCCATTATGAAAACAGTCGGCGAACCATTTTTAGTTCCACCTATCGTGACACCGGGTGGAGAGGACTTTCATTATTACACATTAAAAAGACCTTCTGTCAAAGCAACCATGCTTGGTCTCGGCTGTGATTTATCACCCGGACTTCATCATCCACAGATGACATTTAATCGGGATAGCTTATTGACAGGTATTGAAATTCTCGTTCGCACGGTCATCCATTCATTTGAACATTTAGCACAAAGGAAGTGAAGTATGGATTTGAATCTAAGTATCCGCTTACTTGAAACGAACGACGACATGCGATTGATCCAGATACTTGAAGGTGAAGTGTGGGGAATGGCGCCTATTCCAACACATCAAACATACACCGCTTCGAAAAACGGTGGATTATTAATCGGTGCTTTTGCCGGTGATAAACTTGTCGGATTTTCCTACGGTTTCCCAGGTTTCATGAAAGGCAAATCGTATTTATGTTCCCATATGCTGGGCATTCATCCTGACTATCAGCAGATGGGAATCGGCAAGCTGTTGAAAGACAAACAGCGGACACTTGCTCAAGAAATGGGTTATGACTTAATTACTTGGACATTTGATCCTCTGGAGAGTCGAAATGCGTACTTGAATGTATCCAAACTATATGCAATTTGCGATATCTATTTAGAAAATTGTTACGGGGAAATGACGGACGGGTTGAACAAAGGATTGCCAACCGATCGGCTCCAAATTGAGTGGTGGATATTGAGTGACAGGGTTGAGTCAAAATGGATGCCAAAGGATGTTGATTACAAGCAACCGTTTGAATTAAGTAAATCTGCAAAAGGACATCCCATGATTTCAATAGATTTTGGTGCCATTCTCGAAAACAATAATGGCTATGAAATTCCAGTTCCAACTTATTTTCAACTCATTAAAAAGAATGAACCTGAACTTGCCTTACAGTGGCGAATGAAAGTTCGAGAAGTTTTTCAAGCATTATTTGTAATGGGCTATGTGGTGGTTGGGTTGAGAAAGTCAGATGAAGACGTTCAGTATTATCAATTTGTCAAACGAAGTACCATTCCATTGAATCGAAGAAACGAGGGAGAATCACAATGATCATTAAAGAAATGACGATTCGTAAAATGAAGATGACGATGAAACATCCGTTCACGACAAGTTTTGGGACGTTTCAAGAAAAAGATTTTTTGTTATTAGAAGTAAAAGATGAACTTGGCCATACAGGATGGGGGGAGTCAGTAGCGTTTCATTCACCTTGGTACAACGAAGAAACACTAGAAACAAATATACATATGATCAGAGACTTCTTAATTCCACTCGTTTTAGATAAAGAAATTGGACATCCTGATGAAGTTAGTGAGTTGTTTGCAAATCTCCGCAAAAACAATATGGCCAAGTCCACTGTTGAAGGAGCAATTTGGGATGTATATGCGAAACGTAACCACATGACATTAGCTCATGCTTTAGGTGGCGAGCTTACTAAAATCGAAGTTGGGATTAGTATCGGTATTCATGAAGACGTAAACAAATTGGTTGAAACCGTACGTGGTTTTGTAGAAGAAGGTTATAAGCG
>Ga0209013_10005661_pt1 | contig 10710 bp, 9 predicted proteins | sample Cruoilmetagenom2_FD_187291 | JGI IMG/M metagenome (GOLD analysis project Ga0209013, IMG submission 187291) | Oil polluted marine microbial communities from Coal Oil Point, Santa Barbara, California, USA - Sample 2 (SPAdes) (version 2) | ecosystem: Environmental > Aquatic > Marine > Oil seeps ...
ACAGTAAATACTTCCATAGTTGGAACCTATACACGTACTTACACATCAACAGATAATGCAGGAAACACTGCAACAGTAACCAGAACGGTGAATGTGGTAGCACCACCACCCCCTTCCAATACTCAACCCGTAGCAAATGCGGGTATCGATCAAAACGTTGATACTACAGATACTGTCACCCTTGATGGTACAAATAGTTTCGATGCGGATGGTGATGATTTAAGTTATCATTGGAGTTTGACATCTAGACCTTCAGGAAGTTATGCAACTCTCTCCAGCGTAGAGGCAGTAGATCCAACTTTTACTGCTGATGTAGACGGAATATATACCCTTCAACTTATTGTCAACGATGGTACAATAAATAGTGCTTCTGATACTGTTACCATTAATGCAACAGACCCAGCTAGTTTTAAACAAGACTATTTAAATGCTATAAATAATGCACGAGCTGTACAACAAGATTGTGGTACAAAAGGTATAAAACCAGCAGTTCCTGCATTAACATGGAATGATAAACTTTATATAGCTGCTGCTGAACACAGTAATGATATGGCAAAAAGTAATACTTTTAGTCACACTGGCTCAGGTACTCAATATGATACAACTGCACAGGAAAATGATCTAGGCAGAGGGAGTACACCAACAGAACGTATAGAAAATAGTGGATATGTTTGGCAGCGTAATGGAGAAAACATAGCTGCTGGAACCTTTTTAGACACAGAAGCCGAGGTTATACAGGCATGGCTAGATAGTGATGGACATTGCGCCAACATAATGAATCCGGATTTTGAAGAGGTTGGAATGGCAATGGTAGAAGATGCTAATTCTGACTATATACATTATTGGACGCAAAATTTTGGTACACCTCGTTAATATACTATATGTATCAAAGTCGATTAAGCTTTAGTCGTATAAAATTACATCCATAACATAGTTATGTGCACTAAAGTAGATATAAATATAGTGCATTTATCTTGGTAGTATGGAGTAATGGAAATAATGAAGAAAATAGCAATAATTGGGGATTCAGGCTAAGTAGGTTTTAAACCTGTAAAAAACTATCTCCTAATTATAAACTAAATTGTATCGTAAGAAATCTAGATAAAAAAGATTTCTCAGATTTTAGAATCCTTTTTTCCAATTGCAATATAACCTAAAAATAACTATTTATACTCTCTTTGTTATACTTCATTAAACATCTTCTGATATACTTCTATCAAAAAATCGGAGAAAATATGTCTGAATTAAAAAAATTTCGTCTTATCAATAAAATAGAGGGATATTCATTTATCATCTTGCTTTTTATTGCTATGCCACTCAAATATAGCTTTGGATACCCTGTTGCTACTAAAATAGCCGGGATGGTACATGGCCTGCTTTTTATGGCGTTTGTCTATCAACTGCTTGAGTCTATGAGAGAAGTACCATTTAGTAAGAAAGAAGCACTCTACTACTTCATACTTTCACTGGTACCATTTGGAAGTTTTTATACTGATAAACTTTGTAAGATTAAAGAACTTCAGCCTGTTACAGCGAAGTAAAAACCATTTTCTCATCCTTTAGCATAGCTACTTGCCCTTGACAGGCAAGTGATGGTAAGGAGATATACTTATCTATCACTTTAGCTTGATGGAAGTGTCCCTCTATCACCATATCCGCATCTCTGTAATGTTCCAGTATCTCTTCTACTTTTTTCTCAAATTTATGCAATGGTTGGCAAATATCTTTTTGTGAGAGTTTCTTCATACGATGCTCTATTATTGCTTTTTCAAAAGGTCTTAGTAAAGTAAGTGTTGTTTTGTTTCGCAGTACTGTACAGTAAAGATCATACCCAAAACCTGTGACATATTTGTCACCATGAGAGACAGCTACCTTTTTATCACCCAATGTAAATATGGTAGGCTGTTCTTCTCTACTGTAAACGTTTACATTTGGAAACACATCTTTAAGACAAAAATCATGGTTCCCTTCAAAGTAGTGTATCTCTAGTTTTTTTGAAAGTTTTTGTAGTAGCTCTATGGCTTCAAAAGAAAAGGTTTGGATATAGTCATTGTATCCAAAAAGTAAGTCGAAGTTGTCGCCCATCAAAAAGAGTTGAGGAATTTTTACTTCTTCATTTTCTAACTTGTAAAGAAGCTTTAGGAAGGAGTCTCCATGGTGTGGATAGTGTGAATCAGCGATAAATAAAGCATTTTCTTTAATTTCTATCATCTTCCCTCCATTTATTGCTCTTTCTCGTTCCACCAGTCCTCTGGTGGAATGCATACACCAACCCAGACTACCTACTCAACTAAAGATAAACGCATAAATTCTGTATGTGTTCCACCTCGGGAGAGGAGGAACAAGAGTAAATATCTTTATATCTCTGTAAACAAGCATTCGCCATGACATTATTCATATGTTTAAATTAAGGCATATAGGCAATAGTAGGTATCCCCATACCTTCATCATAACCACACATTAAATTTGCAGCCACCAATGCCTGAGAACTTGCACCACGCAGCAAGTTGTCAATAGCTGAACTTACAAAAAGTGCATTACCATTTTTAGCTGCAAAGATATCACAGAAGTGTGTTCCAGCTGTACTTTTGATATCAACAGGTGTCTCTCTTATACGGATGAAACGATCATTGGCATAATGTTTTTTAAGTACTTCACGCGGATCGACATCTTCTTTTAAAGTCGCATAGACAGATACAAGTTCACCGCGTGTTGCAGGGATGAGATGAGGCACAAAATTGACATTCATCTTGGCACCGTGTACCTTTTCTATCTTCTCTGCTATCTCTGGTGCATGACGATGTTTAAGTGGATTGTACGCAAAGATATTTTCATTCATGTTTACAAAACTTGTCATCTCTGTCAGTTTTTTACCTGCTCCACTAAGTCCTGACTTTGCATCTACAAAAAGAGGTGCGTTAGTGTCAAGGTATGGAATAAAAGGCAATATACCAAGTAGTGTTGCTGTTGGGTAACACCCTGGACCTGCTGCAAGTTTAGCTGTTTTTAGATCTTCTTTATAATACTCGATGAGTGCATAGACAGAATCATCCAAGTGATCTTTATCTTCATGTTCACAGTAGTGCTCTTCATACGTATCAAGATCTAAACGATAATCAGCAGAGAGATCTACTACCTTGACCCCTTGGTCCATGAGTCCTTTGGCAAATCCCATAGAGGTTTTATGCGGAAGTGCAAGGAAAACAAGTTCACAACGTTCAGCCACGGAAGCCACATCTGCTTTTTCTACAGGAAGGCTTATCACATCTTCCAAAGAAGGATGCAATGCTTCTATGGTCGTGTCCCCTTGTGTGGTTGCAAGATATGTAAGCTGAAACCCTGGATGGGTTACCAACATCTTTACCAATTCAAGTCCAGTATATCCACTAGCCCCTACTACACCTACTTTTATCATAATAACTCCATTTAACCTATGTTGATCTCTTCATACAACACTTCTTCAATGTCATACGTTTTTTTACCGCTTGGAAGCACTACCTCTACTTCATCGCCCTCTTCTTTACCTATAAGTGCCCTAGCCATAGGTGACTGAATAGAGATGAGACCATGCGTAGGGTTTGACTCTTGTCCTCCTACGATAGTGTACTTTATCTCTTCATCTGTAGCTTGATTAGTAAGTATCACAGTAGAACCAAAAGAGATACGTGCATGTGCCAAAGTAGAAGGATCAACCACTTGTGCTCTTCCTACCACATCGGTAAGCTCAGCGATACGTGCCTCCATAAGTCCCTGCTTATCTTTTGCCGCATGGTACTCTGCATTCTCTTTAAGGTCACCAAGCTCACGCGCTTCATCAATGATCTTTGCGATAACCCCTCTCTCAACAGATTTTAACTGCTCCAACTCTTCTGAAAGTTTCACATATGTTGATCTTAACATCGGCTCTTTTTGCACGATTATTCCTTTAAAATGATTAATTTATTTTTAATTTCAAGTATTATACCAAAAAGGTTATAATAGCATTAAAATAATCTATAAAGTATATAACATGAAGCAAATATTAATCACAAATGACGATGGCTACGAGTCTAAAGGACTTCTTGCCCTTGTTGAAGCGCTTAAACCTTTAGGTCATGTCACTGTAGTTGCACCTACATTAGAGAAATCTGCATGCGGGCACTCGCTTACACTTACCAAACCATTACACTTTGTGCATTTGGAAGAGAACTTTTATAAACTTGATGACGGTACTCCATCAGACTGTATCTTCCTCTCTCTCAATAAACTTTTCACGAAAGAAAAGAGACCGGACATTGTCATCTCCGGCATTAACATCGGTTCAAACATGGGAGAGGACATCACCTACTCAGGGACCGCTTCTGCTGCTATGGAAGCTGTACTGCAAGGCATTCCGGGCATTGCCATCTCTCAAGTCTACAAGAACAGTGGTGAAAGCATCAAAGAATTGGGGTATGACTTAGCCAAAGAGAGCATAGCCATACTTGTACAGAAAATCTTCGATGGTGAGTTCCCTCTTCCTCCACGTAAATTTTTAAATATCAATATCCCTCCTGTTCCATCTTCAGAATGCAAAGGATTTAAAGTCACTCGTGCAGGTAATCGCCTCTATGCACATAATGCTGAAGTACACTATAATCCAAGAGGAAAAGAGTATTATTGGATAGGCTTACCTGAGTTAGGATGGATGGAGACCAAAGGACACATTACAGACTTTGAAGCGATCAATGATGGTTATGTTTCTATCACACCTGTTCATCTGGATATGACAAGTCATGATGACATTAAATCCCTAGAAAAGTGGTGTAATGTTAAATAGCTTCAAAAATGAGGGATTTTCTTTAAGTATAAGGCAGATTTTAGTCAAGTTGAGGAGTTTACATATAATAAATGACGAAACTTTACTAAAATCTAACGCAGTAATTGTACAAAAGCACCATTTTAGGAGCTATTTATGAGATTTGAGCGTTGCCGTATGCTTTTTGGAGAAGAAGACTTTGATAAATTACAAAAAGCCAAGATACTCATCTTAGGTGTGGGTGGTGTGGGCTCTTATGCACTTGACTGCCTTTACCGTTCCGGTGTGCATGACATCACTATCATCGACTATGATACCTACGATGAAACCAACCAAAACAGACAGATAGGTTCTGAAGCTGTTGGCATGCTCAAAACAGAACGCCTCTGTGAACTCTACCCGGGTATTAAAGAGATCCACCAACAGATGGATATGTCCTGGGTAGCCTCTTTTGATTTTGATCCGTATGATATCATCATTGATGCTGCCGATACTACCAAAGTAAAGATCGAACTGGCAAAAAAAGAGTATAAAAAACTCATTATGTCCGTAGGTTCTGCCAAACGTTTTGATACGAGCAAGATAGAAGTAGCCTCCATCTGGAAAACACACGGAGATGCACTCGCACGCAAGATACGTAATGAACTCAAGAAAGCGAAGTTCGACAGAAACTTTACTGTCGTCTATTCACCAGAAGAGGACCGCTGCAAAGAGAAAGGTTCCTGTGTCGCTGTGACGGGAGCCTTTGGGCTCACCATCTGTTCTGAGGCGATCAAAAAGATCCTTAAGTAGCAAGATCGAACCTATCAAGGTTCATCACTTTAGTCCATACTGCTGCAAAATCCTGGACAAACTTCTCTTTCGCATCATCCTGTGCATAGACTTCCGCCAGTGCACGCAGTCTTGAGTTCGATCCAAAGATCAGATCGACACGTGTCGCAGTCCACTTGAGCTCTCCACTCTTTCTATCTCGACCTTCGAAGAGGTTTGCTTCTTCAGATGTCGGCTTCCATTCTGTCGCCATATCGACCAAATTGACAAAAAATTCATTGGTAAGTGCTCCTGGACGATCAGTAAAGAGACCGTGTTTGGTCTGTCCAAAATTAGTATCCAATACACGCATACCACCTACAAGTACCGTCATCTCAGGTGCGGTTAATGTCAGCAGCTGCGCTCGATCAACCAGCATCTCCTCTGCACTTACAGAGTATTTGGTTTTCTGATAGTTGCGGAACCCGTCCGCCTCCGGCTCAAGTACGGCAAAGGATACTACATCGGTCTGCTCCTGTGATGCATCGGTACGTCCCGGTGTGAAAGAAACACTCACATCGTAGCTGGCATTTTTCGTAGCCTGTTCAACACCGGCACATCCGCCAAGAACGATCAGGTCAGCAAGTGAAACCTTTTTTCCACCGGACTGTACACCGTTAAATGCACTCTGGATACTCTCCAATACACTTAATACAGTACTTAACTGGGAAGGCTGGTTGACCTCCCAGTCCTTCTGTGGAGCAAGGCGAATACGGGCACCGTTTGCTCCACCACGCTTATCCGAACCACGGAACGTTGATGCTGAAGCCCACGCTGTAGAGACGAGTTGTGACACACTCAAACCTGAGTCCAATATCTCAGCCTTAAGCGCTGCAATATCGTTCTCATTGATCAGTTCATGATCAATTGCGGGCACCGGGTCTTGCCATATCAACTCTTCATCCGGTACTTCCGGACCCAGATAACGTGAACACGGTCCCATATCACGGTGAGTCAGCTTAAACCAAGCACGTGCAAAGGCGTCTGCGAACTCCTCAGGATTCTCATGGAAGCGTTTTGAGATCGGACCGTAGATCGGATCCATACGCAATGACATATCAGCTGTGGTCATAATAGTCTTAACATGTTTGGACGGATCATGAGCTGCCGGGGAGAGATCCTTTTGGGTCGGATTGACCGGAGCCCACTGCCATGCCCCGGCAGGACTTTTCTCAACATTCCAATCGTGTTCGAACAGCATATCAAAGTATCCATTGTCCCATCGGATAGGGTTTGGCGTCCATGCCCCTTCGATACCGCTGGTGATCGTATCATCACCTTTACCGCTTCCATAGCTGCTCTTCCAGCCAAGCCCCTGCTCTTCAATACCCGCAGCCTCTGGTTCAGGTCCCACATGCGCCGCATCATCTGCACCGTGACATTTTCCGAATGTATGTCCACCGGCAACAAGTGCAACAGTCTCTTCATCATTCATCGCCATTCGCGCAAAGGTCTCACGAACATCAATTCCTGAAGCGAGCATATTTGGTTCACCGTTAGGTCCTTCAGGGTTGACGTAGATCAGACCCATCTGCACGGCGGCAAGAGGATTTTCCAGATCTCGTTCACCGCTGTAGCGTTTGTCTCCAAGCCACTCACCCTCACTTCCCCAATAGACATCCTCTTCGGGTTCCCAAATATCCTCACGACCGCCGCCAAAACCAAAGGTCTTGAAACCCATCGACTCAAGAGCGACATTTCCTGCAAGGATCATAAGATCAGCCCATGAAATCTTATTGCCGTATTTTTGTTTGATAGGCCAAAGAAGGCGGCGTGCTTTGTCAAGGTTGGCATTGTCAGGCCAGCTGTTGAGCGGTGCAAAACGCTGGTTACCAGACCCAGCACCACCACGACCGTCACCCATCCTGTAGGTACCTGCACTGTGCCATGCCATACGGATGAAAAGTCCACCGTAATGACCCCAGTCTGCCGGCCACCAATCCTGAGAATCGGTCATCAGTGAAGTAAGATCTTTTTTGAGTGCATCGTAGTCAAGTTTTTTGAACGCTTCAGCATAGTTGAAATCCTCGCCCAATGGGTTGGAGAGGGAAGCGTGTTGGTGTAGAATATTGAGATTGAGCTGGTTAGGCCACCAATCCTGGTTCGACGTTCCTCCACCGGAAGTGTGTTTAGGTTTTTTGTTATCAAACATGGCATCCTCCTTTTAAGGTTAGAGTTTGATTGAAAGATGCCATGAGAGGCATCTAAGCCATTTGACGATTAGTAAAGATATTCACGTTTAAAGTTCTTTTTCCAAAATCATTACCCAGCAGTAACATCACTGCACTTCTTTTTAAAATACTCTTTTCCTACTTTACAAAGTGGACAGGCAGCAGGAGCTTTTTTACCTCTGTGTACATGTCCACATACTTCACAGATCCACTCTTCATTATTTTCGCTGTCAAAGAACCCTTCAGCTTCTAGTGCAGCCTTAAGTGCCAAGTACTCTGCTTCATGCTCTACTTCTACTTTACCGATGGCTCTAAAGAGTCTGGCAATGTCTTTAAGCCCTTCTTCTTTGGCAATAGCTTCAAAGTTAGGATACATCTCTTCATGTTCGTAACGCTCACCATCGGCTGCGTAAGTAAGGTTTTTCTTCGTTGTATCTAACTCAATGTTGTTTACAAGTTGGTTATACGCTTTATACTCTGCCATAGCATGGTACTTTTCATTATCTGCTGCCTCCTGGAAGTGTCTGGCGATACGATGAAGTCCTTCTTCCATGGCCACGTCAGCAAAAAACTCATATTTATTTCTAGCCTGACTCTCTCCTGCAAATGCTTTCATTAGATTCACTGCTGTAAGGTTTTCAGTGATGCACTCCATCTCTTCTCCACAACAAACTAAGGTCCCACCGCCTACTTCTTGTACTTCTATCTCATTACCGCATTTGTTACATTTGTATGTTTCGTATTGTCTCATTCTTTTATTACCCTTTTTTTAATGGATGTAAGCATCCCAAATTCCTCTTAACATTTTTTAATAAGAGTACAGCCAATTTTTTCTTTCAACCCTTCAAGTATCATTATATCTATTTTAGTTACAAATATAATACTTAAAGTCGATAATATTTATCAACAAATAAATTATATTATAATTTTTCTTAAAAGAAAATAATTATCCTTTAAGAAAAATCATATTTTTTAAGATTTTGTATTTCTAATATTCTTAACAATACAACACTTTTACATTTGAATAAAAGTTGATATACTATATTAAATGACAAAAAGGAGAGGCTATGCCAAATAGAGATAAGAGTATTGAGTTATTAAACAAAGCGATCAGTGAAGAGTTGGTGGCAGTACATCAGTATATGTATTTTCATTTTCATTGTGATGATCAGGGGTATGATATGCTTGCAGGCATCTTTAAAAAAACTGCCATTGAAGAGATGATACATATTGAGCATTTGGCTGACAGGATCCTGTTTTTAAACGGTGAGATAGAGATGGAAGCTGCCGACAAAGTAAAAAAGATCAATACGGTTAAAGAGATGCTTGAGTTTGCTACAGCTTCAGAGGATGAAGCCATAGAGATGTACAACAACTTTGCAAACGAGTGTGCAGCCAATGCTGATAGTGCAACCAAAAAGATCTTTGAAGGTTTGGTTGCAGATGAAGAGAGACATTTTGATCAGTTTGACAATGAGATGGAGAACCTAGAAAAATTCGGAGACAGATATTTGGCACTCCAATCCATAGAAAGAGGAAAAGGTATCTCAGGAATGCCTCCCGGACATCCTCAGATAGATTAATCTTTACACTTTCCCATCAACTTGTTGATGGGAATCTTAATAATAAAAAAGAAGAAAGGGCTATTTCAACTTCCTATTTCTAGCCGCTAAAACAGTTAAAACAAACAACCCTGCAACACCATAATAAACCCACATAGGCATAGGCACAGGATCACCTGCTGCATAAGAATGAAGCCCTGAGAGGTAATAGTTTACCCCAAAATATGTCATGAGTACTGTAGAGTATGCCCATGTAGATGCTACATTGTACGCAAATGATGATTTGAGTGAAGGGATAAATCTAAGGTGCAATACTGCTGCATAGATCAAAATGGTGACTGCTGCCCATGTCTCTTTGGAGTCCCAACCCCAGTAACGTCCCCAACTCTCATTTGCCCACACACCACCAAGGAAGTTACCTACCGTATAGAGGAACAAACCAACAATAAGTGACATCTCTGAGAGATTTGTAAGCTCTTTGATGGAGCGATCCATATTTTCATGCCCTTTGCTCCCTCTAAAAATAAACAATATCAATACCATCAAGGATAAAACTGACCCCAATCCAAAGAAACCATTACCAGAGATAATGGTCGCAACATGTATCATAAGCCAGTATGACTTCAGTACAGGAACAAGATTAGTGATCTCTGGGTTGATGAAGTTCATATGTGCCACACCCATCGTCACACCTGCCAAAATAGCTGCACCTGCCAAGGCAAAAGGTGAACGTCTAGCCAAAACAAGACCTGCAAATATAGTTGCTGCTGCGATAAATACAATGGATTCATACGCATTTGACCATGGTGCATGCCCTGAGATATACCAACGGATACCCATACCAACCACATGAACCATAAATCCAAAGAAGAGTATACTCAAAGCTCCACGCATAATCCACTTCATAGAGAATGCCGGTTTAAGTATATTGATAAATGCAAAAACTAGTAATAGAAGTCCTAAGATAAGATAAACAGGAACAAGCTTACCAAAAAGACCAAGCTTGTTATATTTGATCTCCATATCGATATGAGTGGGGCTTGGAAGTACTGCAGCACCATAGGTCTGCTGATACTTATGTATGCCTTTAAGTGCCAAGTTGGCATTTGCCCAATTTCCGGACTTGAGTGCTTCTGCTACCATCATAAAATATGCAGAGATACTCATCTTCACTCTGTCAGCATCTTCAGGTGCAAAATCTTTAAGTGCATCCATCGGTGCAAGCCACTTATTATTTGCATCATTGGGTTTCGGAAAGATACGAAGGAAGCTACCCTGGTAGACCATATAGGAAACATTGACACGTTCATCTATATCCAGTAGCTTTTTATCATACTGTGTTTTCTCAAGAGGTTTCTTTCTTGATGCAGCCACAGTATCTTCATAAATT
>Ga0209013_10005662_pt1 | contig 10708 bp, 11 predicted proteins | sample Cruoilmetagenom2_FD_187291 | JGI IMG/M metagenome (GOLD analysis project Ga0209013, IMG submission 187291) | Oil polluted marine microbial communities from Coal Oil Point, Santa Barbara, California, USA - Sample 2 (SPAdes) (version 2) | ecosystem: Environmental > Aquatic > Marine > Oil seeps ...
CGAGGCCGCTCGTCAGGGCCTCTACCTTCTGCGCGCAGCCTCGGGCACCGGAGAAGGAACGGTAGTGTTGCAGGGCTCGGAGGTGGCCTACGCCTTCATCCAGGAGACCCTGCCCCTGCTGGAGAAGGACGGCATCGATCTGGATGTCTTCTACGTCGCCTCGAGCGAGCTCTTCGATCTCCTGTCGCTCGAGGACCAGGAGGCGATCTTCCCCGAGGCACGCGCCCGCTCAGCGATGGGTATCACCGGCTTCACCCTGCCAACCATGTACCGCTGGATCACCTCGGCCCGCGGCCGCGCCGCCACCCTCCACCCGTACCGGAAGGGCCATTTTCTCGGCAGCGGTCCAGGGGCGCGGGTTTTGGAGGAAGCAGGTTTGGACGGGAAAAGCCAGTACGAGGCGATCAAGAGGTACGTTTCAATTCTCAATTCTTAATTCTTAATTCTCAATTCCCATCCGCTCACGTTGGTTCTTCGGGAGGGGGGCGGGAATTCAAAATTGAGAATTGAGAATCAAAAATTAAGGACGATGAGGATTACTACCCAAGTTGCCAACAGAAAGTGCCAATACATCGCCACCAGCTGCACTCCCTCATTGTCGGCGACGGTGTAGCGTCCGCGGCGGGCGCGCAGGGTGACGAGGATCAGTGGCACCAGCCCACCGAGGACGTGGAGGGCGTGGAGGAAGGTCAGGACGAAGAAACCGAAGGTGAAGAGGCTTTGCTGAGGGAGGTTGTCCGCGGCCGCCATCCGCATCCAGTTCGCGACCTGGGAGCCGAGAAAGGCGATAGCGAGGACCACCGACGCGGTGAGCATACGGGTCAGGACTTCCTGCCGGCCTTCACGGGCCGAACGCTGGGCGAGCACGAGCACGACGCTCAGCAAAACCAGAACGGCGGTGCTGAGCCACAGGCCCGAGGGCAGCGAGGGTGAGCCCGGAGGCGGCCACTCGGGGGCGCGCAGGCGGATGACGAGGTACCCCACGAAGCTGCCGGCGAAGAGCATGCCCAGTGAGGCGAGGAAGAGCCACATGCCGAAGCGGCCGTGGGAAGACGTCTTCGATACGTCGATGCGTTCGGTGGTCGAGGGGGCGGACGCCTGCACCGGAATCCGTCCGGTTGTGAATGTGGGCAGGGGTTCTTTCTTCTTTTTTCGAGTCATAACCCGAAGGGAGGGCCCTACCCACCCATTCCGGGAGAGTAGCCCGGGATCAGGTCCGGTTGGTAGGCCTGGGTGTCCATCATCGCGATCCCGATGAAGATTGCCAGAAAAATGAATGCGCCCAGGAAGACGAACCCATTGAACGGCTTGTCCCAGCGCAGGTGCATGTAGTAAAGCGCCACCAACACTGCCTTTGCGGTGGCAATCGCCAGGCCAACCCAGATATTGAAGGCGCCGAGATCAACATATGTCGCCGACACCGTCAGCCAGGTGCCAAAGATGAGGGCGATCCAGACGATCACCAGCAGCTTGACTGAGGCGACGTGTACTGCAGTGTCTTCGTGGTTGCTCATGAACTGCCCCTAATCGATCAAATACAGCAGGAGAAACAGGTAGATCCAGATCAGGTCCACCACGTGCCAATAAAGTGCGACCATGTCGACTCGGGTGAAGTGGCCGCTGTCGAAATCCCCGCGGCGGGCGCCGATGAGCAGCCAGATAAAGGCAGCAATACCGCCCAGCACGTGGATTCCATGGAGCCCGGTCATCAGGAAGTAGATCGAGAAGAAGGTCTGGGCGTTCGCCGGCTCGACCTCGAAGGAGTCATCCGCCTCTTCAGAACCCGGCGCGGCAAGACCCGCCGGCCCTTCGGCGGCCGGGGCAATCTTCGAGCGGTCCGCTTCTCCGGGGACGGGCACCGGCGCACCGCCCTCCCCCACCAGAATCACCTCGCTCTCGACCGTCACGGTGTCGCCGGCCGAATCGTGCTCGATCACCTCCGCGCCGACCTCGGCGCCGGCAATCGACACCTCGACGGATTGGACCTCGGTCGCTTGTTCGTGGTCGACGTGGGGCTTGTACTGCCGCGCCCACAGCAGCCCGTGCTTCCACTTGCTGTTGTACTCCACCCCCTTCACGCCCAGGAAGCCGAAGGCGAAGAGCATGGTCAGCACCAGCATCAGCTTGAGCATGCGGATCTGTTTGAGCTGCGCCGCGCGCACCGCCCACGCCGCGGTCAGCGAGCTGCAGATGAGGATTACGGTGTTGAGGGCGCCCAGACCCTTGTCCAGGAAATGGTGCCCGAAGATGAAGATCTCGGGGTGGTTAACGCGAAAGACCGTGTAGGCGGTAAAAAGACCGCCGAAGAAGAGGATCTCGGTGGCCAGGAAGACCCACATCCCCAGCTTGGCGCTCTGGTACTGCTGGTCGGCGTTCTCGAAGTGGTGATCGATCCGCAGACCGTCCCCGTCACCGTGGCCGTGCGCCGTCATTACCCGGCCTCTTCGGTCGTCGCCAGGATCGAGCTCGGGTCGCGCCGCACGTAGCCGTTGATCGACGGATCCCAGCGCAGAGCTGGGAGGTCGTAGGGGTCGCCCGCATACATCTCATGGTTGAAATTGTTGTGCGGCGGCGGGGAGGAGATCTCCCACTCGAGGGTGGCGGCCCCCCACGGGTTGGCCGGTGCAAGCTCGCCCTTCATCAGCGAGTGGGCGAGATAGCCCGCCATGATCAGGAAGCCGATGGCAAGGATGAACGAGCCCACGGTGGAAGCCTGGTGGTAGGCGGTGAAGCGTTCGAGGTAGTTGTAGTAGCGCCGGGGCATGCCGTGGCTGCCCATCACGAACTGGGTGAAGAAGGTGAGGTTGAAGCCGACGAAGATCAGCAGCGCGGACACCTGTGCCCAACGCTCCGAGTACATCCTTCCGAAGAGCTTGGGCCACCAGTAGTGGATCCCGCCGAGGAAGGCGATCACCGTGCCGCCGAACATCACATAGTGGAAGTGTGCGACCACGAAGTAGGTGTCGTGGAGGTGGATGTCGGTGGACAGCGAACCGAGGAAGAGACCGGTGAGACCGCCGATGGCGAAGAGGAAGAGGAAGGACAGAGCGTAGAGCATCGGCGCCGCCAGCCGGATGGACCCCTTGTACATGGTGGCCAGCCAATTGAAGACCTTGACTGCCGACGGAATGGCGACCGAAAAGGTGAGGGCCGAGAAGACCATGTTCATCAGGCTCGACTGACCGCTGGTGAACATGTGGTGTCCCCAGACCAGAAAGCTGAGCAGGGCGATGGCGATCGATGACCAGGCGATGAAGCGATAGCCGAAGATGTGCTTGCCCGAGAAGACCGAGATCAGCTCGCTCATGATGCCCATGGCGGGCAGGATCATGATGTAGACGGCGGGGTGCGAATAGAACCAGAAGAAGTGCTGGTAGAGGACCGGGTCGCCCCCGAGCGAGGGGTCGAAGATGCCCACTCCCAGGGTCCGTTCGGCGATCAACAGCAGGAGAGTGATGCCGAGGATCGGCGTTGCCAGCACCTGGATGATGGCGGTGGAGTACAGAGACCACAGGAAGAGCGGCATCTTGAACCAGGTCATGCCCTCCGGGCGCATCTTGTGGATGGTGACGATGAAATTGAGGCCCGTGAAGATCGACGAGAAGCCGAGGATGAACGCCCCCAGGGTCATGGCGACCACCGCCGTCGAGGTTGTGGTCGAGTAGGGGGTGTAGAAGGTCCACCCGGTGTCCACCGCACCGATGATGATGGAGGCCACAGCCACCGACGCGCCGATCAACCACAGCCAGAAGCTCGCAAGGTTGAGCCGCGGCAGGGCCACGTCCTTGGCGCCCAGCATCAGCGGTAGCACGAAGTTCCCGAGCGTCGCAGGGATGCCGGGGATGATGAAAAGGAAGATCATCACCGCGCCGTGCAGGGTGAACATCTTGTTGTAGGTGTCGGCGGTCATGATGGTCTGCCCCGGCGTCAACAGCTCGGTGCGGATGAACATCGCGAAGACCCCGCCGAGGAAGAACGAGCTGAGGATCGCCACCAGGTACATGATGCCGATGCGCTTGTGGTCGAGCGTGAACAGCCAGGAGAGAATCCCCTTGCCGTGATTGATGTAGTTCTCCTCCGGCCCGACGCCGGCGTTCTGCCCGTCTCCGGTGAGGACTGTGTTCGCGACAGCCATGGCCTCCTACTCCTCCTCTGATGCCCCGACGGGGGACTTGAGATACTCGATGATCGCCATGATCTCCGGATCCTTGAGGCGGCCCTGAAAGGTCGGCATCACCGGTTCGAAGCCGGCCACCACCCGGGCGCCCGGTTCGAGGATCGACTCGCGGATGTAGTTTTCATCGGCGGTGACGGTGGTGCCGTCGGCCATGGCCGTTGCCCGCCCGAACACGCCGAGCAGGGTCGGCCCGGTCTTCGCGGAACCGTCCAAGCTGTGGCACTGGGTACAGCCGCGCACCTGGAAGAGCTTGCGTCCCGCGTCTACCGGGGTCATGGTCTCCAGGAAGTTGGAGGCCTTCTCCAGCCAGGGCTCGAACTCGCCCACGGGATGGACGATGACGTGCGCGATCATGTCCGAATGGCTCGTGCCGCAGTACTCGGCACAGAAGAGATCGTACTCGCCGGGCTCGGTGGCCTCGAACCAGACCTTCGAGTAACGCCCGGGCACGACGTCGTTCTTGATGCGGAAGGCCGGCACGTAGAGGCTGTGGATGACGTCGGCCGAAGACATCACAAGCCGCACCGGCCGGTCGACCGGGACGTGCAGATTCTCATCCACGTACCCGTTCGGGTAGGTGAAGCTCCAGTTCCACTTCTGGCCCTCGACCAGGACCTCATAAGCGTTGGCCGGCGGCGTCGCCATGTCGAGGAAGCCCTTGAAACCGATGACGAAGATGACGATTACCAGGGCAACCGGGATCACCGTCCAGGTGACCTCGAGGGCCAGGTTGTGGCTCGGCGAGCTCTCCGCCTCCTGCCCCTCGCGTCGGCGGTACTTGAGCACGAAGATGACCATGACCACTACGATGAGAAGGAAGAAAAAAACCGAGATCGCGAGGATGAAGTGGAAGAGCCAGTCCACGCTCTGCGCCACCGTGGAGATCTGCGGCGGCATCCAGAACGAGCCGCCATCTCCCTCAGGCGCGGCCGCGAGCCGCGCCAGGAGCGTCCGAGCCATGTGCGATGCCGTCATGTCGTCGATTCCCTCTTCTTGCGCTTACGCCACTCGGCGAACCAGAACAAACCCAGGGCGACTGCGAGAATCGACGCGGTAAGCCCACCCCCAACGCGCATGATGTTCATGGCAACCGGCGAGTAGCGGCGGTCCGATGGGTTGTAGTGATAGCAGTAGAGAATTATCTGGTCAAGCGTGGAACCGATCTTCCCCTCCGAAGCCTCGAGCAGGGCCAGCTTGAGCCGCTTGGCCGGGTACTCGATGCCGTAGAGGTAGCGGGCGACGCGCCCATCCGGAGTGCAGACGAAGATCACCGCTGCGTGGGCGTACTCCTGCTGCACCGGGTCGTAAGTGAAGGAGAAGCCCACGGTCTCTGCAAGCCGGCTGATCTCCAGCTCGCGTCCGGTGAGGAAGTGCCAGCCTGTGGCGGCGGACGGCCGACCGTAGCGTTTGAGGTAGTTCTGCTTCTTCTCTCGCGCCAGGGCCGGTGTCTCGAGTGGGTTGATGCTCACGGTGACGATCTCGAACTCCTGGCCGGGGGTCCACTGCAGCTCCTCGAGACCGTCCACCATGCCGTTGAGCATCAGCCCGCAGAGCATCGGGCACCTGTAGTAGTTGAGGGTAAGGACCACCGGCCGCTCGCCGTCGAAGAAGTCGCCCAGCTTGATCGTGTTGCCGTCCTCGTCACGGAACTCGAGATCCATGGGCAGCTTCGCATCCAGGTGCTCGGTGACGCCCACCTCCTCGAGCGCCTGCGGGACCTGTTCGGCGAGCTGGGCTCGAGCCCCGCCCGGACCCACGCAGAGAACCGCCAGGACCACACCGCAGATAACGAGAATTCGTCTCAGCCTTGCCCTTTCAATCGACATTGTCCAACCCCATCCGGATCAGTAAACCCGTCACCAGCATCCGAGATTCCCGGCAGCCCGACGATCCAGGGAGGATAGATTCCCGTCCGATGATGTGACCTATATCGTAAGCCCTGACAGGCCGCGGAAAGCGCTGCAAAGGTAACACATTGGATAGTTTTGAGTTTTTAGTTTTGAGTTTTGAGTTATCGGCGCGCAGAAACGATCAGGGTCTTGGCGCATGATGCCCGCGATTGGGCGGAGGGAATTCGGAATTATCGGCGCGAGGAAGCGGACAGGTGATTCCGGATTTTTCTTACCCGCGCCTGGGCGCGACCGCAGAGCTGTCATCCTGAGCGGAGCGCCCCGGGCGCGGAGTCGAAGGATCCCCTGAAGGAAGAGAGAAGCGCCAAGTACAGCACTTTCCAGCTTACTGGCGCCCCCAAGCGCGGGTGACACGCCCAAAAACCCCGACCGCTCCCCCGCGCCGATAACTCAAAACTCAAAACTCAAAACTCAAAACTGACCACTTCCCCTCACTCCCCCAGGGCCATCCGGCAATTGAGAATTGAGAATTGAGAACTAACCGTCGTCAACCCTGCTGGCAGCCCATCGTCCGATAGGTGTCACGCGGCGGACCGGATTACTACTACGAGCCCGCTCACAATGCTCCCGGTTCGCTGCGTTTTTCCTCTTCCTGGACCCTCCCCCATGGAGTGCGATAATTGGATTGTGGAACTTCGCCGCGAAAGGCGCCGGCTGACGGGGAACGGGTTAGTGTCGACGGCCGGTGACAGGATCACGGAGCCCGCAGCCCCCGCAGGGGCGCGATGAGCGGGCTTGCCGGCGTCTTTCACCTCGACGGCCGTCCGGTCGAGCGGTCGCGTCTCGAGGCGATGGCTGCCGCCCTCGCCCATCGCGGGCCGGACGGCACGAGGCTTCAGTGCTTCGGCCCGGTGGGGCTCGGCCACCTGGCGCTCGACACCACGCCGGAGTCCGTCGATGAGATCCAGCCCTGGTCCGATGAGAACGGCGACGTGTGGGTGGTGCTCGCCGGCAGGCTGGACAACCGCAAAGAGCTTCACGAACTGGCCACCGCCAACGGCCTCACACCACGCAATCCGACCGACGTCGAGCTCGTGTTGCGCAGTTATCAGGTCCTCGGCCTGGACTTCGCCGAGCGGCTGCTGGGCGATTTTGCCCTCCTGATTTGGGACGCCCGTGAGCGGCGTCTGATCGGCGCCCGCGACATCGTCGCGGAACGGCCCTTCTACTACGCCCATGCCGGCGGGAGTTTTTTCGTCGCCTCCGAGATGCACGCTCTCCTGACCCAACCGGAGGTGGCGCGAGACCCGAACGAAAACATGGTGGCCCAGCACCTCGCGGACCGCGTCGTCAGCACCGAGGAGACCCTCTGCCGGGCGATCCTCCGGCTGCCGCCGGCACACATCCTCATCGCCTCCGCGGACGGAGTTCGGACCAAACGTTTCTGGGCTCCTGATCCTCAGCGGGAGTTGCACTACCGCGACGACGACGAGTACGCGGAGCACTTTCGGGAGATCTTCGAGGGCGCCGTCCACTGTCGGCTTCGCAGTCATCACCCGGTGGCGGTTGATCTCAGCGGTGGTTTGGACTCCTCGTCGATCGTTTCGATGATTGGAGATATGCAGAGCACCGGCCTGGTACGGCCCGAGCACGTCGAGTACCTCTCCCTCGTCTTTCGCGGGGAGTCCTGCGACGAAAGCCGGTGGATCGAGGCGGTTGAGAAGCGGTGGAGCATCCAATCGAGCAAGATGCCGCCGACCTCCTTCGACCGCACGCGGTGTCGGGAGCAGGTGGCCTTCTACCACGGCCTCCCGGACTACCCGAACGGGACCATGTCAGACGATCTGCGCCACCTGGCGCGGGAGCTTGGGTGCCGGGTGCGGCTCACCGGGCTCGGTGGGGATGAGTGGCTCGCCGGCAGCCCACGTCACACCACCGACTATTTGCGAAAACTGCAGCTCATTCGACTCACACGCCAACTTCGCGCCGACGCGACTAGCCTCGGCACCTCTCAACTGAATCTCCTCCGCAGGAGTCTGGCCCCCCTCGTGCCCGCGCCGATCCGCGCAGTACGTCGACGCCTGCTCGCTCGGAACCAGGTTCCACCGTGGCTCGGCCCCGCCCTCCGCCGACGAGCGTATCTCGAACCGCGCCGGCATCCGGAAACCGGCCGGACCCGATACCGAAACCATGCACAGGCCGACATCGCGCGCCTGCTCACGAACGGTTTCGCGATCCACCGCGCCGAGATGGAGGAGCGGGCGTCGGCCGGGTCGGGGCTCGAGCTGCGGGAGCCCCTCAACGACCGTCGGATCATCGAGTTTGGGCTGGCACTCCCTGAAGAACAGCGCTGGCGTGGTCCGATGCGCAAGCTGATCCTCCGCCGCGCAATGGCCGGCCTCCTGCCCGAGGAGGTGCTCGCCCGCACCGACAAGGCCGAGTTTTCATGTGTATTCATCGACGCGCTGCTTGCCGCCGACCCTGATCTCTTTCTCTCCCCCCGCTGCGCGCAGGCCGGATGGTTGGACACCGGACGAGTCGCCCACATGTACGGTCAATTTCGAGAGCTGGCTCACCGAGACCGCAAGGCGGAAATACCCCATCTGTGGCACTTGTGGAAGGTTCTCGGTATCGAGATCTGGTACCAAGTAGAGTACAATGGAGTATCAGGAGCCGGGATCTGATGAAAAAACCCCCACCACCGACAGCGACCGATTCCCGCCCCGAGGGCGGTCTTCGGCCGCGGCGGAAGCCCTATTGCCGTCCACGCGTGGAGGAGCAGGGCAGGTTGCCCGGGGTCGTCCGGTTTCCTGGCGGCTCCATCAACGTGGAAGGCGCCAGCGGGAAACCCCACCAGCAGTAACCTTGGGCCCTCAGAGTCGGCTAATGTCGACGAAGAATGTAGGAAACGGGCTCCCGCACGAGCGGGCCCTCGATGACGATGAAAAACTGGCAGGTAGGCCGGCCTACGACACGAGATGAGAGGAAACGAAGGATGCGGAAGGCTCTGTCGCTGCAAGCAGTCGCGCGCACGCTGATCATTTTCACGCTCGGTCTCGGCATGACGGCCTGCACCTCGATGGGCTCCATCGAACCACTCGAGGTCCAACTCGTCGATCTTGGAGTATCCGAGGTGACGATCTTCGAGACGACTCTGATAGCGAAGCTCAGGGTCACCAACCCCAACCCCGAGGCCTTTGCGATCGATGGCGCCTCCTTCAAGCTCTACCTCGAGGACAAGAAGGTCGGGACCGGCACGACCAACGAGACCTTCACCGTTGATCGGCTCGACTCGAGCGTCGTCGATGTGGTCTTCCACATCAACAACGCATCGGCGTTGCTGAGACTGCGCGGCATCATCGAAGCTCAAGAGGTCAGCTACGGAGTCCGCGGGTCGCTGTTCACCCAGGGGGCCTTCGGTACCAAGAAGCTCAAGGTCGAAAAAACAGGCCGCATCGACCTCGAGGATTTCGGCTCCCTCGAGACCGACGGGCACAAACCCATCCACGCTCCGTCCCCTTCGGAGTGAAACGAACCCGCCTGGATCTACCCCTTGAACAAGCTGCCGAGAAGACCCGAGCCCATTTTGACGATGTCGTCCATGGAATCACCGTCCCCATCGCTGTCCAGCATTCTGGAGAACAGGTCCACCGCTCCGGGCGACACCTGTCGCGCGGACTGCTCCTGCTGCCCGAGCATCGAAGAAAGACCGGAAGCGTCCAGACCCTGTTGCCGCTTGGCTTTCCCAAGCGCTCCCAGGATCAGCGGCGCCACCATGGCCATGATCTTGCCGACCGAAGCCATGTCGACGCCACTCGAACTGCTGACAGCCTGTTCGATGCCCCCCTGGCGTCCACCGAGTACATGCCCGAGGATCCCGGCGCCGCCTTTTTGATCCCCGCCACCCGCCAGGTAACCGACAACATCATCGAGGATGCTGCCGTCGTGGTCCCGGTCGAGGGCGCCGAGGAGACTGCCCGCGCCGGCACTGGACGCGCCGTTGCGGGTCAGGCCCGCCATGATCGCGGGCACGGCGCCCGCCAGTACGTTGGTGACGTCACCGCCACTGAGTCCAAGGGAACGACCGATCTCGTTCACACCTCCGCCCCCGAGCTGCTGCATCAGACTCCCGAGAAGATCTGTTGAGTCCGTCATTCCGATCAACCCTTGAGGATGAAGGTGACCTTCATGTTGACGCGGAAGGCGGTGACCTTGCCGTCGTCCACATCGACCTTCATCTCACTGATCCATGCCCCCTTGACCTTGTCCAGGGTCTTGTCGGCGCGCTCGATGCCCTTCTGGATGGCGTCCTCAAAGCTCGTGCTCGAGGACGAGGTGATCTCGGTGACTTTTGCGACTGACATAGGGTTACCTCCAGAGTTTTGTCGGATCGTTTTCGACCCGGGTTGACGATGGTGGAAGGCGCAACCCGCACCCTCCCGAACTCAGTTGAAACGCCCGCGAAGCCTAACAGGAAATCACTCTCACGTCTAGCAGAGAATGTGGGGAAACCTATACTTCACCAATACTTACGGTTGGATCTCTGCCCAAAGGGTGAGGGAAGCGCCCCGTCAATCATTTGGCGGAGAGCCATCCGGCTCTCCGTTTTTTCGCCTCGCCGACGCGCATTCAGGCCGACTTCGCTGCCAACGACGAGCTGACTGCTGACAGCTCATGGCTG